>Ga0213866_10001904_pt1 | contig 15184 bp, 12 predicted proteins | sample PICome_11_FD_160079 | JGI IMG/M metagenome (GOLD analysis project Ga0213866, IMG submission 160079) | Coastal seawater microbial communities near Pivers Island, North Carolina, United States - PICO284 | ecosystem: Environmental > Aquatic > Marine > Coastal | place: USA: North Carolina...
ACCACCGCTTATCTGGGCCTCTTGGCAAGTGCCATAGAGGGGGATCGCATGGGAATGGCAGCGGCGGCGGAAACGGCAGGATACTCCCTTGGGCCCGAGGGCTCCCCCTATAGAGAGATTGTGCTGGATTTATTGCAGTTGGCCCTAGAGCCAATCAGCTGTGGCGAAGCCTACGACTTTGGAGAGTCAACCCTGCCCATGCGTCTCGCGAACATGGGCCAACAAATTCAGGGCAATAAGGAATACTGGGAAGTACCACCCATGTACGCGGCGTACATCCACAGAAAGATTGCCGGATTGTTTTTATTGGCGAGTCGCCTGAAGGCCCGGGTCAACATCCATGAGCTCGTGTTGCCCTGGCTGGATTAATCACTTGGTGGTAAGTGGGTTTTCAGAAATCGAACCATGTTGTCGCCCATCACGGCGCGGATTTCGGGCTCTGAAAACTGGGCGTCGAGTAACCCTTGGGTCAGCTGCCCTATGTTGGCTGCATCGAAAGGTGCGCTGATTGCGCCATCCCAGTCTGATCCAAGGGCGATGTGGTCGAGACCAAATCGGTCGATGCCATAGCGAATTGCACCGACGATTGAGTCGACGTCGTTGCCGCAGGTAGCGCCATCCCAGAAACCGACGCCTATCAGGCCCCCAGCATTGGTGATCAATTCCATCGTGTTGTCTGAAATATTGCGCGGACTGTCACAGTGTCCCTGAAAGCCCGTATGACTCACGATCAGCGGGATCGAATGGTCTGCCAGTAGATCTTGCACCACAGCTTCGGATGAGTGGGCGACGTCGATCATAATGCCCAGTGACAGCATTCGGTCTACCGCCTGCTGACCGAAAGGCGTGAGTCCCTGATTGCTCTCCCCATGGAGGGATCCGCCGAGGGCATTATCGAAGAAGTGCTGCAGAGACATCATGCGAAAGCCCGCATCGTAAAGGCGGTCGACATTGTCAATTTTTGCGTCTAGCGCATGTGATCCCTCGGTGCCGATCAGTGCTCCAACGATTGGCGTGCCCGCTTCGCGTTTGGCCAGAACAGCCTCGAGATCGCGCTGGTTCAGCACGACCTGCAGCTGAGGTGAGTTAGCAGCCGCCTGGTGAATGCGTTCGGCTTGATAAAGAGCCCGCGCAGCGAGAGATTCTCGTGTGGCCGCGGGCCAGCGCTGAATCAATGCGAGAGTAGAAATATTGTCAAAGGCCTCGCTCGAGTTTTCCTCGTAGTTTTGGCCCCGGGGAGATTTGGTGACAGTGGTGAACATTTGCAGACTGATGTTGCCCTCCAGCAGTCGCTCGAGATCTACATGACCTCGGTCACTGCGCTTTTCGATAGGTCGCTGCCATAACGCGGTGTCTGCATGGAGATCGCCAATCAGCAGTGTCCTGTGCAAGGCGAGGGCCTCGGCAGTCAGTGGTGTATAGCTGTTGGTAGTCAGGCGATTCATCGATTGTTCAAAAAGGCCGGGGCCAAGGCCAAATACAGCCGCGACACCCGCGAGAGACAGGAATCCAAGCGCCAAAAGCAGGGTGCGTATCATGTCGGAAGGCCTCCGAGTTAACCAAGCAGCATCATGGTGCTTCTGTTGGGTTGGATGCAAGCCGTAGCTTCTCTCGTCTTGCCTGCGGGTTTGCGACTCTCCATCAGCAAGCTTCGATCCATGTGTCACCGATCCACGTAAGCTCAGCCATGAAAACACCTCGATTGATTTTGGTCCTGGCGGATCAACTGAGCACCGCCAACCCGGCTCTTGCCCTGGCAGACAGGAAGCGCGACGTGATTCTCTTGGCGGAAGTGGCCGAGGAGGCCACCTATGTTCGTCACAACCGCCACAAGATTGTCTTGCTCTTTTCGGCGATGCGTCATTTTGCAAAAGATTTGGAAGACCAGGGTTTTTCGGTGCAATACATCCCCTTTCATCAGGGTGTGTCCAGCTTGAAAGACGCCTGCCGCAAAACGCTCGATGCGACAGATTGTGGCGAGGTAATTATCTGTGAGCCTGGGGAATATCGACTGTCCTCCGCCATGAAATCTTGGTCACCGGAGCTTGGGGTGCCAGTGGAGGTGCTCGAGGATGCTCGGTTTTTGGCCAGTCATGCTCAATTTGAGACCTGGGCGTCGGGTCGAAAACAGCTGCGTATGGAGTATTTCTACCGGGATATGCGCCGTCAATACGATGTGCTTCTGGATGGTGGTGAGCCCTGCGGCGGTAAATGGAATTATGACAGTGATAACCGCGTCGGCTGGCGGGGGCAATGCGATATCCCGCCACGACCCGATGTGGAAGCAGACTCCATCACCCAAGAGGTCATCGCACTCGTTAACGATCGGTTCCCGGACAACCCGGGTGACCTGAGCCAGTTTCGACTTGCGGTCACTGCAGCGGATGCCAAGAAGCAGTTTGAGTGGTTTTGCGACCACGCTCTCGCGAACTTCGGGACCTATCAAGACGCGCTTGTTGAAGAATCGCCCTGGGTCTTTCACAGCCTGATATCCATGTATCTGAATTGTGGCTTGCTTGAGCCGTTAGCGGTGTGTCGGCAGGTTGAAGAAGCTTGGCGGCAGGAGCGTTGCTCGCTCTCTGCAGCGGAGGGGTTTATCCGTCAGGTCCTTGGGTGGCGTGAGTACGTTCGAGGGATCTACTGGCTCCTCATGCCCGAGTACGCAACCCGCAATACTTTTGATGCTCGCCGGCCACTACCCTCATTTTTTTGGACCGGCGACACCGATCTCCGCTGTCTGGAAAAGGCAATCACCCAATCACTGGACCAGGGATATGCCCACCACATTCAGCGACTGATGGTTATTGGCAATTTTGCATTGCTCGCGGGGCTCGATGTGGATGCAGTATGCGCTTGGTATTTAGCGGTTTACGTTGACGCCTATGAGTGGGTGGAGCTGCCCAATACGGCAGGTATGGCCTTGCACGCTGATAATGGTGCCATGGCGAGTAAACCCTATGCTGCCAGCGGTAAATATATCCAGAAGCAGGGCAACCATTGTAAGAGCTGCCGTTTCAACCCGAGCAAAACAACCGGAGAGGGGGCATGTCCTTTCAACAGTCTCTATTGGCATTTCGTCGATCGACACGCTGATTATCTTGGCAAGAATGCCCGCATGGGCCTGATTCTCGCCAACTGGCGCAAACGGGATCCAGTAGAGCAGGAATCGATCAAAGCCTGGGCTGAGTCAGTCCTTGAGGCGCTTTAGTTTGTATCGCTGGCTGCTGCATTTGCGCGAGCAGTAGACAATCTCCGCCCAGTTATTTTTCCAGCGAGCCCGCCAGGTAAAGGGCCGTTCGCAGACTGGACAAACCTTAGTTGGCAGATCACTTTTTTTACGCATCTCGTGAGTCTGTCTCGGTAATAGGCCAATCGGCGGCATCATTGATGTAGACCGGTTGAGGTGCTCTGTAGCCATCCCATTTTCGGGTAAATAGCCCCTCGGGGTCGTGTTGTTGCGCCTGTTTTTCCAGATTGAATTGTCGACCGCCCCGAGGATCGTGACCCACACCTGCGATGTATTGCCAATTGCCGTAATTGCTACCCACATCGAAATCGATCAGATGCTTTTCGAAGAAGGCGGCACCGAAACGCCAGTCTCCCTGCAGCTCATGGATGAGGCAGCTGGCAGCAATCTGCCTGCCACGATTACTCATCCAGCCTGTCGCAACTAGTTGACGCATGAGGGCATTCACCAGCGGATAATCCGTGTCCCCTGCGCACCACCGGGCAAACTGACGGGGCTCAAAAGGGGTCTGTCGTGTTTTTCCGGCCACCCCGCCAATGCGGAACAGCTTGTGGTGATCAACGACTGCTCGCCAGTGAAAGAACTCCCGCCAGAGCAACTCGAAGTAGAGCCAGTAGGTTGATTCGTTGGCGGTGTGATCCCGCTCAAAGCTAAAGATACGATGAGCGACCTCTCGGACTGACAGGTTGCCGTTGGCCAGCCAGGGGGAGAGGGTGCTTGAGCCATCCATGCCATCGAGACAATTTCGTGTTTCCTTGTAGCGAGTGATGGACCTTTCCACTTCGATAAACTGGTGCAGACGCCGCTCTGCTGCGGCAGGCCCACCGGGCAAGGGCAGCGCCGGATGGCGGCCGTGGAGAGAGGGTGGGATATCGTCATACTGGGCTGCCGGGGGTGGAGGCAGATACTCGGGCACTGCTAAGGGCTTGTTTATGTTCAGAGATTCGACCCGCCGCCTGAATGGGGAAAACACCCCGGGAATGTCCTGGAGTTCAAAGGGAAAGTCCTCAGGCTCAAATAAAGTGTTACCTCGATGCACTGAAATCGGGATTTCAAGTTTGCGTTCAAGGAATTCGAGGGACTTTGCTTCGTGATAGCCATGGCATCTGGAGAGGCTGATCTCGGTAATACCGAATTTGGCCACCAGATCAGGCAACACAAGCTCCGGTGATCCCTCGAGGACCATCAGGTTCTGTCCTAATGCCTGAAGCTCGGTCTGGAGCGCCACAAGTGACTCTCGAAGAAAGCGATCCCGTTGAGGTCCCAGACCGACCGTATTGCACCATGGTTTTGGGCGAGGCATCAGGTAAAGGCATAGCAGGGAATCAGCCGCCGCATGACTCCGAAGCGCGGGGTTGTCTTTGAGTCGGAGGTCCTGCTGGAACCAGTGTAAATGCCGCATAAGGGGGTGCTTTTGTAAGGTGTGTGGTCCTTTACGGACCGACTGGTCCGCTGGGTCACAGGGGCGGCGGCGGGTTCCGGGGGCACCCGGTAGGCACCAAGTCGGCTCTCGACTCAGACACTCTGGGGTGTCACATTTTTTTCATACCAGCTTAACGTGACCACAACAGATTAATCCCATAATATAGAACGAATCCGCTCCTTGGTGCGGGTTCGGTCCGATTAACATTTCCTTTTCCCAGGAGTCTTTCATCATGAAGAAGTCCGTCGCACAGTTGTTCGCGCGTAAAGCGCTCGTCAGTGCTATCGCTGGCGCCGCCATTGTTGGCGTCGTTGGGTCCTCAAACAGCGTTTACGCCCAGGAGACATCCGCCATGGTACGTGGTGTGGTGACCGATCTTTCTGGCAATGCGGTCGACGGCGCCACGGTCGTGGTGACCTCATCGACTACGGGTATTAGCAAAACTGTCACCACCGACAGCGATGGTAATTACTCAGTACGCGGCTTGCCAGCGGGTGTTGCCTATGATGTAACCGTTGATGCCAACGGTCTTCAAAAGGCTAGTACAGAGGGCATGCTGTTGGCGGTGGGTCAATCAGCGGTTATGAACTATCGCTTGAGTGATGAAGAAGAAGTGATTGTTGTAGCGCAACGTGTGGCCGTTGCCGAGACAGCAATTGGGCCTACGGCAATTTTTGATCTCCAAAGCCTGCAGGATTCGCCCGCCATTAACCGCAACATAAACGACATTATTGGTCAAGATCCCCGTATTTTTATCGACCAATCACGCGGTGTTGACTCAATTCAGTGCAACGGTGCCAACCCTCGTTTCAATAGCCTGACGGTTGATGGTATTCGCCTAAATGACGGTTTTGGTCTTAACAGCAATGGCTACCCAACCCAGCGCATGCCTTTTCCCTATGATGCTATTTCCAGCGTAGCCGTTGAGCTGGCGCCAATGAGCGTGGTTTACGGCGGGTTCTCAGCGTGCAACGTCAACGCCGTGACTAAAACCGGTGGTAATGAGATCTTCGGTTCGGTGTTCTTTGATTACGGTAGCGATTCGCTTCGCGGCGACAAACTCGAGGGCGATACTATCGATTCGCAGTCATATGACGAAACCCGTTATGGCTTTGAAATTGGTGGTGCCATTCTCGAAGATAAGCTGTTCTTCTATGGTGCTTATGAAAAGTACGACGGTGTAGACCTTAACGATCGTGGTGCCATTGGCTCTGGGGCTGTTAACGAAGTGCTGATCTCTCAGGCGGAGCTCGATCGTATTGCGCAAATTGCAAACGACGTTTATGGCTACGATCCCGGTACGTCAAAAGCCGAGCCCTTCGACTTTGAAGACGAGAAATATCTGGCGAAGATCGACTGGTATGTAACCGACGCGCAACGTGTAGCGCTCACATACATGTACAACGATTCCTTCAACTTTACGCCTTCAGACGGTGACCTGAACGAATTTGAATTCAGCAAGCACTTCTACAAGCGCGGTGCAGAGCTTGAGTCATACACTCTGAACTGGTACTCAGACTGGAACAGTAACTTCTCAACCGAAGTTCGTTACAGCATTAGCGACGTCAACTTCCTGCAGCAGTCGGTGTCGGGTCCTGATTTTGGTGAGATGCAGATTCGCGCCGGTGACGGCGTGAACGTTTACCTGGGTGCCGATGACAGCCGTCACGCAAACTCTCTGAATTGGGATACCGAGCAGTTGGTGCTGCGCGGTCACTACACTCTGGGTGATCACACCATCACAGCTGGTTTTGAGCGTGAGTCGATCGAGGTGTACAACCTGTTTTATCAGCACACCGATACTGAAATTCGCTTTAACAGCATCGACGATTTTGAGGCTGGGTTGGCTCAGCGTGTCTACTACGGTAACGCGATTACCAACGTCGACGCCGACTCTGGCGTGGAGTGGGCCTACGATGTCAATACTTTCTACATCGAAGATGAGTGGCAGTTCAACGATCGTTTACTGCTGACCTTTGGTTTGCGTTACGACTACTACGAAACCGACGACGTACCCAATGAGAACCCCGAATTTGTGGCCGACTATGGCTTTTCAAATACGGCAACCCTCGACGGCGTAGACCTGTTGTTGCCCCGTTTCGGTTTCAGCTTCGAAGCCACCGATAGCATTACCTTGCGCGGCGGTGTTGGACTGTTTTCTGGCGGTAACCCTAACGTGTGGTATTCAAACGTTTACTCCAACACCAACACCACCTCGGTACAGGCGCTGTACAGAGCGGGTCGAGGTGACTTCTCCGATGTATCGGCGCTCGCACTGTTCGATTTTGACTACACCTTGTGTGAGAGTGGCGTACCCACCTGTGGCCCGGGCTACGGTGTTCCCACGGGCTTGGCTGACCAGGTCGCGGCAGGCAACGGTTCCAACTTTGAGATTGTTTACCTCGATCCTGATTTTGAGGCACCTACCGAGTGGAAATACGCGCTGGGTATGACTTGGGAAATTGGCGATGGCTACACTTTACAAGCCGACGCACAGATTACCCGCGGTGACGATACCGCCATCTATAAGCACGGCGATCTGGAGCAAGTGGGTACCAGCGCCGATGGCCGTCCTGTGTACGACAGTGTCCGCACTCGCACCTTTGTGCTGACCAATAGCTCGAAAGGCAACGAGTCTGAGTCTTTCTCGGTCAGCTTGTTTAAGGCTTACGACTTTGGCTTAGACATGCGCTTGGGCTACGCCTGGACCGATGCGAAAGACGTGAACCCCATGACCTCCTCTGTCGCGTTCTCTAACTACACAAATCGCACGTTCTTTGATCCCGAAGAAGAGGTGTTGTCTACATCTAATTACAATGTAGAGCATCGCTTTACCGCAGTGCTGAACTACACGACAGAGCTATTTGGTAACTATGAGACCCGCTTCTCACTGTTTGCCCAGAGTAACTCGGGTACCCCTTACAGTATTGTATTGCCGGAATTTGAGGGTCAGTTGGCCTACGGCTTTAACCCTTACTTCGAGGGTGATGTGGTACTGGTTGAGCCCGGTACGCGTAACAACCAAGAGGGTAGCTGGTGGACCAAGGCAGACTTGCGTATCACGCAAGAGTTTCCAGGTTTGACCTCTGAGCATCGCGGTAGCGCATTCATCATCATCGATAACGTGACCAACCTGTTGAATGACGACTGGGGTGTTCTGGAGCGACCCATCTTCCCTTACGGTGTAACCCAAGCACAGCAAGCCAATGGCCAAGCTGAGACGCGTGTGGGTGAGGCTTCCTTGTGGGAAATACGTGTTGGTTTGAACTATCGCTTCTAAACGACCCGCAGTAGGTGAAGGGCGCCCTTTGGGCGCCTTTTTTTATCTCTAGGATAAATAGCAGGGAAACTACGGCTGCTGCTCGCCTTCCCGGTTGGCAAATAGCTGATTTAGCAATAGGGCTAGCCGAGAAGAGGCGAGGCGCTGCCGGGCCATTGCAATCGGAGCCTGCTCGCGTAAGTACGCTTCAGTCAGGACTGCCTGACGATAGGGGCGTAGGTATCCCGTCGCTGGATCATTCAGAATGGCAATATTTTCATCGGCCCAATCCGCAGGGGTTTTTAGCTCGATAAGAGATTGCTTGTTGGCGTCCAAATCTGGCGACATTGCCATGGACTCACCGCTGGCCTCGAGGTGACGCGCGTAGCGACTGATGAGGCCGTCCCAAACAGCATGCATGTTCACTCGCTCACGTCTTTCTCCCAGTATTTGCTGTAGGTCGGACGACAGGGACAAATACACCCGATTACCTCCGAGATCTTCGGCATAAGCTACGTGGAAGGGCTGGTGCAAATCGCCGACGAGGTGTCCGATCCACATCAAGGCTTCGCGACGCTCTTTTTTGGGGCCGTCGGAGCCTAGTATTGCAATCTGCTTCTGCAAGGCGGTGATGGCATCTCCCTCGTCGGGAGCGACGGTTTGTGAAATAGACTCAACCCCCGGGAAAGTATTGCGATAGTGCCACGGTCGAGTCTGTGGGCGTGTTGATTTGACGTTGTCAGCCCAGACGCAGGCGTCGTCGAAGGATCGATCAAGGAGCCTCAAAACCTCGGCTTTTGCGGTGGCGTTGAGGAGGGCATAGGCGTTCTCGCAGATTCTTTTGTGCTCTGTGTCCCACCAAGCCTTGGAGTCACACGACATAAAAAGCGCACACCCAATGAATAGCATTTGCATCAAACTGCGGAAGTAATCGCTGGTGAGGGCGGCCATTGGGCTAACTCGGGTCGGTGATGGAATGTGGGCGGCGACAACAAGAGCATAGTCTTCTTCTGCCTGCTCGGCTACAGCCCCCGTGGCCCATGTCGGTGATCGTTTTGATTCAGCGATAGACATACTGAGAAATTGAAGCTGAGGCGCCTGATCCACTAGCGGAGAAATTCTGGTTTTATCCCGAATGGGGGACTCACGAGGGCACGGCAATCAGCTAGACTTCTCAGACGTCCTTCCACAGTGCTCAGAAGATGACAGTTGTCCCCCACAAATTTTTTGCGATCTATAACGCGGACGGTTCGATCGCGGGGGAGCTTGGATATCTATTCGGCAAGCTGCGGGGCGCTGCTCAATGCGCGTTGTGTGATCTCAGTCATGGCTGGAATCCCATCGGCCGCAAGTCATGGCGGCAGGGGAAAGACGGCTTGTGTGGTCTAATCTGGCTACACAGGGACGAACAGCCGGAGCCACTAAAGGCTTTCACCGAGGGGCAATTACCCGCCGTTGTTATGGAAGATGAGACGGGCCTCCACATCCTGATGGACGCTGATAGCCTGGCGCAGTGCGCGGGCGACTTCAGTCACTTTGAAAAGGAATTTCTCGCTCGGGTTGAACTGGTTATTGGTGGTAGCATGCCCGGCACGAGGTCTCTCTCGGACAAGGAATTTAAATGAATAGTCTGATTGGCGTCTGCTCGCTGCTTGTTTTTGCCTGGCTGGTGTCTTCTGATCGATCAAGAATTAACTGGCGAACCGTTGGATGGGCCTTTGTCCTGCAGGCGGGGATTGGTGGGCTCGCGTTGTTCTCCAGTTGGGGTCAGAGCGCATTGCAGTTTTTGTCGCTGCGCGTTGCTTCTTTGCTTGAATACAGTCAGGCGGGTATTGCCTTCATGTTCGGTCCTTTGGTTGCCGCAGACAGCAACCTTGGCTTTATTTTTGCGTTTAGCGTTCTGCCGGTTGTCATTTTCTTTAGCGCCCTTATTTCGGTGTTGTACCACCTGGGTGTCATGCAATGGATCATTCGTATCATCGGCGGTGGCTTGAGACGATTGCTCGGAACCAGCCATACCGAATCTCTGTCAGCGGCCGCCAATGTCTTTGTGGGTCAAGCAGAGGCGCCTTTGGTAGCCCGTCCCTATCTGCCGGGCATGACGTCCTCGGAGCTTTTTGCCGTCATGGTGGGCGGTATGGCATCGATTGCCGGTTCTGTCATGGCGGGATACGTAGCGCTGGGAGTGCCTCTCGAGTACCTGTTGGCGGCTTCTTTTATGGCCGCACCCGGTGGTTTGTTGATGGCGAAGATGATGGAGCCGGAGACTGCTGTTCCAGAGCAACCGAAGCCGGGAGTAAAGCTTGAAGGGGAGCGGTACATCAATCTCGTTGATGCGGCGGCATCCGGCGCGATGGACGGATTCAAAATGGCGGGCGCTATAGCGGCTATGTTGATGGCGTTTATTGGCTTAATCGCTATGTTGAACGGGCTTCTTGGATGGGTTGGAGACCTGATTGGGCAGCCGACCTTGACCCTCGAGGCCCTACTTGGATGGGTGTTTAGGCCTTTGGCCTGGTTGCTGGGAGTACCCTGGTCAGAGGCGGAGCTAGCGGGCAGCCTTATCGGTCAAAAGTTGGTCCTCAACGAATTTGTCGCGTATGTCGCCTACTCGGGGGTGGCTACCGAGTTTTCCGCTAATGCCTCCGCCATCGTGGTGTTTGCCCTGTGCGGATTCGCGAACTTGTCATCCATTGCAATTCTGTTGGGCGGGTTGGGGGCCATCGCGCCGATGCGTCGAGATGAGATTTCCCGCTTTGGATTGCGCGCCTTGTTGGCCGCAACCTTGTCGAATTTAATGAGCGCGGCGCTGGCCGGCTTTTTTCTCTCACTCGCGTGATCAGGATGCGTGAGCGAGCGTTGATGGGGCGACATAATTGATGAGTAAATTGCCCTTGTTGTCCTGCCGAGATCCCCATTTTGGGGAGAGGTTCGTGGCGTCCCTGCAGGATTATGGCTTTGGTGCCCTCGTTGACCATCCGATAGACATGCTCCGTGTTCGTCGGATTTATCAGGACTGGCAGCGTTGGTTTTCAGGAGAGACCGACGCTTGCTTCGAGGTTGATCCTCGCAACCAGGATGGTTATGTGCCGCTGGAATTGGCGGAGCATGCAAAGGGTTTCGATCAACAGGACTTCAAGGAATATTTTCAATACTACCCGTGGGGGCGCTGCCCGGATTCCTTGCGTGCTGATTTGGCAGGTCACTATGAGGATGCGATAACGTTCGCGTCGACCTTGCTTGAGTATATTCAGGAAGCGATGCCTGTCGAGCTTGCTTCTTCCCTTGAGGAGCCTCTGCACGCCATGATCGCCAAAAGTCAGCAGTCAATGCTGCGTGTCTTGCACTACCCTCCGCTTCCTGCCGATGTGGAAGCGCCTCGTGCAGCGCCACACGAAGACATTAACTTTTTGACCCTGCTTCCAGCCGCCGATGGTCCTGGACTGGAGATCCGGAGTCGCGAGGGCAAATGGATCAGTGTGCCTAACGAACCAAATCAGCTGTTGGTCAACATCGGGGATATGCTTCAGGAGGTGTCAAAGGGTTGGTTACCTTCAACCACCCATCAGGTTGCTATCAACGACGATCATCGCGATACCGGCAGAATGTCCCTGCCTCTATTTCTGCATCCTCGTCCCGATGTTCGCCTCTCCGAACGCTATTCCGCCCGAAGCTATCTCCAGGAGCGTCTTGGCGAGTTGGGTGTGCTCTAAGTGGCGAGTTGGTGAGGCCTCTCTTTCATAGCCTGCTGGTGGCTTGCTCCTTGATAGGCCCGCTATTTTCTTGGGCGGCAGAGGACGGCGAGCCTCCGTTGGTGGTTGCTGTGGCAGCGAACTTCGCGCAGGCAGCCCAGAACATTTCGACTCAATTCGAGCGTCAAACCGGTGTCAGTGTACGGCTGATGGTGGGATCAACGGGGCTTCTGTTTGCACAGATAAGGCAGGGTGCCAGCGTTGATGTTTTTCTGGCTGCTGACAGGGAGCGACCTAGGCGTCTGGCCGCTCTCCAATCAGGTAATACGTCCATCCCAGTGACGTATACACGCGGACAGCTCGCCTTGTGGTGGCCCTCGGCGAGTGACGAGGTGAGCTTGTTCGGATTCCTGCAGCAAGCACAGGTAATCGCTATCGCTAACCCGGTGCTCGCACCCTTCGGGCTCGCCGCTCAGTCGGTCCTGAATGACCTTGGTGCAGCTGCTATTGGGTCCAAGCTTGTGCTGAGTCAAAACATTGGTACCACCTTTAGCCAAATAAGCGCAGGCAGTGTTGACGGGGGATTTGTTGCACTTGCGCAGTTGCTCGCTGCTGGCATTCCGGATGCTCAATATTTGGTGATACCGGAGGAACTGCATCCACCAATCTTGCAAGCCGCGCTGGTCACTGCAACCGGAGCGCGTCGTGCCAATGCCGATGCATTTCTGGCGTTTTTGATCAGTCCATCGATCCAGGCCCAATTGGCCCAGTGGGGTTACGGTGCGGTAGAGGGCTCAGGTTGATGACCTTGGACTGGGGTGCACTTGCGTTGACCGCTCAGCTAGCGACTATCACTACGGTGATACTGCTTGCTCTGGCCACGCCCTTGGCGTGGTGGTTGGCCAGATCCAATCGCTCTTGGGTGGGGTGGATAGAAACTGTTGTGGCGTTACCCCTTGTATTGCCCCCCACCGTCATTGGCTTCTATCTATTGGTTCTTCTCGCGCCGGAGTCGAGCGTGGGTGCCTGGTGGTATGCCACGACAGGTGAGTCTCTATTGTTTAGTTTTGAGGGCTTGGTGCTCGCGTCACTGATCTATTCCCTTCCCTTCGCGGTGCAGCCGTTACAGACGGCCTTTGGTAGCGTGAATAATAATCTTTTGGAGGCCGCAACCACGTTGGGCGCATCTTTTCCCGATCGATTTTTGCGTATCGTGCTGCCATTGAGTCGTCGCGGTTATTTAACGGCAGCGGTACTCACCTTCGCTCATACCGTGGGGGAATTCGGCATTGTGTTGATGATTGGAGGGAATATCCCTGGTGAGACCCGGGTCGCCTCTATTGCCCTGTATGAATCCGTTGAAACACTTGAGTATGGGTCTGCTCACCAGATGGCACTTGCGTTACTGGGATTCTCGTTTCTGGTTTTGCTCTTTGTTTATGTGAGCAACAGAGTGTGGGCACCAAAAAGCGAGGGTGGACTCTGATGGTCTCTCTCACCATGTCGGTCAAGTTGGCCCGAGATTATTTCCGGTTGTCTATTGATGAGACCGTCCCACTGGCCGGCACTCTGGGAATACTGGGGCCCAGCGGCGCTGGTAAGACCACGTTACTTCGCCTGCTGGCGGGGCTAGACTGCCCTGACGACGGCAGGATAGCTGTTGGGACAACCACTTGGTTTGATGGGGAGCAGGGCGTTTATTGTCCTCCCCACAAGCGAGGGGTGGGCCATGTATTTCAGGACGCCCGATTGTTTCCCCATCTATCGGTCGCCGGGAACCTGCGGTTCGCCGAGCAGCGAAGAGGGGGGCGCAGGCCTCTGGATCTTGATATTTCTGGCATGCTCGGCTTGGTGCCCCTGATGCATCGGATGCCCCATACGTTATCGGGGGGAGAGCGACAGCGGGTTGCTCTCGGTCGTACCCTGCTCAATGCGCCAGAATTCTTGCTCCTGGACGAGCCCTTTTCTGCCATCGACGGTGAGCATCGCCTCGAGATTCTCTCACTGATGCGTGACATGATAGCGGCAACGGGTTTGCCGACGATTGTTGTCTCTCACAATCTCTCCGAACTCAGCTATCTGGCGGACAGGCTGTGGGTATTGCGTGCGGGGCAGATGGTGGCGCAGGGACCTGTCGCCGATGTGATGAATCGTCTTGACTTGCAAGAGGTCTCTGCACAAGCCGACGCTGGGTCCGTGTTGCAGGCGACCGTACGGGACCATGATCTACATTATCAGTTAACGCGGCTTGTCTGTGCGGGGGAAATGCTAACCGTGGCCGGTGCCATCGGATCGCGAGGTGACCTCATGCGTGTCAGGGTTTATGCCAAGGATGTGGCTCTTGCACTGACCAAACCAGTGGATTCCTCAATTCGCAATGTGCTGCCTACAGAGGTGAGAGCGATTGTTCAGCTACCGGGCACGCCCTATGTTGACGTGCTCCTCGGAGTGGGGGACACGGCTTTACGGGCGCGTATCACAAAGGCATCTGCCGACGATCTTGGGCTCGAGACTGGAACAAGAGCGTATGCGCTTCTGAAGGCGGTTTCGGTTGAAACCGCTTAGCTCAGGCAAGCCTCGCTGTACTGAGCTGTTGCCACCCCAGGCCGCCCAAAATGAAGATGAGTCCAATGAGGGTGGATGCCATGATGGGCTCCCCGAGAAACGCCCATATCAGCAGCAGTGAAAGTGGCGGGGCGAGAAAGATCAGTGTGGAAAGCCTCGCGGTATTATCAGTCAGGCGCATGGCACGGAGCCACAAAATAAAGCTCACACCCATCTCAAAAACTCCCACGTAGCTGGCTCCAAGCGCTCCTGTTGCAGTAAGCCCCACCAGTTCTCCGCGCCAGAGGCTTGCAGCAAGCAGCAGCGGCGTGGCGGCGGTGAAGTTAAGAAACAGACTGGGAATAGGTGCTACAACATTTTTTGTGTTGGCAATCCAGTAGAGCGCCCACAATAAGGTGCTACCCAGCGCCAGGCTTACCCCGAGCGGATTTGAGAAGCTCAGACTTTGCAGGTCGCCACGGGTCGCAATGATGACGACACCGAAGTAGCTAACAGCAGCAGCTAGTGCATCGTTTCGCCTCAAGGGTTGGCGCAACAAAGGTACCGCCAGCACCGGTAGCACCAGCGCCCAGGTGTAGTTCAAGGCCATTGCCTCTTGGGCGAGCAAGAGGTCATAGGCGGCAAACAGCAGCAGATAATACAGGCCGGGGTTCACTAGGCCGAGCAACAGTGCCCTCGTCAGTGGTGTGGCTTCCAGCTCTCTGAGTTTTTGCCACTCACCCGTGACTAAAAGTACAAGAAGAAGAAAAACCCAAGACACCATGCTAGCCAGCGTGACCAGCCCCAGTGGACTTACCTCGGCGAGAGAAATTTTGAAAGCGGTGGCGACAGTCGACCACAACAAAACAGCGCCAAGACCATTGAGTAGAGCTTGTTGATGAGCGGGGATTACTGCCACTGTGGCCTCGCCAGTATTAGCCCCAAGCCTAGGGCATTCACTCCGTCTGTAGCCGCGCGCTCAGTGTCGCGTATCCACCTCCATTCAACGCATGGGTGAA
>Ga0213866_10001905_pt1 | contig 15182 bp, 32 predicted proteins | sample PICome_11_FD_160079 | JGI IMG/M metagenome (GOLD analysis project Ga0213866, IMG submission 160079) | Coastal seawater microbial communities near Pivers Island, North Carolina, United States - PICO284 | ecosystem: Environmental > Aquatic > Marine > Coastal | place: USA: North Carolina...
TGTCAATATAGATACCATCTTTGCCCGTATAAGACATAGATATACCAATCATATGACCATTTCGAGGATACAATCCATTTGTCTCTGAGTCAAGGGCGATGTATTCTGGGTTTGCATCAAGAGCAGCCTGAATCCATGCTTTTGCTTCTTCGGTATTTTGAGTACCCATTGCGATACTCTCATCTATGATGACATCTTCTATCTCACCTGAAATGTGGGCAATGATATTATCCTTAGACGATTCCCAAGTTTTGCGCGCTTCTGGCTTGAAAGCAAGCATAGCAGGGTTAATTACAGGCAGGAACTTACCTTCTACTTTCTTTCCTGAGTATTCTGTAACTGAGTTAATTTTTGTAAAGTACTTCAAAGCATCACTACCTACTAGAATAATATAGTCGTAGCTATCGACGTCAATTTGTATATCTACGTCTCGCTTCAATACTTTTTTGATTGTTGGGTCAGAACATAACTGATACTGGTCAAACTCAAAGGCTCCTTCAAATTCTCTAGCAAAGTTAGTTCTGGAAGGTTTCGTCTCTACTAATGCGACGTTAGGCATATAATTTACTCTCTAATTTTCTTACTTGAGGTTCTGTTAGTGCACCAGGGTCAATATCTTTTAGCTCGATATTTCTGGCAATGAGACCAAGTTTCTCGCACATAACTTTTATATTTACAGCAGCTTTTTGTCCTGCTTCGTCTCCATCAAAGAAAATTGCTACTCGCGTTACTCCTTGAATGGATAACATACTTAGTTTATCTTCGTTAATGTTATTTGTTCCAAAACAACACACTGCATTGGTCAATCCCTTATCATGTAGATTGATTACATCGTATATACCTTCTACAAGTATTACTTCCCCGCGACGAGGCTGTACTTGTGGAAATAAAGGTAATTTAGCTCCAGGAGGACTAAACTTATACTTTGGAGTACCGTTAGCGGTGTGTCGACCCTGGAAAGCTACTATCTTTCCTGATATATCTCGAATAGGAAAATTTATTCGTGAGATATAGTCTGCTCCTGTATGTTCAAAGGCTTCAAACTTTTTATAAGTCTTCGGGCTTATGTCTCTCCAGTTCCCAATGTATGGCATATATCCAGAAGGCATGGAAAGTCCAATACTTTCCGCACGCTTCTCTTGAATCTTTTTTACTATTAAATCCCGCTTGAGTTGCAGTCCTCCAAACTTTTCTCCGAAGAAAGAAAACAAATTACCCTTGAACTCGCATGAGAAACAGTTAAAGCGACCATCAATCTGGTCAATTCTCATACTAGGGTTTCTATCTTCATGCTCAGGGTTTAGACACTTAACTACAAAGTCTTTTCCTTTCGGGATATAAGGTATGCCCTTTTGACGTAATAAATCTTCTACATTCACTCTTGTTCTATAATCTCAATAATCTTGTTTGTTAGTTGTATTTCTTTTTGAAGAAACCACATCTTTTTATTTAGTTTGTCAAGTTCCGCTTTGTAGAACTCAAGTTCTTTTTCTTTTCTTTCTTTCTGTTCTACAAAATCTTGTAATAGCAATATCTTAGGTTCGTCACTCATTTACCAATCTTATCAATATCTTCTGAGGGAATAACTTGGTAGGCACCTTTGTTATAAGGGATACTAACTGTATACTTACTACTTACTTCCTTTCTGTAGGAAGTATCTTCCGAAGGGGTAAAAGGCTTGAACTTTTCTTTTGACTTAGACTGAGCTAAAGCCTCAAAAGGGGCGTCTACTTTCTTTCTAAGGGGAATGAAAGGTCGCTCTTTACGAACAGTTCGTACTACCTTCCTTTTACGGCCAGAAGGGGTGTAATTCATGCTACCTGAAACTATCATACTTTCTCCTGCAAACGAACGTATATTATACTAAAGTTCAGGAAAAATGTCAACAGTTATTTTTGGAATACTTCTAAAATTTCTTCGAGCGTAAGAGCTATTTTTATTACTCTAGCGTCTCTAATGTTGAGTTTGAGTAATAAATCTAGTCGATGGTGTCCGTCTATTAGATTGTAGTTTTTATCTATAATTAAAGGTTTATAGGTATTTCTAGCCACTCTCAAATAACGTTCTTCTGTTTGGGGCAATCGGTCTTTCTGAACAGGATGAATACACCAAGGGCGAATAGTTAAATGTTCATACTCTAATTCTTTAGATTCTAAGACTTTTTCTGTCAATTGAGGTAAGTCTTTTCTAGAATACGTCATCTATATCTTCACCTGTCTTGTGTGAGGATTCTTCTTTCTGCTGTGGTGTGAGTGCAGAGTCCGGACCAATCTTCATAGTCTCCCAGTCTATAACTGAGGTGAAGGAACGCATAGCGGCAGAGCGCATTTTAGTACAGTTGAATGTGATGCATTGGTCCTCTTGGTCATAAGTCTCAAGAGCATACGCCGCATCAGCAGCATCAAGTATACCTTTTGCAAAACGCGCTTCACCGCTTGCGTCAGTTTGGTATGGCGTAACAACAGTACATTCATACTCTTGTGCCATAGCCTTTAGTGCTTTACTCACTTCTATCTGTTCAGTCCAATCGTACTGTCCGCCTCTGCTTGGAAGAGCAGAACGCTTAACTTGGTTGATGTAGTCTACAAGAACCACTCCACTATTGATAGCTTTCACTTTCTTGTCCATCTCAGCCTTAATTTTTGCTAGAGTAAGGCTGGGATCATAAATTACATCAATCTGCTGAGTCGGGAGAAGCTCGCAGGTCGTCGTAAGTTTATGGTGAAATTTTTCAAAGTTTCTATGGTCTTTGTACTCCATCAACTGGTCTTGTCCTTTCTGGAATCGGTTGGCCCACCAGGACGCAACTAATTCCCACTCTCCTACACTCAGGTTTCGAGTGCGCAGGCGAGAGAACGGAACCCCCGTTGCAAGGGAACAGACTCTTTGAAGAATAGACCTACTATCCATTTCGATAGTGAAATAAATAGCAGACCTACCGCTTTCAAAAACATTATGAGCAATGTTAGCACAGGTAAGAGATTTACCAGCTCCGCGACGACCACCGAGGAGTACTAGGTCTCGGGGTGAGAACTGTATCTCGCGGTCGTAGTCGGCATTTAATCCTAATGGCAGGTACTTACCAATCTCTTCCTGGTCCTCAAATAAGGTTATGCGTTGCATACTCTCTTGAGGTGCCTCCAAATCAACCTTCTTCTCAATGTCGAGAACAATTTGATGGAGGTGATTTACTGATTCTTCTGCGTTTTCAAAAGCAACAGAATTATCAATATAGTGTTCGAGCGAGTCTAAAATTTCTTTCTGAGTAAACTCATTTTTGAGATACTCAAGAAGCATAGAGGCTTCCGCCTCCACTTCTACACTCTTGACAGCATAAAGCTTTTCACGAGCTTTAGAATCTCTAATAGACAGCTCAAGGTCTTCAAATGTCGGCAGGGAATGGAATGTATCGCAATGCTTATCAATCACATTAAATAAAGTGTGATATTCTGTAGGCAAATAGTCCTTACGAACGGACGTCCAGGTCTCAAAGTCCTGCAGCGTCAATACTTGCTTTATCAAAGCACTTGCGATATTCAATCCGTTCCCCCGAACATAAGAAAGCAGCCCCTAGCAAGGGCTGCTCATACACGGCTCTTATTGAGCAGCTTTTTCTCGCTTTGCAGCACCATCGTAGTCGGCAGCAACCAAGCCACGACGGGTCAGCATTGTCTTAACACCGCGAGGTGTTTTGCCAATAGCTTCTGCAATTGTGTCAACGGTCATTTCAGACACGTCGCCCAGGTCAGCTAAAGGATCTTCTTTAGCAGCGCCTTTGGTGAACTCTTGACGCGGAATAGCATCAATGTCACCTGAACGAAGCAGGCTCAAAGCCTTACCGCGGATGCTGTTAACGCTACGGTCAAGAGCATCAGCAATAGCTTCTACGAAAGCACCGTCGTTTACCATTTGGATGAAAGTAGCTTCTTCATCTTCGGAGTAAGTACGAACAGTTTCTACTTTAGGAGCAGCTTTAACGTGACCAGTCAGTTCCATAGACAAGATTTTGCCTTGGATTGACTTAGCAGAGAAAGCGCCGCCTTCAAAGTGCTCAGCGATTTGAGCGTATGTGTATTCGCCGCTGTTGTCAGCAACAAAAGCAGCAAGAGTAGCTTCTTGTGCTTCGCTGAAGGCACGAGCGGTAGATGTAGAAGCAAGTTCTACGTCAAAACCCATCTTACGCAATTTGCTAGAAATTGAACGGGTAGAGGTCTCCAACTGCTCTGCTGCTTCTGCAACAGTAGCTTGAGAGATTGGTGATTCGTCACCAACAAAGCTAGTTAGCTCGTTAGTGCGTTCGTCAGTCCACTTTGGCAATGCCATATTTAGTCTCCAATAAAATCTAATAGATTTTCTATTATAGTTACACCAGATTGTCTGGCTTTTGTTGTTTTGGCTGATTCGATACCGCTTTCATTTACTAAAATACTCACTTCTTTAGTCAGGGAGCCTACGACCCTATACCCTAACTCTGATAGTGCTTTGGTAGCGTCAGCTTTTGTCTTGAAACTCTTTAATCTACCACTGATACAGATTACACCCTTTGCTTCTACTTTTGCAGCTTTTCTAAACTGCATCGAGTGAGGCCACCACATATAATCCGAATCTTCCTGAGCTAAGAACTCCATCAGAGACTCCGTTGCTTTTGGCCCAAGACCTGCTCGTTTGCAACTTTCTGTGTTTATATCATAAATGTCATCACACACTACAGAAAGTTTTTCGGTTGCTGTCTTACCAATTAGCGGAATACTCAAAGCTGGAAGTATCTCGTTCAAAGAGGCTTTTTCCGAGTTTTGTATTTCTACTAACAATTTCTCCGCGAGCTTTTCAGAACTCAAACCTTCTACTATATCGTCTAACGAGAGTTGATAAATGTCGTTAGGACTTGTCAATCCTAGCTTTTCTACAGCAGCAGGCCCAAGACCCTTGATTTTAAGAGTTTTAGCAAAGTGCTGTACACGCTTTTGGGATTGGCTGTCGCAAGAACTATTGCGGCAGTAAAGAAGGTGGTTACTCCATTCAAGCAAAGAATTGCAGCTAGGGCAGTTCGTAGGGGCTTGAATCGAAAACACTAAAAAGACTCCTGTGAAATTGAACGTATATTATACGAGAAATTAAGATTTTTGTCAAGAATTATTTTTTGAAAGGTCAGGAAGATTCAACGCGTCGTAGAATGCGAGGTATAATCTCCCCGCTCCGTATAACTTCTACGTCACATCCAAGCTCCAAGTCCAACTCTCGAATGTACTCTATGTTGTGTAGCGTCGCTCTACTTACTGTCGCTTCGCCTATAATTATAGGCTCTAGGATAGCTACAGGGCTAACTACACCACTCTTACCCACTTGCCACTTAACATCCAATAGTTTAGTTACTACACCTTCTTTCTGCTCTTTTAGCGCGAAAGCTCCTCTAGGATGGTGAGCAGTGTATCCAAGTTTCTCAAATTGAGAGTATTCATTGATGCGGTAGACTTCGCCATCATCAGGATACATACTAATGTCTGTAGTTAGAACAGTATTGAATCCATACTCTGCAAGTTGTGTCATAGCTTCTGTCCACGTATCGGCAACAAAAGGCTGCGCATCATAGGCTATAAACTGCAGAGGACGCTTGCGAAACTCCTCAATATCTTTCAAATTCAGTGACCCCGCTGCGAGGTTTCTCGCATTCGGAAGTTCTTTTGGAGCTACTACTTCCCCAGTAATCTGAACAATACTATTGTAGCCGATAATGTCTGGGACTAAACAGACCATCTTATCAAGTATGGGTTGTCCCTTTTTACCGTCACCTCTGGTGAGAGCTTGCTGTAATTTACCGTCGATATACAACAGAGACACAGCAGCCCCATCTAGTTTTACGCTTCCGATATAACCGGAATCATTGCTAGATGCAGGACATTCTTCTACTGAAAAGAATTTTTGTTGAGAATACATAGGGAAGTAGTGAGGAACTCCAGATTCAACTCTGTATCCTACGGAATTATAGTTATGCTGGTCTGCCAGTTTATCAAACTCGGCATCAGAAAGAATAGGATTACCTTCGTAATACATCTTACTGGCATGGTCTAAAAATTCGCGCATGATTCTCTCACTAAATTTGAAAGTATATTATACGGGGATTTAGGAAAAATGTCAAGAATTATTTGTAGATTTCGTCAATATATTCTTTGAAGTATTCTTCTAGTATACTCTTTGATTCTGCGAGGGAAATAATTTCTACTAGCCCCGCGAAGAGTTCTCGTGAATTATTTAAGTCTAACTCCATAGCTATGCCTTTGGGAGTAGGCTTCCACTCCTCCTCAAAATCTAAGTAATACTCACGCAGGTGCAAGTATTCAACACCTCGAAAAGGATTGATTGTAAGGCGCACTTGAGTTGCTTTTTCTTCGTTATGATGTATTATCTTTTCGTACACAGCAGGCGCTTCATGTAGCAGCACCATTACCTATCCCCGTTCTGTAAAACGGAAGATAGAGGTACTACACTTGTAACGCTTTCTGGTTTCAAAAGACGGTACGAATCCGTATCCCAACAAAAAAACAAAAGAGTCCTTTCAGATTCTTTTGCTCTGTTCTTTTTGCCTTGAATATACGGAGTAGAAAAGTCTAATGTACAGACGTTGTACTTTAGCTTTTTAGAGTTTTCACTGCGGTAGGTAATAATTGCATCACCATATTCAGTTACTAACTTTGCTAATGCCTCTTTGTTCACGAGTTCTCCTTGTTGTCGTGGGTTAGCAAAAGTTATTTTACTGTGCCACTCTCTACAAAGAGAAGGAAAAAGAAGCAGCCCCCGAAGGGGCTACTCTATCCGAAGGGTAAACCCAACGGGTGGATTAGTTAGCTACTGCACTCAATACTGTGGTGAAGTATTGTGCTGCTTTGCCAGTCAACTTAGATACTACATCTTCGTCGACTTCCTGACCTGCATCAGTGATGGCTGCAATCAGAGCTTCTTGAGCGGCTGCTTTTGAAACTCGAGTTCCGCCAGTAGAGCCAGAAGAAGAGCTTCCGGATGCTGCTGGGGTTTTCTTAACATAAACACCTGCTTTGCTAAGAATCATGCGAACACCGTTTGGTGATTCGTCGAACTCATCTGCGAGTTCTTTAACAATCTCCATAGAATTTTCTGGAGTTGGGTTTTGTTCTTCGTATGCTGCGATAACGGCAGCTTTCTTATCGTCGTCCCACGCCATTCTGCGTTTCCTCTTTTGAGTTTTAGTTGAACCTGGGCATGTACCCAGAGTTTGTATTTGCTGTTGATAAAATCGGTCGCCCATAGGTTTCCTCAATTTCGTGAATACTATTATAGAGAAATTTGAGCATGATGTCAAGAATTATTTTTAGACAGGTGCTCCGACAGTATCGGCCTCAGCAGCTAATTTTTCTTGTTCTGCATACCATTCCATCATTTCGTTCCAACGGAAGTATTGCTGTGCTTCGTAGCACCAAAAGATAGCTTGGTAGTAAGGGTCATTTGAACGGTCAATCATTATAATACTCCACGTCGCACTAATTCATTGCGAACTTTTTGTTTGATTTTAGGCTTAGCATTGCTAGCTTCCAGATAATCCTGCAACTCTTTAGTTGGAGTAGCTTTCATATATCTGTGTACAGTTGATACTTTGCCCGTAGCTCGGTCACGGACTTTAGCAGAGGGTTGAAATTTAACGGGCATACTATTCTCCTTAATTTGAAAACATATTATAAAAGAAAAAAGATTTTCTGTCAAGATATTTTTTCAAGATTTACGCCATATTGTTCAAGATGAGAGAGCTTTCCTAAGTCATATGCCGCAGCATATGCGTAGAAGCCCCCTTGCTCTACCATAGCCCACTTATCGTCTGAATCGGCACTTGTCTGCTGAACATAGATAGCATAACACTTTGCACCATACTTTGCTTCGTAGTCCATATTAGAGACTTCTTTTTCCACGATTGCAGGTGCATGATGTTGTGCGGACCATACGATTTCTTTCATATCAAACGATTCGGCGCAACAGTTGTCGGGAAGAAACTCTACACCCTCGGAAGGTGAGAGTCTTTGAGGAACTCCAAGACGTTCAATAATTCCTTTTACAAAGCCAGAAGAACGATACAAACCTTTAGCAATCTCTGCAACAGAGTAACCCCGTAGATAGTCTGTAACTACCTCTTGAATTTCTCTATCTGTTGCAGCTTTTCCTCGATTCTGTGCCTTACGACGAGCAGTATGCTCTTTCCGTTCGCTATAGTCCTCCAGAACTTTGGTCAGACGTGTCGTATTGTATGCGATATTGAGTATCTCGCAAGCTTCTTTCTTGGTTATAGCTTTTGTCGACGAGTCTGTCGGATTCAAAAGAGCTATCACTCGCTCGATATTGGCGTCGGTCAGGTTCTCGTAACTTTTCTTCTTTACTCGTGGCATTCTCTAATTCAATCTCCAACTTAAATAATAAACAACAAATGGCATGTGCTAGATGTGATAACCCAGACTCAGTATCCAAGGTTTCACTATCAATGTGTGCAAATATATGCCGTAAAGCGCCGCTAGTGTAGCGAGACTGCAAGTTATCCAGTTTTCTCCAATTTTCTTCATCGTACTTTTGTGCTCCAAATGTTAATACTTTTGCTACTTCAAGAGTAGCTTTTGGAGGCAGTAAGTGCATTTTAGGTTTCTCACCGTCGTACTTAATTCCTTCCACTAATTTGTTTCCTTGCTTCTTTCAGTGAGACTATCTTGCCATAAAGAGGCCCGGCTAGTCGTGAGGCTATAGCCATCAAATACTTTGCCCGAACATTTCGGTCTTTTTCTGAATCACAGAAAACTTGGTATTCTATTTGATGCGCTTCAAGTTCCATTATATAACGAAACGATGAGTCTGTCAAGTATTTTTTCCACCAATCCTCTACATTTTCGCCCTGTTGTTCTTGATGAACGCACTCGTGCGCGACTAGCTCATTCGGTATATGCCTGCCGGAAGGGTTATAGATAGTGTCTCCATAGGCAAAAAGCTCTGTGCCTTTTAGAGGAAACACTTCTTTTATCTCATCTATGTTAGGCGGAAAATCTTCAACTATCTCCATTATTTTCTAGAGCCTCAGTTAATAATGCTGTGAACCCCGCCTGGACTAAAAGTTGAATGGCGGTTTCATCTAAGTCTAGTGTATAGATAGCTCCACCATCTTTGCATTCTTTTACATCCACAACGTCAACCTTAAAATCAATATCAGATTTCATAGCTGCCCTTATAAATTCCGTGCTTAGTAAGTATCTCTCTAACCTGTAGAGCAATCTCCTGGTGTTCTTTTTGTGTGCCGTTTGCTTCTCGTAGTTCTACATAGTGAATCCAACTACGAATAGTTCCTGACATATAAAGTCGAGTATCCGTCATGCCTTCTGGTAGCACAGCTCTTGCTTGTTCTTTTGCAATTCCATTATCAATAGCCCACTGATAAGCGGTTTTTGCGGCTTCATAAGTATTTTGCTGCTTTACTCGCCACTCTGCGTGTAGAGGCCCGTCCTCTGCTCGAATACTGTTTTGTCTATTTGTGGGGTCTTGCATACGAGCTTCTCGATAAGTTACTGAGGAGCCTAAGTCTTCCACATTAGCATATCGCTGACTAAACTCTTGAAAGCTGAAAGAGCGATGCCGTACTACTTGATGGGCAATGTCTCGTGTAGTTTCAATTTCTACACACATACTAGCCATTTCAAAAGGACTCCAATGCTTGTGCTTCTTCAAGTAAGAAAGTAGCTTTGGAGCTGTTTTCTTGTTTGCTTGATTACTAGGGTTTGAAACTCTCGCGCAATATGCTATTATATCCAATGCGTTAGGAGTAATCCAAAGTTCAGTTACTTTTGTCATTATTCTTTAATCCATGATTCTATGGTTGATATTCGTATGTCGTCATATGACTTAGAATCCACACAGTATACTACTATAGCATCATTGTATGGACTTTGATTAAACTTTACATTTTGTAGAGTGCAGAGTTTATTTATTGTATTTCCTGACCATACGCTAGTGAATTTAACTCTCACATTTGAAGTGTAAAGAGCTGAAAGCAGGTCTTTGGTTTCTTCTGAGTTCATTAAACTATGCACTCACAAATCATACGGGTTCCGTATTGTCTACAAAATTTTACTTCTTTTCCGTAGCAGGTAGTGTGTTGGGGTGTTTTATAGTCCCACTTATTTACTTTGCCAGTGTAGGTACTACAACCAAAACAACCGCATACAATGAGTAAAATTAAAATTATTCCTCTCATCTGGTTATCCTTTCTTGATAGTCTGCTTCTTCTTCATTCCACCAGTACGGCTTCTCTCTGTACTTCCAAGAAGCAAAAGTTGCTTTATCCTTGTGATAAAATTTACGGTACGCATCTACTGCATCTGAGCCTTTAAGCTCTTCTGGCATAGCTTGCGCAAAAGGGGTAAGTCCACTCCTTGGTAGGGAGGATTCTGGGAGTTTAAGAATGACGTCATGCACTGATTTATGCTCTTTTCCGTAACGGTATCTGTACTCGTCATTGAGGGCGAGGGCGTAGCAGAAGAGCCATTCGTAATTTTCCAATGATACCCTAGCCCATATGGTACAAGGGTGATTGTACATAGTAGGCAGATAAGGAAAAGCTCTAGTCGGTCTTGACTTGGCTTCTTTGATGACTGCCCATTCTTCTGAGGTGAGTTTTCGGGGAATATGTCCAAGATACTTCTCTATCCAATGATTGGTACAGAGCATCTGAGCTGCCTCTAAGGGCATCTTTACGATGTGCTTGTCGACATGATACTCTGCGCATTTGTCTACGTTTTCGTCAAGTATAAATATATTCATACGAGTATTATACTCGCATGAGCACTAAATGTCAAGAAACATTTTCTAGTCTGGACATCAATCTTTCGGCTCGATTTGTTACCTGTCGGTACCAACGTGAATCTCGGCCTTCTTTTGCTGCTTCTTTCCAATCTTCTGCCTTTAATGCTGCATTCATTTTCTTAAACTGAGATAAACGAGGACGACCCATATTAAACATCATGTTTACTAGAATCTCTTGAACTTCGCCAGGAAAGTCTTCAAAGTAGTCTTCTCCATAAAGAACAGCGCATTCTCGAATAGCAACTTCACAGTCTTTTGTAAATGCAATTTGTACTCGTTCAAATTCTATTTTTGTGCCAACGGGCATACCGTGTTCTGGGTCGTCTTCAGTTATAAGATGCCCGATACCAAAAGTTGGGTAGCCTAGATGGTCTAAGTAAATCTCGTACTTAATTCCTTCATCAATTTTTAGTGTATCAAACAACCTATCTCTATTCATTTCATTCCTCTTCACTTGCCCTGACGAGAGCATTGTGTATATCAAGGTAGCCAGCTTCTTGAGCTGCTGCATACATTCCTTCGTCAAAACCGAAAACATTATATAATGCCCACCTATAGGAGCCTTTATGTTGAAGCTCCGCTTTGTGCATTAGGGCTACTACTGCAAGAAAGGCTTTTTCTTTTGTATCAGTACTCGCCTGTTCCCACCAAGCACTTGGAGAGTCTGCACACCAATTTTCGCCATACCAGTCCCATCGACCAGAGGGAGCATCTACTACTAAAGGCATAGGCGTAAAACCGTCCAATGAAGCTGCATTCTCCTTGAAAAGAGGAGATTCAGCAGCTCTAGCCTGTTCTATCTTTTCTTTCTCCATCAATCTTTCCCATGTTCTACGTTTCATTTCACATCAAATATACCGAGAACAAAATTCTCCGCACAATCCTCTGCATAGCTCTCTGAGTATTCATAGAGAGTTCTTTTTTCTACTACTACTCCATCTATGAGCAAGTCTACATAAAATCCGTAGGCTTCTTTTCTAACATGAGCTTCTCTTTTGCCATCGTCGCTAAAATAAGCGGAAAGCACACCTTCCATTACTTCTCCCTTGCAATTCCTTTTGCTTTTTCATATGAGCGCATACCGCCCAATCCTAACATACCCAATAGCACTGGCATCATTGTTTCTAGCTCAATGAGAGGCACTACTACTGGACTTTCCATAAGTGCTAGAACAAAATTAGTCATAGGCACTATAATAAAGTTAGATAGCATACCCAGACCGCATATCCATCCGATTGCCGGACGCCAACCTGCTACAAAGAGAGACTTATGGGCTGCCTCTGTTTTGTTTACTTCTACTTGAGCCATCACTTCTGCGTGATGTTGTTTCTCAGCGAGCGTAGAAATCTCGTGTGCAAGTCTGTTTGCTTCGTCTTTGTCTTCTATAAATTCAGAAACTAGTCCTGTTACTGGGCCTACTAACTCTTTTATAAAACCTAAAGCCATTTTATTCTCCTACTTAGTCAAATCAAGGTGCGGGGCCGTTGCGACCCCGCTGAGATTTTGTCGATTAGTGTGCGACTGCGGCGACCGTTAACATGCCAAAAATTACGAGTTGTCCCCATAAAAATTCGCAGAAAGGTCCGTCGCAAGAATCAACAAAGTCTTCTATACTTGTTTTGATCTTGTTCACGTTTTTTCCTATAAAATCGAAAAGATTCGTGGCCTTTCTTCTTCTGGAATAGTTTCGTCTAAATCCAGACAAAGGAGACCTTTGTTCATGTAAGCTGTCTTGAGTTGGATATGTTTACCCACTGTAAATGTACGAGTGAACTCTTTTCCGCTCAATCCTTTGTACACATATGACTCATCTTTGTTTTCCGTTTGTTGCTTACATAACCCCTTCACGGTCAGTACATCTTTGAGTTGTGAAATCTCGATGTCTGACTTGTTCCAACCTGGAACCGCTATCTCAACTCGATAGCCGGGGGACGTCTTTACGATGTTATAGCGAGGATAACCCGTATCTGTGTTATGGTTTACATTTTCAAAACGGTCGAATCCCAAAAAGAATTTATTGAAATCCGCCATAGATATTGTCTTTGCGACATTATTCATTTTCTTTCTCCATTTGTGTCCTTTCGGTACACGCTGTGGCCCCTTTCGGCAGCCGTGGTTTTTTGTTTTGGGCGTTAAAGGTGCTCCGACCTATATTCTTCTTCTAACTGCTTTTCTAAAGCTTCTACGCGTCCTTGCATCCAGTTTATTGCGGTATACACATGACCTGTAGCTGCTGTTCGTAACTGAGATTCTGCATAAGCTATTTCTCTTTTCAAGGCTATAAGCATCATCTCTTTCTCAAACAAATTCATTTAGTCGTCCTCTAATTCGATGGCTCCGATGGAATGTAAGTAGTCCAATGCGGCCATAATTCCTCTTTGCTCCCCCAGTTTCCAACTGGTATATGAAGCACCTATTAGACAAAACCCTATTACAAGTATCAATTCTGTTGTTAACATGAAAAACTCCGTTCTACTTAACCTATGAATTTAGGGTAATTTCAACTGTATATTATACTTGAGTTTACGAATTTTGTCAAGAAATTTTTTTAACAGTGTCATTGTGATTCGTAAAAATAACACTTGACATTTGAGGTCAGGTTGCATATAATATACTACAATAATTAAAAGAAACAGATGAAAAAATACACAAAGAAACCTTGGTCGCACGAAGAAAGAACAATACTTTCGCAGAACTACTATATTGTAGATGCTGAAGCATTAGCAGAATTGTTACCAGAACGCAGTCGAGGGGCTTGTGTGAAACAGGCAAAATACTTGAGGGATAGAGGATGGAAGTTCAAAAAACCTTAAAAGCCTGTATAGTTGGTTTCGGACTTCTATACTCAGCAGATGTGAGAGCAGACGATTTCTTAACAGAACAAGTACATTGTCTTGCACAGAATATCTACTTTGAGAGCCGTAATCAGCCAAAAACAGGAAAGATAGCAGTATCTCAGGTTGTGATGAATAGGGTAGATTCCCCTATTTTTCCTAATACTCCTTGTGATGTTGTAAAGCAGTTAGTCTGGCGTAGAGGTAAAGCTGTATGTCAATTTAGCTGGTTTTGTGATGGTAAATCAGATAAGCCCGAAATTGGGCCTGTCTGGAATGAAAGCGTTTATTTAGCACTTGGTATTTATGCCAAGAAGTACTTTGACGTAACTGAGGGCGCTCTGTGGTATCATGCCACTTATGTACGCCCCGATTGGGCTAAAGCCTATAAACAAACGGTGAGAATAAATGACCACATCTTCTACAAATAAGTCATTTCAAAAAGTAATGGCTGAACTAGAACAAATTAAAATGGATATGGAACTCGAGGAGTTAGATTTTGAAGATGACTCCTTTGAGGAACAAGAAGATTACTCTAATGATGAGGATTACTACTATAATGAGCCGGATGAAGCTCAAGAATGGTATGACTTTGATCCAGACTGTTAGAGAAGTCTATCAAGGATATGAATGAAAATAAAGGTTCGCAATAATAATATAAACAGTGCTTTGAGAATGTTCAAACGAAAAACAAAAGATGTAATTATAGAAGTTAAATCACGTCAAGAGTTTGAAAAGCCCTGTCTAAAAAGAAACAAAGCGAAAGCGGCAGCAAAGTTAAGAGAAAAAAGAAGGCAACAACGTAATGGACACGATAAGCAATTTTGAGTTAGTAGGTGACTTTATGGAGGCTTTCGGGCAGAAAGTTGAAATAGAGCCAACACTGAGCGACTTCAACACACGAGAGCTTCGACTTGAGCTTATTCGAGAAGAGTTAGACGAACTACATGAAGCTGTAGACGCAGAAGATTTGGTGGAAGTTGCTGATGCACTTACTGACTTACTTTATGTAATCTACGGAGCAGGACACGCTTTTGGTATTGACCTGGACGAATGCTTTCTAGAAGTACACAATAGCAATATGTCAAAGTTGGGAGAAGATGGAAGACCTATCTATCGAGAGGACGGAAAGGTAATGAAAGGTCCCGAATTTTTTGCTCCAAACTTAGCAGCAGTACTTAGAGAAGCCTAATGGATATATTCACTGACATACCCGAAGGTTATACTAGCAACTTTCATATCTACCAGAATCCAGAATTTGATAAGCTGGAATGTATCGTATTTCCAAAAAGTCCAAAGACTATGGTAATACAAGTAGAAAAAGGCAGCACTCCCAACTGGTTTCATAGAAAAATGCAAGAGCTAATTTTTGGAGTTAAGTGGAAGGAAAGAGACTGATGTTTCTTGATTTATTTTTATTCACAGTAGCAAGTATAGGTACGACACTTCTTTGCTTATACTTGCCTTCGGCGCACGCTGACAAGCGCTTTC
>Ga0213866_10001906_pt1 | contig 15175 bp, 11 predicted proteins | sample PICome_11_FD_160079 | JGI IMG/M metagenome (GOLD analysis project Ga0213866, IMG submission 160079) | Coastal seawater microbial communities near Pivers Island, North Carolina, United States - PICO284 | ecosystem: Environmental > Aquatic > Marine > Coastal | place: USA: North Carolina...
TGCTATGCTTTCTGATTCTTTGCGTTGTCCAGTTAAGTCTGCAAACTGGTACACTGCAACCACAGGCATAATTTCTGCTGGAGGCAACTCCCGCAATGCCTTATAGGTTGGCAACTCTACTTCCTCAGGTGCTTGCACACATTCCATGGTATACTTAAAACACCAATCTGTGACTAGCTTTTCATTGGAAATCGAAGTAGCACATCCTGTAACAAAAAACAACAATGTAAAAACAAAATACTTCATTATCCTCCCAGATTGCCCACACCAATGGGTATCTCAATGGTTGTGATAGATCCATCTTCAGCAACAATAGTCAAAACAATTACTTCTTGTCCATCATCACCAAAAGTTTTGTTATAAGTTACTGTGTTACCCTCTACATAAAAACTACCAGCTTCGGCACCTTCCTCGTTGCCAAACATCTGATCCACTAATTGCTTGGATAACTGACTGTAAATTCTGCTTTCTAAATTTCTTAAAAACTTAGCTAGTGTGGTATTTTCTGCTTCACGTTCCAATCTTTGTAATTCTGCTTCTATGTCCTCTTTGATTTTATCTCTGCGAGACTTTTCCTGATTTTCTATAGTCAGATAATGACTACTTGTTCCCACACCTGAAAAGCTTGGGTTTTTAAATCTGTGAACTATTTCGGTAGCATTGCAATTAAATGTTATCGTTGTCAGTAAGATTATCCATGCTCCTTTTAACATGCTCTGCCTCCCTTATTTCGATTACAGTGTCTAGTTTTTGCTGTAATCTTATGTTGTCATTATCAAGCATGCGAATTTTGTCTATCAATCGTATACTTGTTCCATGTATTTCCTCTATTAACGGTTCAATCTGCTCAGTAATAAATTTCCATATAAAATAAACCAAGTATAGTAATAATCCGCTACTAACTATGGGAAAACCATAGTCAGAAATTGCACTTGCTACGCCCTGGGGATCCATTATGATTTCCTCTGGAATCTTAACTTTTTATTTTCATGATCAATAACAGCTTCGAATAAATCTCCGGATTTAATTTCCATGTGCTCTAATTGAGGTTCTTCCAGATCATTTATTACTATGGATCCATCCTCCTCTAAAAAAAATGTATAATCCAAATATAATCGTGCTGTTGGCATTAGTCATTCCTCGCATCTGTTTTGCCCTTGGCCCTAGCAACACGATCAATATCTGGTCTGATACCCAACACATTGCACACCGTGACATCTATTCTGATAGTGTCATTGTTCATGGTGCTCACGCGATTTTCCATGCCCTTGAGAATGTTATTAAGAAATTTAAGTTGATCCAGAATACCGTTCAGAATATGATTAACGGCTACAAAGATAAACACACCAGCTACTAAGCTGATGGCTATGGGGAATCCCACCTCGGCGACTATGCCTAATGCTTCTTCCATTTTTACACGCTCTCCTGTTTCCTGTGTTGGTAGAGTCTGTGTTGCTGTATGTAGTCTTATTTATGCATATACCACGAAAATTATGTTATATGACAACGAACTAGTAAGTAAAAGTATGAAATCTATTGCATTTATAGATGTTTTCGGCTTGCCATATGATGGCGACACGCTGAATCGCAGAGGTCTGGGTGGGTCGGAAAGTGCAGTAATACAAATAAGCCGTGAATTAGCTAAGATTGGATATGATGTCAAGGTATTCAATGATTGTACCAGAGACGATTGTAAACCTGGAGTATACAATGATGTAACCTACATACCTTTGGCTGAAATAATAAATTACCCTGAAGGTTTTGATATCATGATATCCAGTCGCACTGTGGCTCCATTTGCTCCTGGTGCAATAAAAGATCGCTTTAAAACCTTTACTGTGATGCCAGATTTTGAAACTGTTGCGCAGGCAAGCAGATATCGGGTGTTATGGATGCATGATACTTTTTGTGACGGTGATGATTTGATCGAAGGTATGTGTCTGGATGGGCTTATACATCGTGTGTTCACACTTTCAGACTGGCACACAACTTATGTAACAAATTGTGATCATGGCAAGAAGCGAAACTTTGAGGTGCTCAAGCCTTACATATTCCAGACACGCAATGCCATTACCAAGTATATAGACGAAGTAGATATTTCAGCCAAGGACCCAAACTTGTTTGTGTTCAATAGCAGTGTTACCAAGGGCATGCAGAGTTTGGTAGAACGTATCTGGCCCAGAGTTAAGTCACATTTGCCTGAAGCAAAGTTAGCGATTCTGGGAGGATACTACAAGTTTGGTGATGACCAAGAGCCTGACGAGCAACAGAAAACATATGAACGGCTCAGGGCAAATGCACAAGCAAATCCAGACATGGGCATTACTTTCACAGGCATTGTTACGCCAGTGGAAGTAGCAGCCTGGATGGCTCGATCAAGTTACATGTTATACCCTTGTGAGTTTCCTGAGACCTATGGTATTAGTGTGTTGGAAGCTCTGAGCTATAATACTCCAGTTATCTGTAACATCTTTGGGGCACTGGAAGAGATTGCCATAGATCAGGCTTGTTGGAAAACACCCTATGCTATACAACCCAATAGTTTGTTTCCTAACATTGTGGCTGCAGATCAGGAGGAGCGATTTGTAAAGCTTGCTATTGAGGCATACCTCAATAACTACCTCAATCAACAGAAGCAGTATGCTTGCAATCAGCTAGCTGGTATCAACACCTGGGACACTGTAGCACTACAGTGGAAACAGCATTTTTGCGATAGTGTAAAATATAACTATCTGACTAAATCAGAATACAGATCAGTAAGCAAGATAAATCAGCGTGTTAAACAAGTGTTTGGTACCAGATATGCTAATCCACATCACAACCCAGTGATCAGACAAAAACAACAGCACATTGACATTATTATACCTTTCCATAATGCCACTAAGTTTTTGCCCTTGTGCTTGGAAAGTATTTTTGCACAAGATTATGATGATTATACCATACACTTGATAAATGATGCTAGCACAGACAATCCCTTGCCAGTGATTGACAATGTGCTTAGTAAATTTTTACCTGATTGTGAACTCAAGGTATACAACAACACCATAAACAAAGGTGCTGTGAGAAATCAAGTGGAGCTGATTAATAAACTTGAACCTGAAAGCATAGTGTTGTTGGTTGATGGCGACGATTGGTTGTATCCTGACCCAGAGATATTCCACAAAATTAATAACTTGTATACAGACGAATGTGAGTTTAGTTATGGTAGTTGCTGGAGTCTAGTGGACAATATACCCCTTATAGCCCAACCTTACCCCAACCACATACAGCAAACCAAAGCATATCGCAAACACAGATTCAACTGGAATATGCCCTACACGCACTTGCGCACATTCAGAGCCAGAATGCTTCACATCTACAAGGATAGCACATACCAGGATGCTGACGGTAACTGGCTAGGTGCTGGTGGAGATACTAGTGTGTTCTATGCGGCCATAGAAGCCGCGCATCCCGACAAGGTTGTTTGTGTGCCTGATGTATGGTATGTGTATAACGATGCTCACGATAACAATGACTACAAGATCAACGATAGTGAGCAAACCAAGAACGCAGAGTATGTGCTTAACAGAACAGTGGATTGGCTGGATGCTCCCAGAAAATACCCCAGTGACAAAAAGCGGGTACTGGTTGCCATACCCACTGCTAAAAACATTGAGGTTGATACCTTCAAATCCATATACGATCAGATTGTGGACGACAATGTGGAGGTTGACTTCCAATACTTCTATGGTTATCGCATAGATCAGATCAGAAATCTTATTGCTGACTGGGTCATCAAAGGAGGCTATGATTATCTGTTTAGTGTGGATAGTGATGTAACTTTTGATAATCAGGTTTTACAGAAATTTATCAATCATGACGTAGACGTAGTATCAGGCATCTATCGTCAGAGGAAAGATGAACAGATACTGGAAGTATATGGCGAACATGGTGGTAATCTGTCCTGGGCAGATATTTCTGATAAGAAATTGTTAAAGATTGGAGGATGTGGATTTGGCTGTGTGCTGGTTAAGCGTGAGGTGTTTGAAGGTGTGGGACAACCCGCGTTTGAATATCACGTAGCACTGGATCACAAGGACACTATATCAGAGGATTGGGACTTCTGTGCTAAGGCTCGTGACAAGGGTTTCAAAGTATGGGCAGATACCGATGTGGTTTGTGGCCACATCGGATCTACAGTTTTTAAAGTTTCCTGAAATATATTACCAAGGTAAACCAGCTCCAGTGGTGGGGGTAGCCATTTCAGCAAGCTGAGCATCAACACTAGCTTCGGTTTCTGCTACTGAATCTCCCAGTGCTGATTTAGCCCAGCCTACCGCTGTTTCACTAGTAATGTCTGACCACTCAACGAAAGTTTCGCCAGGTGCTTCCAAACCCACAGTGCCATATGCTGAAGCCTTATGATCTCCATCAGTTTTTTCGACTCGCCAATGTATAGTATTTACTACATTGGTGTTGCCGTCTTGTGATACTGCGTAGTCCATAGCGACTACTGTCCATTCATGTGCCATTTTTATTCTCCTTGTGAGTTTAAGTGTTGTTTAGTTGCAGCTACTTTCCATGTGTAACATAGTTTATGCTCCTTTAAGTGCCGCTACTTCGGCTTTGAGGTCTTGAATTTCTTTGATCATCATTGGGACTAGCTTAGAGTAGTCAACAGACCAAATATCGTCTTCAGTCTTGCCTTTTGTTACAGCTTCTGGTGCAACGTCAACGAGTTCTTGTGCAATCATTCCGTAGGGCTGGTGTGACCCGTCAGCCTTCCAATCAAACGAACGTACACGGATATCGTCGATGTTACCCCCTGGTGCGTCCACAATGTTTTCCTTGAGGCGCTGGTCTGATGAAGTGTTGTAAGCTGTTGCAGAGGTAGTTACAGTTATGGAACCAACTTGAGTTCCTCCCCCTGCGCTTGTAAAAAATCTTATCCTGTTTCCTTGTGCGCCAAATATCTCGTAATTCCAATCAGCATCACAGTTAGAAATCATTCTGCCGTTTTGGTTAAACCCAACTCCAGCATTTCCAGAGCCACCACCAGCCGCAGTTGTTCCGATGTTTAGTGTGCCGCTGGAGTCGATACGCATACGTTCGGCGTTGTTAGTGCCGAACAGCATATTTCCATTTGCACGGTTCCATATGTTTGCAGCCCCACCATTTTCGCTTTCTATATAAAAGTCACCTGATCCACCAGTGCCTAATGCTAAGAAAGCACCCCCAGCACCTCCCACGACATTTAAAGTTCTGCGATTAGAGGATTGTGCGTACCAACTTGAGCTAGTTCCTAAGTTAAGGTCGCCGTGGGAGTCGATACGCATTGCTTCGTTAAGCGACTCATCCCGTACTGTAAGAAATTTAAGGTAGCCATCTACAGTTGACGCAGTGGTTGTCCAAGTCTGCTCTTTACCTGCGGTGATTCTAGCGGCTCGTATCTTTGCCTCTGAGCCAGTTCTGTTTAACGCCCAATCTACAGCGCATTCCGCACTAGCCGCTGTGTTTGAGTTGTATGTGGTAATGTTATTTGCAACGCCCGTGGTGGCATGAGCAACTTCTAGGAATGTGGAAGGGTTCGTAGTATTTACACCAACGAGGCCGCTAGAGTCGATACGCATACGTTCATTAGCGCCATTGGTCTGAAACGTAAGGTTAGCCACCGCGGCCCTAACATTAAACGTAGTACCGCTTTGGTAGATTAGGTTGTTGCTAGAGCCTACATACAGATCGCCTGCCATGTAGAAGTTTTTGAAGCGATTACCAGAATTTCCTAAATCAACAATGTTATCTCGCGCTCCTCCAGTTGAGGTGCAAGGTCTGATGTAGTTGTTTACGTCATCAAAGAATAAACCTGTGTTTCCGCTGGAAAAATATAACTCTCCAGTGCCAGAAGCCGCGTCTGATATTTTTGAACCAATGCTTCCAATGCCCTGACCATCTTTATAAACAATCATTTGATCGCCGTGTGACGTTAGGCGATTCAGGTACAGAGGAGCCGAACCATCCTCAGTAATTTGAATATATCCACCAGCACCTATTATTGTTCCTGAAGCGCCAAAAGTAGTGCTAGTCTTGCCAACCAGCAAGTTGCCGCTTGAGTCGATACGCATACGTTCTGTGTTGTTAGTACCAAACAAAACAGTGCTGCTTGCCCTGTTCCACACATAAGCATCACTGCCAGAACCTTGACCATAAAAAGCAGACGTAGAGCCTATTGTATTTCCATTGCCCGCAAACTCCACACCAGCACCGTTGCCTGCCGTATTTGCAACATTAAGAAGCTCTGTAGCAGTTGTTGTGTTTATTAGAACTCTGCCGCTAGAGTCGATACGCATATACTCGGTGCTTCCTTTCAAGAAGCGCGTAAAGTCATTAGTTTTTATTTCTAAACCAGTAGACGCTCTAATGCTGTAGTCTGAAGTCCAGAATCGAACCTCGTTTGACGTATTCATCAGGAGATTACCGCTAGAGTCAATACGCATACGTTCTGTGCCAGCAGTATAAAACTGAAGCATACCTGAGCCTGTTGCCGCAGTTGCAAATCCTAAATTTGTAGAGTCCGAGAATATGCGTGGGTTTTCAGATTCACTAGAACTGTTGCTCATGGCAATTTGAGCGCCATTAGTGCTGTTAGCTATTTGAAGTAGTTTTCTGCTACCTCCTGCTGTAAAAGCTGGACTAACACCGATCCCTACATCGCCATCAGAATCAATCGTAATCGCCGTGCTTGTGGCGTTATCGTCGATGCCTGTGGAGGTAAGGTTGCCAACTGTGATATTGCTGGAAGTAGTAGAACCTCTGGCTGTTACTGAAGCTAGGGTATCTACTGAATTAAATTTTACTATGTAATCCGATAAATTGGCCACAGTTATTCTCCTTTAAGTGCCGCTACTTCGGCTTTGAGTTGGTCTACTTGTGCTGAAAGTTCCTGAATGGCTTTGACCATAGATGGAATCATGTCGCCCATCTTTAAGCCCAGCTTGGTTGCTTCTTCTGAGTATCTGTACTCGTGTACTAGCTCTGGCAAAACATCTTCTACTTCTTGAGCTACAAAGCCCATGATGTCATTACCATCACCATTCTTCCAATCAAACCTACGCGGCTGTAGGGCGTTAATGGTTGCCAAGCCTTTGTCTAGATCACGGACGTTTTCCTTTAAAGAGGCGTCTGAGATTGCAGTAATGCTTGTAGAGGTTGCGTGTATTGTTCCACCGTAACCAACATAAAAACGGTAGGCTGATACACCCCTAGAGTAAGCGGCCCATGTTATGTGAGAGTTTACCGATGCGTCTGATGATGAAAAAACAAACGGCGATGCCCCCGCATTACCAGCCGGCAGAACACCAAAACCAGCAGCGCCTGAAACAGTGGCACTTGTAGTCCCAACCAGCAAGTTGCCACTGGAGTCGATGCGCACAGCCTCTTGCGTGGTAGACCCTGAAAGAAACCGTATGTCGTCGTGACTAGCAATACCCATAAGGTCGTTACTGTGGTCATAGGCTATATAGCCCCGATACCGCGCATTGCCAGATGTTCCGTCAGCAAACATCAGGTACTGTCCATCGCTGGTGTCGCCGTTAATGGTAATGCCGCCCTCGTTAGCACAGTTGACTACTAACTCTTTGGCGTAGTAGGAACCGGGCGACCCCGTACCAATACCAACATAACCGCTGGCGTCGATGCGCATACGCTCGGTGTTGTTAGTGCCAAAAACCGTAGCCGCGCTTGCTTGGTTCCAGAAATTAACGAGGCCGCTATCTTCTACTCCTATGTAGAAGTCGCCAGAACCGCTGGTGTCCAATACAAGGAATGAGCCGCCTCCCGCGCCGTGTACGCGTAGTATCTTTCTGCCGGAGGATGTGAACCAGTTGTTATCGGTCCCAAAGTATACGTTGCCTGCGTCACTAATGCGCATTTGATTAGTAAGACCGGCTACAGTAGAAGCAGCACCGCTTTTTACTATAAACTCACCAGCATCGTTTACTAGTGCAACATCATTTTGCCCTGATCCACTGCGGGTTAAAGCCATACTGACGGAGCCTGACCCGCCGTTATCTATCGTAAGTTTAGCGTCAGACCAAGGACTATTCGTGCCAATACCAACATTACCGCTAGAGTCGATACGCATGGCTTCTGTGCCAGAAGTACCAATTTGCATCACATCAGTAGAATGCGTATAGACAATATAGCCTCTATATTGTTGGTCTCCTGTAGTTCCGTCAGCAAATGAAATTGCCCCCTGATTAGAGCCGCCGGTATAAATGGTCATTCCCGCGCTTGCAGAGCCGCTGCCAATAGATAAATCAGTTGCCGCGTTTAATGTAAATGAAGCGCCCGTGGTGTTCTTAATCATCACGTTGCCGTTTAAGTCGATACGCATGGCTTCTATAGCGTTAGTGGCGTTATTTACACGCCAGCTTCCTGCTGTTGCTTCTATATCCCAAGCACGGACACCAGACTCACTAAGACGCAATCTAGCAACACTAGATTTTTCAATAGTCAAACTATTGCCAGCAGGACTAGCAGTGCCAATACCGACGTTGCCGCTAGAGTCGATACGCATATGCTCTGCGTTGTTTGCGCCAAGGGCTAAATAATTACCAGTGTTTGCAAACAAGCCTACATAACCGCTTTCTGCTAATGCGTATCCTTGGAGAGAATCAGAAATATCAAAGTCTATTCGTGATACACCGCTAGAATTTATATTTAAATTGGTCTGATTTGCGTATGCAGTAGGATTCGTAGTGCCAATGCCAACATTCTGTGAGCTATCAATTGTAATCGCAGTGCTTGTGGCGTTATCGTCGATACCACGAAGCCCCATTAAACCTGACTGTGGATAAACTTGCCAAGTAGTACCGTCATAGATAAAGCCCACATTGGGCCCTCCAATATCCATAACAAAGTCTTCACTAGCACCTTCTATGGTTGAACCATTTCTGGCTACAGTGAGGTTATTGGTAGAAAAATCTGCACCATCAGCTATGAATACTTTGTCGCCCGTGGTAGGAGATGCTGGCAATGTGGCAGTAAAACTACCACCCGATGTGTCGGCAATAATACCTTGATTTGCAGTGGCAGTAACATTGGATGTGTGTACAGAATACGTAATACCACCTCCTCCAGATCCTGACCCTACTTCATCCCAGGAAGTTCCGTTATAGATTTTAATAGCAGCGTTGCTATGATCAAACCAAATATCACCACTAGTTACTGAACCGTTATAATTCAGGTATTTTGTATTTCCTGTGCCTTGAAAACTACCAAATTTTTGAGACATATCTTATCCTTTCCTGATCACATTAAAATTACCAGTGCTTCGCACACACCATTGGCATCTGTTGTTATGGCTTTGCCAATAACTGTGCCTGAGTCAGGCTGATTATTCACAACTGCACACCCTGGGGTGTTACTGGATACCAATAAATCGCCTGGAACCACTGAACCCACTACTTTAACTGGCACTCGGCCTGCCAATGCCAGATACTGGCCCTCAATTCCGCTATTCATTATATAAGCTGGAGCATCAGAAATTACACCTGCAACTCTGGTGTCATCGGCCTGAGTGGACTGAGTAATTTCTGCTGGTCCACCAAACTTCATGACAGTGCCTGCCTCATAGGGCATATCAACTGTATATTTTTCTGCTAAGTCAGCATAAGTTGCCTGCCAGGTTGATCCTGCTGTGAGTGTCCAATCGCCAGTGATTGTACCGGCAGTGGCGTTACTTCCTGAAGTTATAACTGTGGTTTGAATACCACCAGTGGTAATACTATTTGTTGTTGTGGATCCATTGTCTGTGACTTGCTGAAGTGTAGCAACTGATCCTGAACTACCAGTGTACCCTCTGCTTCCTCCACCAGACACCACTGATATATTACCTGCGGTGTTAGCACTAAATGTGGCTGTGAGTTGATTCTCACTCACAAAATCTATCACAGGATAGTTCATGGTACCAGCAAAACTTTCACCATTGGTACCGCTGACCTCCACTATGGGGTACTGAACACCCAAATTATGATTTACCGTCCAGGTTGTGGCTGCTGCTGATTGTTCATATATAAAACTATTAACTGGAGCATTTTGCCAGGTCAGTGTGCCTGATCCATTTGTTATCAGATATGCATTGGCATCACCATCAGTAGTGGGTAAGGTAAATTGACCTGTTACTCCTATGCTTGTGCCTGATATGCTTCCTGCGCTGGAAATATTATAGGATTGTGCGTCTAAATTTCCACCTAACTGAGGTGTAGTGTCCTCCACTACATTTTTTATATAGCCCAAACCACTAACTGTGGTATCCAAATTGGCAGTGACTGCTCTGTTTGATGCATCTCCCAGAAAAATATTTCCCTGGTTAAGCGCATTGGTGGCGTTAAATCTTCCAGCTCCACCCACCAGTATACTACCACCACTGGCGCTACGAACTACCTTGCCAATGTTTTGAATTTTGTTTTCTTCGCCACTGGGTGACACATTGGCCATGGCGCCTGCAGTTGTAGCACTCACATAAAGTGTGTCACCTGATGTAAAAGCCGAGGTATTGATACCCACAAATAAACCCTGGGTAACAATATAACCAGTATTGCCAGTATTAATTGTTTGTGTGCAAATACCAAAAGCAGGCATTTTGGTGCCACCGGCATTGGCTTGAGCTTTGCTTACTATAGGTATATTACCACTGTTTCCAGATACATATACAACGTCACCCTTGACCAGATTTTCACCAGCCTGAGCTTCATATTCCATGTATCCTTCCAGATTACCCACAAATTGACCGTTGTCCCAATCTGCACCGTCATAAATTCTAATTGCAGAATTACTAGAATCTAGCCATAGATCCCCTTGACCTGCATCAACTGGTAACGTGCTAGTACCATGTATGGATTTTCCTGACTTTCCTATTTTAAAGGAAGTCTGAGTTGTGCCTTTGAAATTGCCGTAGATAGCCATATAAATTTTTCCTCAAGTCAGTGAATTTCACTGTCAGTCTATACAGACTGTCTTGTATGACTATTTATCTATCTATTAAAATATTTGTGAAAAAATTATCCTATGCGCCAATCTGAACCATCATAGTAAACAGGAACAGTATTGGAACCTCCGGATGTGACAATGTTTCCAAAATTACCAGTTGCAAATAGATTTGAATCACTGATAAATGCTCTGCTTCCAGTGCTTGCCAAGGGCAAAGTGGCAAGAGTATACACAGTTGTGACCTCGCTGGTTCCAGTGCTACCAGTGTAACCCACTTCGCCCTGATGTCCTGCTGACAGTATAGCTCTACCAGTTGCTGTATAATTCCATGACACGGTGCATGTATTCTGATCATTAAATGATATTGTGGGATAATCATATGTTCCAGTAATGGAGGAGTTTGCTAAATCTACTATTTCAACATTTAAATATTGTATACCTAAATTATGATTAATCACCCAGGAATTGCTGGAAACATTTTGTTCATGCACATAGGGCGTCACCATAACACCAGCACTACCAGTATATCCTATAGCTCCCTGACTACCAATATAGCCAGTATCGCCCTGACTTCCTGTATAGCCAAAGCTACCTGTATAGCCCTGCGAACCTGTAAATCCTATAGCTGAATATGCACCCACGCTACCAGTAAAACCTACTTCCCCCTGGCTACCAGTATAACCTATATCGCCTTTACTGCCATTAAATCCAGTATCTCCACCACCAGCTGACATAACAATTTTGCCCGTGGTAGGTTGCTGCCATTGTACAGTTAGTGTGGAAATATCCACAAACGTTACTGTGGGATAACCATATGTTCCCACTATACTATCATCAGCGTCATTAATAACTTCCACACTAAGATATTTTACGCCCAAATTGTGATTTACTGTCCATAAACTGCTAGCTACATTTTGCTGATAAACCTGATGACCCACATTAATAGCGCTACCAGTAAAACCTCTGGGACCTTGCTGGCCACCACCACTGGAAAGTACCACAGTACCCACAGTATTAGATTGCCATTCCACGCTTACATTGCATGTATCTAAAAATGTTACTGTAGGGTAACCATAAGTACCGCTTAAACTTTGATCTTGCACATCTATGACTTCAACATTTAAGTATCGCTGACCTAAATCATGATTTATCATCCATAGATTACTTGGTGTAGTTTGATGATATACAAAGTGACCTGCAACTACTGCATTACCAGGAGGTCCAGGTGGACCAGGAACAGTACTAGCAGGGCCTTGACTTCCCGTATATCCTCTGGGTATGTTACCTATGGCAGTGTTTAGTGTACTGCCCCATTGATTTACCCATGCATTGGATGCATAGTAACTAAGGTCAGGAATATTTACTGCGGTGCCCACATAACCCTGTACCCAATTTTCTGTGGCATAACTGCTTAAATCAATATTAGCAATTTCACTAGTAACTTTGGAGTCCACATATGATGTAGTAGCATAGTTGGAAAGATCTGGCGGATAATACGTAAACACTCCGCTAGCTGGATCATAAGTCAGGGTACTAAGTGTAGCTGTTGTGCTATTAACAACTGAGAATTCTTGTTTTACCGTATTAGCAAGACCAGGAACATTTGCTTCCCAGGTAATAGTATCCTGACCAGCATTGAAAGTTAAATCAATATTATTGCCTCCCCTGAATGTTATTACATCCTGAGCTTGATCTGCAATAATAACTGTGTTAGATTCGTAATTCCTAAAAGTGCGCCAGTAGTCGACGTTTGCATTCGCCATAAAAATCTCACCATAATTTACAGTATTTATCTAAATTAGATTTTTTACGGAGCTAAATTTTTGTAGGGATGATCCGATGGTAATGCTGAAGTTCTACCCCACTTGTGAGCAAGGTAACCTTCTGCTTTTTCTATTGTAGACATATCTGTACCGCCTGTGCCTGGCAAGTCTGCTACTACCATAAACTCTGCTAATCTACCGTTTAAGTGAACGCCGGATCTATTCCTCATCAAACGTAACTCTTGATTTGTTGATAATGAGTTATCATAATCATTTACTGGCGAGAATGTGTTTGTACGTCCATCAAATCTCAAACCAATCTGATTTCCTGTTTTATTAAAGTAAACAGCAACAATGTACCACTGAGTAATGTTTAGTCCGCCTAGTCCGGTCCATTCTAATGCATTACCAATGGTACTACTGATTCTATTAGAACTTAATCCGTCCATATCTAATTCACCTGGCCAAGTGTTGTTACTGGCACTTGAACTCACAGCATAATCTCTTTTTGGTGATTGGTTAGTCTCGATACTCCAAAAACTATCTTTGGTATTGTTTACACTATCATACCTAAACACACCTATTGCCCAGTGATTACCACTATTAGAAACTACCTGTTCATATGTTGTGCTTTTGATAGACTCATTGTCGTTTTCAAAAGTAAACACAGGTAAACTGTTAAGTGTATTATTCACAGTAGGAGTATTGTTTATCTCCATAGTGTAATTACCTGATTTATCAGTAACAGCAGTTAGGTTTGAACCACTAGTGGTATAACTGGAAGTGTCACTGGCATCTATCCAAGCAACAGTTGTGATATCATTAGCGGGGTTCCAAGGAGCTGCTGGAGGAGTGATAAAAGCAGTTGCTCTACGCCCTGCTTTAAGAGAACCAGTTACCGTGCTAATAAAAGGCATTATGTAAAGTCCACTAATTGACCAAGAACAACATAGTTACCACTTACTCTGAATATGGTAAACGATACGGCATCTACACCGTTGTTTGTTCCAGTTGGTTCAGAACCTCCCTGCCAGTTAATTGTTTGTGCTGACCCATTTATTTGTACAGCACTTGGTATTCTTGCTGTGGCACCTTGATCCAGTATCAAAGTCAAAGTGGTTCCATAGTTTGTGCTAAGTCCCAAGTTAGTAAAGTTGGCTGTAAAGTTAGCACTGATACTGCTGTGATAAAATATATGTCCGTTATCGCAATCGTGTGTAACTACACCTGTAGCACCTGTGAGTGAACTAAACTTTTCACTTACACCATCTTCTATAATTAACTGATTGTTTAATGTTAGTGGACCTGTCACGTTAATTGTTGTGCTTGTGCCACCAATGTTTACGCCTGTACTATTTTCACCTATGTTTACATAACCTGGCTGTAAAGCTCCGCTACCTGCATCAATGTCAACATCACCGCCTGTGCTATTAAGTCCTGTGGCATCACCACCAGTTAATGCTAACGCGGTACCATCTGTGCTATCAGTACTAATACTTGCTGGTTGTATATCTGTATTGCTGTAATTGTTTGTGCTAAGGAATGTGGCTACATTTGCATCACCATAACTATTGGCCACACTTGCCAATGCGCTAGTTAAATCTACTGTGCTGGCATTTCCAGTGATACTAATAATATTTCCCACAATACTAATTGCTTGTGTATCAAGATCAACATTACTATAACCCTGAGTATCTAAATATGCTTGGACATTTGAATTACTATAATTACCTGATATTCCTGTAAGCGTAACAGAATTACCATCCGAAATACTGAGAGAAGTATTGCTCTCATCCCAGTTCAAAGTTTGTGTTGTTCCTGCTCCAGTACTACCAGTAAATCCAATTAAGCCCTGTGAGCCTGTAAAGCCTACGTTACCTTGTACACCCGTAACACCAACACTACCAGTAAAGCCAATATTACCAGCAGGACCTGTTGTACCTGCACTACCAGTGAATCCAACACTACCAGTGAATCCAACACTACCAGTGAATCCAACACTACCAGTAAAGCCAATATTACCAGCAGGACCTGTTGTACCTGCACTACCAGTAAAGCCAATATTACCAGCAGGACCTGTTGTACCTGCACTACCAGTAAAGCCAATATTACCAGCAGGACCTGTTGTACCTGCACTACCAGTGAAACCTACGTTACCTTGTGTACCTGCACTACCAGTAAAGCCAATATTACCAGCAGGACCTGTTGTACCTGTACTACCAGTGAAACCTACGTTACCTTGTGTACCTGCACTACCAGTAAAGCCAATATTACCAGCAGGACCTGTTGTACCTGTACTACCAGTATAACCTGCACCAGCACTACCAGTATATCCTATTACACCTATGCTACCTGTATAACCCACATTGCCTTGTGCACCAGTGGCGCCTTGGCTACCAGTATATCCTATGGCAGATTGGCCACTTATTGCTACGCTTTCGCTG
>Ga0213866_10001907_pt1 | contig 15173 bp, 21 predicted proteins | sample PICome_11_FD_160079 | JGI IMG/M metagenome (GOLD analysis project Ga0213866, IMG submission 160079) | Coastal seawater microbial communities near Pivers Island, North Carolina, United States - PICO284 | ecosystem: Environmental > Aquatic > Marine > Coastal | place: USA: North Carolina...
CTATCCTTTTTGGATTTTGTACTAGATTGAGATAGGGCATATTCTCGCTTATAATTACGAGCTTTCGGCATTAATGACGGCTCTGAATAACAGTCATTTGCAGTTCGGCACCAGAACTATAAGAATTCACAATACACCTAACTGCAGTGGCGTGCATGGATACTTGAGAGGTAGTATCGGCTGTTTTATTGGCAAGGGCGCTTACGGCAACCCAAACAACAGTGCCAAATGGATCATCAAATGTTTCCTGCACAGTGAAATCAATAGTTCCGGTAACATCTACAGAAACAGTGGCTGCGGTATTCTGGTAATGATCCAATACATATCCTGCAGTAGCAACTTCATCAACCCAACCAATGTCAAAGGTGTCGGCTCCAATTGTAGCTGATGGCGTTGCGGAGGTAAGTGTGAGGAAGTAACCTGTACTTTCTACAGTGGCAGATGTGCCGGGACCAGTTACCACTTCAGTAAGGGCTCTACCTTCTGGATCTGTGCCAACAAGTGTAATTGTTTTACCAGCATGATCAGTGGCTGAGTCGTTTCTGATGCTGACCTGATGGGCTAAACCATCTGTAGCTTCGGTAGCGGTGAGGGTAAACGTTGCTCCCGTCACGTTCGATGCAAACCCTGTCAGGGAAGCATCGGCAAGATCAACATCGAATTCATGGCGTCTAGGCATATTAGGTTCCCCTTGTTGAAAATAATGAGCAGATTTGCGACTTGCTCAGGTCGAGGCGGTCCCTATAGGGACTTTTCGCCGTTAGTTAGGGCAGGAGGAAACCTGCCTCGTCTTATATATTTGATTGCAGATCCATCTTTGCGAAAGGATTGTAAATATTCCCCAATTTGCACAACAATAATGCCGTCTTCAGAAAGCTGGCCTAACAATGTTTGGGGAATTATTTCTAAGGATGCACAAACGATAATACCATCGTAGGGAGCATTTTCTGGCCAACCATTTAATCCGTTGCCAAGCAACAGATTGACATTGTGCCCACGCAAATCCCTAGAGGCGCGTTCATGTAGACTAGGATTGATTTCTACACTATACACTTCAGCAAACTGAGATATTAAAGATGTTTGCCATCCACTGCCGGTCCCTATTTCAAGAACTTTTTGGGGATGACCTAATGCAGAAATTAAGCCTATGATAGTAGAGGGGCGAGAAGCAGTAACCCCGTGCCCTATTGGAAGGGCTACATCCTTGTATGCATCATTTATATGGATCTCTGGTATAAAATGATGCCTTGGAACATTAAGAACCGCTGAGCGGACATGGGGAGGTAAATCCCCTTGCCCGCCCAACAGATCAGATACTGATTGCACCTATTAGTCGTCAGCAGACGCAGTGCCGATAAGGACACCAGTCTCAGGAGCAACCTCAACATAATAGTTCTCGAACATCATGCAGGTATCAGCAACAATTGCCGCAGCAATCGTGGCGAGATTACAACCAATATAGTTGTCTGCAATGGTGCCGGTAGAGCCAGTCAGAAGCTGGATACCCGGCTCAGTTCCTTCAGCACCACCTTCACCGTTGATGAGTGTGTTGCCTTTAATAAAAACGTTGGTGGAAAGAGTAGTGACGCCCTGAACATTGGCGGTCGAATAATCACCAATAATGTAGTTGTTCAGGATCTTAATGTTGTTGGAAGCGCCAGTGAGTGAAATACCGGCAACTGCACCGCCAAGATCATTGTCCATGTGACAACCCTCAACGGTCGTGTCATTTGCACCAACAGCAATATCAATGCCGAGATTAAATTCATCGGTGCCAGCAGCGACAACATCAAACTTACAGTCGCGGATCGTGCAGCCAATAGCACCGGCTTCAACCGTGATGCCAACAACAACACCCGTTACCGAGGAGGTATGACGAATGTTCTGCCACAACACACTAGAAGCAGCAATACTAACTTCAGCAGAAGTGTGGTCATAAATAAGCTGCGGCGTATCTTCGCCATTACCAAGACCAACAACACTGACACCAGCAACATCAACTACAATTGCCTGACTTGTAAGAGTTTCAGTATGTCCCGGCATAACCATGATGATATCACCTTTGGAGGCCGTGCAGCGACCAACAGCATAATCAATCGTGGCAAAAGGACGGGCATTCGTTCCATCATTGCCGTTTGAGCCAGTAGTCGAACTAACCCAAAAAACCTTATTAGCATATGTATTAAGAATGGGCATACCTTTGATGGATACCCCATTAGCAAACCCATTAGGGTAATGCGAACCAGCCATATTATTATCTCTCTTTCATCGACGCGCGTAGCGTCCTGTTATAAGGAAATCCGATGATTCGGACTATAGAAAAGAGGGGAGAGCAAAGCCCTCCCCTCAAGTAGTATAGAACGGTTATTAGCCGCCCTGAGAGCCGTACATGCCCAAGGGATCACTTACGCCAAACGAATAGCGCTCACGGGCCTTGTACCTAACGTTCCCCGTGTCGAAGTCGCCGTCCATTGCCGTTTTCATCGGCGCACGAACGAAGTGCTTCAGACCATTCGGCACATCAGTCGTGAGGAACCACGCATCCGTGTCAGTAAGGTAGTGGTTGACAGCGTAGCCCTGCTGGATTGCCCCGTTGCTCTTGATAGCATTGAGATCATTCTCAGCAGTACCAACCCGAAGTTCCGTTTCCAGAATACGAGTTGCCTCAAACGTGAGGGCGGGCGGGATGATCAGCTTTTTGGGCCGCGCCGCGATCAACAGACCGCGTTCATCCGTCCATGCCGCAATACCAATGACGGCGTTCTCCAGAGCAAGCTCCGATAAATCCACATCGACAGCCGGGCGATTAGCATTGCTGCCCCCGTTGAAGAGTGTATGTGAAGTTGCACAAAGAACGGCACCATCACCATAGGTGTAGTTGGTATCAAAAGCATTGTTAAGGATATTAGCACCCTTAACTTCCTTGGTGTTAGCCATGCCACGGGCAAGAGCCTTGGTATAGCGAGCCGACAGCGAGTCATACAGATTGTCTTCCACAGCTTCCTCAGTAATCGCAAAGCCATAGGCGACAGTTTCGTGCGTATAACGGGCCGTAAACACTTCACCACCAGAATCATAGGCAATGCCCTGACCCTCGTCTTTTACTGGTGCCGTGCCAAATCCGGCGAGTTTAGTTTCTTCCTCAAAAGAACGATCTGAAGTCTCAGTTTCAAAGATTTCAGTCCACTCCTGCGGGTATTTCTTGTATTCCAGACCAAACAGTGCGTTAAGGCCCGGAAGCAACTCTTTGAAGAGTTGGGCGCGAGATATAGCCATTTTCTATTCCTTCCTGACCTATTACGTACTTGCCACGCCAGTACCAGAACCACCAAACCTAAGCGCGTGCCCAAGAATGATAACTTCCAGATCGACGTAAGCAGTCATATCAACGTTGGTGGGATCATTAACAATACCGACCACTCGAAGAGGGAGCGTATTGGCGGTGCTGTTTGAATCCTTATCAACGACGACAGCCGACATACCAGTGGTCGTGGAGCCTGTGTTGCTAATAATCGCAACGTTCGATCCAACCCAATAGTCCGTTACCGTGCCGGTAAGGTCAGTCTGGATCTGAAAAACAACGTCGGGGTCATCAACCACATAAGCCCAACCATCGGTCGCGGCAGTGGATTCAGGCCATGTATTCCGCCAAACCTTGTAGCCAAGATTCGGATCCGTGTATTCACATCCTACGAAGACACCGACGGGATCGGCATCCCACGCAGTCGTGGAGGCGTCACGGACAATTCCGGCACCTGCACTAAATTCAACGGGATCGCCTTGCCAGATGGCACCGGCACCCGTCTTGATTTTATACCGAGAGAAACCCCCGGTATAGGGTTGTCCACCGATCTTGCGAATCGGCCTGAACCCATAAGGAGTCGCTGTTGCAGACATTTTCTATGGTTCCATTGTGTTGTGGGATCTACTGATCACCTCTGTTTGAATTACGAGTCTGCCGTTCCTTAAACATAGGCATACGGCGGTCACTTTCTCGCATAACGTTATTGTCCACTGCTTCGATCTGTTTAGCGTTCATATTGGCAAAATATTTACGACGAGCAGCAGCCCTTTCTTTACTAATTTTGCATAACAACAAGCCACCATGTTCAATCATACCCTTGAATTTGCTGTTTTTATCGACAAACTGCTGATATTCAGGGTGATCTGAAGCCTTACACGGTTCCCAACCTTCGCGTAGCCTAGCGCTCATGTTGGCATTATCACTTTGACCTCTTGCCGATACTCGAACCCAGCGGTAGACATATCCATCTTGCTGTTCAATTCTTGGCAATAGTCCAGAAGGTACAAAGGTGGCTTCTTCGCGCGACTCAGCGTCACGGTTTTCCAAGTCTCTAGGTGTACGATTGTCCTCAGTCATTATTCTGATCCTTTAACATCTGTTCAGCGTATTGCTTTGGAGTCACACCTAGCTTCTTTGCGAGAGCGACTTGAGAGGCAGTCAATGTTACTTTGCGCGGTGATTTACCACTTGCTCTAGTGGCCGGGGCTACCACGGAACGCCCACCGGAAGGCTGACTGGAACCATTATCCGGCTTAAACTTTTCAGGGAAACGCTTCCGAATTTCGGAGTCGATCCTTGCATAATAAACGGGGTCGTCGGGACTAACACCTTCACTCACCAATTTCTGATGAATACCAAGTGCAGTGCCGGTCATTTCCACATCTTTTCCAAACCAGCTATTCTTTTTCTGCCAGCTTTGGGCTTTCTCATCAACTTGTGGCTGCTGAGATTGCGTTGCATAGAATTGCGGTTCTTCTTGCGCTGGCATCTCCTTTGGAGTCCAGCTTTTAGTTTTATCAAGCTCAACATAAAGCTGAGTCAGACGGGTTTGAGCGTCTGCAATAAGATCTGCATCACCATCTTCATAGGCAGTTTTATAATCACGGCGAGCGCGTTCAATTTCAGCAGTAAGACGATGTTCGTTGGTGCTTTTCCAAACTGATTCACCTTGATGCACCAGCTTTTTCAACTGGTTGTTTTCTTGAATTACTCTTTTTGCTACATTAGCAGCTTCTTCAAGCTGTCTGGCAACTTGCTCTTTAGCCCGTCTTTCGGCATGATTCCGAGCAGTCATTTTAGAGATACGCTCTCTAACCTTTTCAGAATAGCTTTTTAGCTCTTCCTCATCAGGCTCTTCCGGGATTTCGGAGCTATACTCCTCCCCTTCAGCAACCGGAGCTACTGGTCGATCCTGATCTTCTTCTGGCGTATCATCTACAATATCAAGTTCAAAATCATCTTCATCATCAATGATTTCATCTTCTTTTTGAGCAGCTTCAGCCATAATTAAATTCTTTCTATAATGCGAGGATCATCTACGGTGCATTCTACCTGATCATCGTTGATTACGCGGAATTCTGCTTCTCCTAATTTGAAGCGAGTGCCGGAGTAAGAGCGGAACATCACCCAATCGCCAGCCTTGCAATAAGGCCCATTCGGGAATTTCTTTTCATCGGCGTAGGCATCAGGGCCTACTGAGATAACATTCCCAATGATTGAAGCGGTGTCTTCAAGCCTTCGATAGTCTTCTGGAAGGAAAACATTACCCTTCTTTTCTTCTACCTTGGCTGCGGCAACAAGCAGTTTATAGCCTGTTGGTTTTGGCAGTTTAGATGCGATATCTGCAATATCGGTTTTGTAAGACATAGTTCTCCTATGCGCATGATGTATGCGTTAAGTTAATGTGCGTCCCATGAACGTAATTGGCGGGCGATTAGATAGCGCTAAATCGCACGGGCTCGCCCGCCTAGGCCCCATGTGAGTGATTTGGGATAGAAATCCGACCGGCTCACTCTACTAGCCTCAAGAAGCGTTAGTGCAGCCAATGAAGGGAAACAGCACTAACCTTCATCATTAGTATTACACACTATTGACAGTTTGTCAAGTACCTACGTAATTTTTTTATTATTTATTACGTTTTTTGGCTGCATCCCTACGTTTCATCATTGTATTAGAGGACTTTTTAGACGCAGCTTTCATTCTATCCATAAAACTAGACTTCTTTTTTGCTGGATTAGCTCTAGGAATCGGAGGCTTTGATTTGCTAGACTTTGAGGTAGACTTAGTATCTGGCCTCGCTCTAGGAATCGGAGGTTTTGACCTTTGCGTGGGGCTAGAAGATTCGGCCTTTTTCTTAGCCTTGAATGCACTAAGCTCACTATTATATCCCTCATTAATTTGCTTCTGTGTCTTTGATAATAGCTTTGGAGCGGGTATAGACTTTTTACCCCTATTTTTATTCTTTTCAAGCATTGTCTTGAATTCGTCTGCCTTATCCGGAGATGGGTTAGTTGTTGGTCTTGGTGGTGTAGCCATTTTATTCTCCTATTATGTTTATGTTTACCACTTAACTTTATCTGCCCAAAAAGCAGCAGACATTTTGCCCTTGGCGATGTTTTTACCATGGCGAGCCTTAAAGGATGCTCGCTTTTTCTTCATTTTTTCTGATTCTCCAGATTTTGGTTTACCTGCTGTAGACGCCCCCTGCTCTCCAAATCGAATAGTTTTAATCTTACTACCCTCTTTGGCTACAACAACATGAGATTTTTTAGGATGATCTGGCGTTCTTTTAGGTTTGTTGTAACCAGAAACACCAACTTTTTTTAGTCTAGAATCTTGCATTATTATACCACTATATACGTTATGTTATGATTATATATATAGTCAAAATAGCTATTATAGCTAAAATAGCTATTTTAACGTCCCACGGGTTACTCAACTTCGTCATCTTCATCTGTGATTTGAGACATTTGATTAATTGCTAACCTCATACCCCTGATCTGCCCCACTACAAAGCGATAATCATTATCTCCAACCCTACCTGTTGCAAGATCTTCCTTTAGATTATCAACCATTGCCTGAACAGCATCAATCGCATACTCAATTTCCCGAACCATTAGACCCTCTATTTCTGCTGGAAATTTCTGCTGCAGCTATATTACCAGCTATTTTAGCTAGATCTGTAGCGGTTTTTGATGCTTCCTTGTCCATTTGTTGATTGAGCTTCTTTTCTTCAACAGTCATCTGAATTCCCGCTTTAATGGTGTCAAGAGCAATCTTTTTATCGGCTGTGTCGGCTTTATCCTGCAATTCAAACCAATCTGTCTGCTGTTTATGCTGGAATTCACGTTCTTTAAGCTGCAATTCCCTAAGCTGAATCTGAACAATAGGATCTTTTGCTGTTTCTTCAGCCTGTTGCACTGTTTTTTCATTCTGGTGCCGGTAAAGAAGCCTATTAGCAGCATCAGCCACCAAACCAGCAAGCTTGTTTTCAATTTCCGGGGGCAAAGGCTCAGTCGGTGGAGGCAATTTAACTCCCATTTCCTTCTCTATTTGCTGCCTATATTGATAAGCCAGATGTTCAGCGACATGAGCTTCAATCGCACCTTGAACAATAGCTGCCTTGGGACTTTGACCCACCATTTCTGCGATTTGGGGGTCCATTGCAAACGAGATATGAGCTTGAATATGAGAAGTGTGATCTTGATGTTGAAATACTTTAGTTGGGATACCAGTAATAAAGCCCATATTTTCAACAATCGGATCACGCGGTTGAATTTCTTCTTGCATCGGAACCAGAGATTCTGCATCTTTTACCTGTAAAGCTTCCAATCCCTTACGATGAAGGAGTGGCATGTTGTAAAGATCGGGTGAAGCGGTGGCCATCTGCATGACAGCCTGAAACTGAACTACCCTCTGTGCCATTGTAGATGAATTTGGATCGCTAACAGGGAGAATATCAACCTTGCCTTTTTTGAAATCTTCCTGCCGATTGAATTCCTGATCCTCATCCCATTCATATTGAGGAGGCATATCCGCAACGATCTTGGCAATAAGCTGTAATTCGTTCTTGAAGGCAGCATGTAAACGGGCATGAACCGCAGACATGATCTTCATGCTACGTTCCAGAAGAGCCAATGTGGTTCCCACGGGGGAATTGGCGCTCATTTCACCGACTTCCAGATCAGCAATGGAGGCTATCCTTCGACCTTCATCTACAATGGTCCCTAGAAGCTGATAGAGCGTTGGTGACGGCTCTTTTGTAGGGAGGGCATAGATTGCATCTCTAATGGTGCCGGACCCAACATCAACGTCCCTGAACTCTCCGGGGGCTAGAGGCTCATCTTCATTCTTGATTCTCAAGCCTCTTGTTTTAAATCCAGCGGTTAGGTTGGCCAGTGTACCGGCATCGACAAGTTGCCGCAGCACGGAAGTTGCTGATTTAGCCAATCCACCAATCATATGCACCAAACCAGTACCATAGAATCCCATACCGGGCATATACTGATAATGAGCAAAATGGATTCTCTTCTTGCGGGCTGGATCTGTTTCTAGCCAATTCCTGCGAATTGACAAAACCTGTTGAGAACTTTTTTCAATTGTGACGATATAGGGGAGAGCAATCTTTTCATCCTCACCAAAATCATAATCACAATGCATTTCAAGAATTGTGTGACGAGTGTCATGCTGAACGGTTGGGCGAGTGCCGGTGATCTTGTCATGGGCTTCGCTTGTGTCGTTGTATTCGGGTGTGGGCTCAGGTAGATCAATATCAGAATAGAAGCCAGAAGCCATAAGCTTATTGACTTCATTCTCAGAGCGCCTCATGCGGTGTGTGTAGCGCTCACATGATTTAAGGTCAGTTGCTCCATAGCTGATAACAAAATCCTCAGCAGGGACCATAAGGGCAACAGGACGGGGTTCCATTGGATCAGGATAGATCTTACGGAAGCAGGAACCGGATAACGGGAGCCTGAATAGAAGCTGTTCAGTTTCACCCCTGTATTCCGGCATTCTTTCGGTGATGATAAAATTCATCTCCTCTTCTATGCGGGCAGCACGTTCTGTCTTTTCCTGTGCTTCTTTTCCTACAATCTTTGTGCGAACAGGTCCGGCTGCTGGAAACACTTCCATGATTGCCTGAGATTGGAACCTGACCACTGCTTCAGTGAGAAGGGGGTGAAACACACCACAAGCGCCCGGCCAAGGATCATTACGATCTTCAGCTTTCATCCCAAGATATTCTAGTCCATCAATATATGATTTTTCCCAATCCTGACGAGAAAGAAGATCTGCCTCAAACATTTCCAAACATTCAGCAGCAATTTCAGTGAGTTCCTCTTCTGGCATAACATCAGCTAGATTGCCATCAAATGGAATACTGGCTAGATCCCCATATTCTTCATTTTCTTCATCCATATCATAAACATATGAAGCTTCATCCTGAGCATCTGCCAACTCAATCTCTGTAGGCATACTTACATCAGGCTCTTCAGGTGTCTGTAGCGGAGCATCAAAAACATTAGACATTAATAATAAACCTTTTTCCTATGCCTTACGGGGGCATCATCTACATCATCTGTGTGTAGCTGGAGGAATCCTCCTTGTCTGAACCTCAACATTGCCTGACTGACAGTGTCTACAAAGTCATCATGCTTACCAGCGGGAAAATCAGCACATTCAGTAATAACTTCGTCAGCCCATTTGGTAGTGGGAGCCCAAACCATTCCAGAGGAGAAAATATCAGCAATACTATTCACTCTGCTGATCTTATCGTTTCCTCTAACTGGATTAAACTCCGATATGGGAATACCCATAGATCTTAATTCATATATAAGAGGTTTACCAGAGGCTCTGCCTTCAATGATAAACACATCGGGTTCCCATTCCTTGTAATGATCTAGCATAGCAACCTTAAGGCCGGGGAAGGTGAGCTTATCCCTCCATGCATCAAGAAGAATGATATTAGGCTTTAATGAGCCAGTTTCTTCATCTGGATGATTAAATACACCCCAAGTAGTTACAGCGCTGTAATCTGATCGCTGTTTTGTCTCAAATGCGGTATCTGCAGAGCATAATATCAGATCACATTCAGGTGGCTTGTCTTTAGGCCATTCTTTCCACCACTCCTTTTTCAGAATAGCGCCCTGTTCTGAGGTGGGGTCTTGCTGATACTGAGCTTGCCATTTACTCACTGGCAATTCAGATTTAAGGGTTTCTAGCTCCTTAAGGCTCCAATATTCAGGCCATAAAGCATTGCCGGAAGGCAATATAGCGGGGAATTCAATCACTTCCCAATCATCTGATCCAGCCTTTGATGTAGCTGATTCAAGAATCTGTGCTGTAACATCCCGCTTACTCCACCGCGTCATAACAACAACAATAGCTGCATTTGGCTGTAGACGCTGTCTTGGACCGGACATATACCAATCGAATGTGGAATCATAAATGGCAGGATTTGATTCAGCCATAACAGCTTCCTGTTCAGAGTGTGGATCATCAATGATTAGAAGATCAGCACCCTTACCAGTAACAGCACCACCTACACCGATAGCGAAGTAATCACCCCCTTCCGATGTTGCCCATCTCCCGGCTGCTTTTGAATCGGATTTCAAATGCAAATCAGGAAATATGGATTTATAGGAATCGGTCTGGACAAGATCTCTCACCTTGCGACCAAACCCAACGGCAAGCTCTGCAGTGTGGGAACACTGGATTATCTTCTTTTTGGGGAACATGCCTAGGAAATATGCCGGAAGATGCACAGAGGCAAATTCCGACTTAGTGTGGCGTGGCGGCATGTTGATTATAAGCCTCTTGCAATCTCCAGATATAACTCTCTGGAATGCATCCGCCATCTCTTTATGGTGCCGACCTGAAATGAAATCAGGCCATACCACCTTAATGAATTCTATGAAGCTTCTGCGGGATTTATCCCGGATCTCTAATTCAGAATACTGCTCAACCAGTTTCAGGAGTTCTTGCTGCTCCGGGATTGATAGAGCGCTGATATCAGGTATCCCGTTTGGAAATAGCAACTTTTCTCCGGTTGTACAGTTTTTTAGATTGATTAACTTTAGGAATCAGACGACTGAGATTTGCGGCTTCTGGATTTCTTCTTTTTAGGATTTTTCTTAAAGCCATCCGTCGCATAATACAATTTAACCTGCTTTTCGGTATATTGGCGACCTGAGTCACTCTTGTATTTGTTTTTGCTGATCTTTTTAAATGGCATTAATGCAACACCCCCAAAACCATCATAAACATGAAAGTCATAACAACAAACATACAAACACGGCTCAAATAAAGAGACATAACCCCTCTCCATTCGCTTAATATCCTATTGTATTATTACACACATATTGACTTGTGTCAAGTGGCTAATGATATTTTCTTGAATATGTCAAGATGGTAATCCCATTTTAGCCAGAATTATATCTTCTTCCCTGACTATAGCTATAGAATCATTATCTTTCAGTCCTTGCAGGAAAATATCATATGCTTCCTTCTGACTGAAGGAGGTAGCCTTAGCGATATCAATGGTCCACCTAATGTCCTTTTTATCAATAAGCCACGTAGCGGATGTTGTATCTAAGACATAATATCTCATTTTACACCCATTTTATGCAGAATTACATCAGGTTCTTTCATTGGTAGATAAAACCAAAATGACTCTTTATCTCTCATAAGGTTTTCCTTAATCCATGCTACAGCCTCACGTTTTAACTTAAATACCCTAGCTTTTGCTAGGTCTTTAGTGAAGATACCAAGGGTGCTGTCATCGGCTACAAACAACATATCTAATTGTTCTGATGGGACGACTTTTATTAAGGAATCTATATCCACGATATACCACTTCATGCATCAATCTCCGAAATCAATTGACCTGCAACTTTACAATTCTGCTTGATCAATCCCATCCTTCTCTCTGCATCCTCTATATCTTTAGCCCATATCTGGAAAGTGAAACCAACGTCCCCGTCCTGATAATCACAAACAAACTGATACCACAATTTACCATATATATCTCTATGGGGGTGTGTGTCATATTCATTCATTGTACCGGATTCGGAAGAACCGGATGATTTACCAATCATTGTGCCGGAAGAGATGCGGGCTGTTAAGGCATCTCTTTTTTCATTGATATCAATAATATCAGCCATGATCAAGATTCCTCATTATTAATCCCCATTCTATATAAGATATATTCATTTTCAGGTACTAAATAATAATTAGCATTATCATATTGTTCCAGTCTTTTATCCTCCAAGATCACCTCTATTGCTTTATTCCTTTCAAATGGAAGTGCAGATTCAACGTGTTGTGAAAAACGATACGCTTGCACAGCAGGTGGACAACAATTTACACACCAATATTTAATGCGAGGGTAACCATCAAAGGTGAATTGAATATAATATGTTCCTTCCGGCACAATGGTTGATAAACCATCCAAATCTTTCGATTTGGGCACCATATCATCTATTCGATACATATTGGTATTCCTCTAGCCTACCAGATCACAATGGTCGATAAACCAGTGCAACCACATTCCAATGGGATAACCAACTTAGCTGGATATCTCAGTTTGGATGGAGGATCAAAGTGATTCGCGTGTTTGAGAATCTACATGTTTTCAAGGACTTGATCCGATTGCTCTTGAAACAGAGTTTTGATTTATCACATTTTTGGTCATTCGTCAACAGCCTTCACACCAAGTTTACACAAAATGAGTTCATGATTATTATATTATTATATGCCATATACATATATAGGATTCCTTTCCTGCAAAAAACCCAAATCGGCCATGTGGGGTCAGCATATCGCCGGGAAAATAAATTGCAAGCGGTTTTTTTGGCTGCAGAAAGCCTTCAGAGCCACGTGGACGGGTTTGTTTCCCCGGCACGGTCAGAAGGACCATATTGGAATGGAAAGGGCTTAGGGGTGATTTATGGAGGTTTATGGGATTGTTTGAGTGGAATCACATGAGATAATAAAATGGAACCGCAACACAGCCAAGGGTGGTACGCCCCATGTGGGGTGCAACCGCCTATGACAGTAATGATGACAGTGGAACAAAACGTGAACACAGGATTGTATGACGGTCTTATCATGCGATTGTATTACGATATGATCATAGCATCGTGTTATGTTAGCATCGTAGTATGAAACGATTGTCGCATTGTCCGATTGTATTACGATACGATTGTCACATTGTATTATGGTATGACTAGCATCTGGCATGCTGGTCAATGGCAATGCAACCCTGACGGGTTGCCATCTAACACCACAACCACCTATGACAGTAGGTATGATAGTGAGGAACAAAACGTGAACATCTGGCGAAGGAACAAATCGTGAACTCGCCTCTGGCGGCTTAAAATTGCAGGGATGCAGGATCATACCGGCGCAATGCAAATCCCGCCAGCGACGCCCTGAGGCGATTCTAGAGGCATGAACAAAGCATGAACATGGCTTTTCAGCCGTGCGCCTTGTGCTTGTCTCGCCTATCTTTAGTTGTGTTGCTCGCATTGCGTTTCAACTATCTGGTGCCGGAACAAATCGTGAACCGTGAGCATATATTATAATGCACGCGAGGCAATGGACTTGCGGTTGTAAAATTATTTTCGATTCAACCGAATTTAGTTGTTGACCGTGTTTTCGTTTCCTGTATTATGTTTATAGGCAATGCGTTGTTGCTTAGGGCCAATCGGCCCGGTCGGTCAGCCGCCCGCTCTTTCTCAGCCAAGCGCTAATAGCGTGCGGCAATGAATATGACCGAATAACACTAACCCTAAGGGGTAGTAACATGACTACAATTAAAAACGTCGCCGTCCCCGCAATGTCAGACGACGATATTGCGAACGCACTGGACCTTGTTATCGAAGCATTGCCGGACGATATGGCCAAGATTGCCAAATCACTAGCAGCGTCAGGGTCGCGTGGCTTCAAGAGCGAGCGCCAACGCGCGTTTGCTTTGAACGTCCTCGAACGGGCGGAAGCCGTGGTCGCAGGCGAAGATATCGCCGAACCCGCACCGGGGACGGTATCGCCTGCGAATGTGCGCGGCTCATTCGAGCCTATCCCAGTCGCCTATGGTTTCGATTTCAAGGCGATCGATTTGGGCGGCGGATTGACGGCGGATGTCATGCCATCGTCGGCAATGACGAAGACGAAGGGTCACATTGCAATCAAATATGATGGCCTTTGCGTTGCCAAGATTGATGAGGTTGGGGCGGTAACGCCTCAATCTTATCAGCCAGTCGGTAAGGCACGTCTTAGCGTTACGGAATTGCGAGATGTTCAAGCTAAGGCGCTGAGCGCGGCAATGAAATTGTGGGGCAATGCTTCCACAAAAACTGTAGCACGTCGCCGTCGCAAATAGTTGCTTAGTTCTCAGCGCTGAGACCTAGGCAACGCGGGGAGGGGCGAGAAATTGCCCCCCCCCAAATTCTCTTATTACCCACAATAGGTGCAATCATGGCAAGAATTGATGAAGAGCTCCGCCGCTATAACAAGTTGATTGAGTACGCGGCTGCAAACGGGTGGACTGATTTAGTTGGCGTTTGCGTTCAACGATTGCAGCAACTCGAGGTGATCGAGTTCAACTATAGCGGCAAAACGCAAATCTGGGATATGGACACCAAGGATTGAAAACAGGGGAGGCGAAAGCCTCCCCCTTTTTTTGTCCTCGCCACAAGCGGAGCCGGACCTATGATAGTAGAAGACAGTGTCAATACGCGCGCACCCGTAAGGAAGCTCCATTAACCATCATCCATAACCACCACACTAGAATCACATATAGCAGTGTCAATTGAATTGATAACCGGATTATTCAATGATTTCAATGGTGCATATATATATAAACATATATACGATATATTACAGACTGTAACAATTCGTGATTGAATTTATATCTATGGTTGTAATTCATTTGTATAAACCCGTGTTTTTGAGCATATTACAACTCATAGGTTGTGTTTATGTATAAAAGCCTATAGAGCGCCATAGAGTGCTATTAGCATTGATCATGGATGATTCCCTATCCTTGCCAATTAAACCGCTCAGTGACGCTCCTAGGCCCTCCTACGGGGTGTATTAACTCACCTTCTGCATCAATTCCTCAATACGAGCCTTGATAGCATCCGGTGTACTAGCTTCTTTAGTGATAACCTCACTCCTTTCACGGAAAGCACCTATATGTTCTAGCTTACCAAGTAGTTCGATTGCTTTAAGGCGTTCACTAGCGCGATTGGCGGAATCTTTAGCTTCTATCCATAGTCTATCGATGATAAAGTTCATCGTTTGTACGGCATCAAGCCTTGCATCCTTCTTTATATCCCCCTTTAGCTCTTTCACCCGTGATTTTACA
>Ga0213866_10001908_pt1 | contig 15171 bp, 11 predicted proteins | sample PICome_11_FD_160079 | JGI IMG/M metagenome (GOLD analysis project Ga0213866, IMG submission 160079) | Coastal seawater microbial communities near Pivers Island, North Carolina, United States - PICO284 | ecosystem: Environmental > Aquatic > Marine > Coastal | place: USA: North Carolina...
CGGGCGAACGCCCGCCCCAGCCCGAGGGCTCTCCGTTCGTGTCTTTGGTTAAGAATGCCGAGGCAATCAGGGATCGGGCGTCACTCGCCATGGCCTACAGCGACACGCTCGAAGCAGCCATCTTGGCATGGCGCGATGGGATGATGTCTGATGCTCAGGCTGAGTTTCTTCATGCATTCATCGCCGCCGGTTACCTGGCGAACAACATCGATTACTTTCCATCAGCGATACAACAGCAGGTCACCCAGTATCGCGAACTAGAGCGGGCGATCCCCGTGCCGACTCGTGCCCCAGGTGTCATCGATGCGGAGTCGGTCGATCACCCACTGCTGGTGCGCGGCGATTACAAGCAGGAAGCAGGATTGGTCAAGCGACAATTTTTGGAGTTGTTTGATAACACGCCTTATGAGACTGATGGCAGCGGTCGGCTTGAACTCGCTAAAAGCATGGTCTCACAGGACAATACGCTTAAGACGCGTGTGCTGATCAACCGTCTTTGGGCGTATGTTTACGGCCGGGGTATTGTTTCTTCCACCGACAACTTCGGCCGGCTAGGTCAAAAGCCGACTCACCCTGAACTTCTTGATCATCTCGCGCTGGATTTTGAACAGGATGGCTGGTCGATCAAGCGGGCAATCCGGAAGATGGTCACCAGCCGGGCATTTAGATTAGCAAGTCAGTCCAACGCGGCCGTTCGCGATCAAGACCCATTAAATCTTTATCTCTCTCATTTCACCCCTCGCCGGCTCGATGCCGAGGCGATCTACGACTCGGTCCAGCATGTCGCCGGCCGATCAGATCGCGCCATCTATAAGCCTGTGATCCGCAATCGACTCGATCCGTTTATGACGGCGTTTAACAGGCCTGTCCCAACCTCGACCGTCAGTTTTCGCAATAGCACCAATGTGCCCGCTCAGTCGCTTGCGATGATGAACGGCAAAGTGGTTGAAGATGCTGCCCGCGCATGGTCACAGCGGATCGAACGCGATCAAAGTCTGGCCACGCCAAAGCAGAAGGTTGTTGCGATGTACGAGCAGGCCTATGCCCGCCAGCCGATGGAACAGGAAATGAAATGGCTGCTTGAGTACTTGACCCGTAAGCCGATCGATGAGCAGCCGGACGCTGGGTTGGTGAACGAACTGCGACGCGTACGAGATGAGCGGGAAGCTCTGGACAAATCACGCGAAGTTCTGCTCGCACCTATTCGCTCTCGACTTCAGCGCGCAGTTGATCAACGCAACGCGCTAAAGATGAAAGAGCAGGGCGGACAGGCAGCCGATCTGAAGCCGATTGCGCGTTGGGATTTTGAAGGTGATGCAAAGGATTCGATCGGTGCCTTGCATGGTCAGTTCAAGGGCAAGGCAAGGATCGAGAACGGCGCACTGGTACTGGCCGGCGGGTACATGGCGACGCCTCCCATCGGTCAGGCACTTAAAGCGAAGTCGCTTGAAGTACTCGTTCAACTCGACCGGCTCAATCAACGAGGCGGCGGGGCGATGACTGTGCAGACATTGGACGGTAACAAGTTTGACTCGATTGTTTATGCAGAGAAAGACGCCGGCCACTGGCTTGCGGGTAGCGAACATCACCGCCGAACGAAGGTGTTTGCAGGGTCGTCTGATCGAGATGCCGACAAACAGCCTGTGCGCATCATCATTGTTTATGGCGCGGATGGAACGATCAGTGGATATCGCGACGGTAAGCCGTATGGCAAGTCTTATCAGAAGGGCGGGGTGCTTAAGCAGGAGGCGGGCGCCACTCAGGTCGTGTTTGGTATCCGCCACGGTGTTAGTCCCGCCAATGGCCGGATGCTGACCGGTAAGCTCTTCGAGGCTCGACTGTACGATCGTGCGCTATCCGACGAAGAAGTTGCTGCTGCTTCAAGCGGACAACTCAAAGAGTTCGTGACCCGCAAGATGCTGACTGATGCGCTCACTCTCGAACAGCGCAAGTCTTTGAGCGACATCGAAACGAAGATCGATAAGCTCAATCGCTCGGCCAGCACGCTTCAAACTAAGATCGAAGTCCAGAACAGGCAGTTAAAGATCCCTGGCGGAGGTTATTTCGGCCTAGCTCACGCGATCCTGAATTCCAAGGAGTTCATCTATGTCTATTAATGAACAGAATCGTCGCGACTTTCTCAAGCTCACCGCGGCGGGTGTTGGTGCCGCATCATTGTCGGGTTTGGTCAATTCTTTTACCGCCCCGGCCCTCGCTGCGCCTACCCTGCACCACGCCCCCAAGGCTAAGTCGGTCATCTTTTGCTACATGTCCGGCGGCTTTTCACATATCGATTCGTTCGACCCCAAGCCGATGCTCAAGAAAATGCAAGGAAAGCCGATGCCCGGCAAGATTGAGCGCACGCAGTTCGATAATGTCGGAAAAATTCTTGATACGTTTTGGCAAACAAAAAGGTACGGCCAGTCCGGCATTGAGATGACCAACCTTTTCCCCCACATCGCGGAGATGGCGGACGACCTCGCCATCGTGCGGTCGATGACCGCCAACTTCTCCGAGCATGCTCAGGGCAACTATTTTATGCACTGCGGTTTCCCGTTCCTTGGCTATCCCAGTGCGGGGTCTTGGCTCGCCTACGGTCTTGGTTCGCGGAACAAGAACCTGCCGCCCTATGTCATCCTGCAAACCAAGTTGGCGGGTGTCCCTCATGGCGGAGTAAGCATGTGGGGCAACGGGTTCCTGCCCGCTACGACGGCTGGATCAATCTTTAACCTTTCGGAACGTAACGCTGTTCCAGATATCACGCCGCGCGTCGCACGGCAGGAACAACGTCGCTCGCTCGATCTGATCAAATCATTGGACCGCGGGTTTGCCAACCGCGTCGCTGCAGAGCAGGCGGTGATGGACTCGGTGCGCAACACGGAGACTGCATTTGAGATGCAGCAGGCCGTACCAGAGTTGACGGATATCTCAGAAGAGTCGGCCAAGACACTAGAGGACTACGGCGTGACGAGCGACGACGGTGCGATGGCTCAGTATGGCAAGCAGTGCCTGATGGCTCGCCGGCTCGTCGAGCGCGGCGCCCGCTTTGTCGAGTTGGCTTGCGCTGCGGGCGGTGGTGGGGCGGGCAACTCTCCGAACCCATGGGACCAGCATGGTGCGATCGAAAAGGGCCATGGCTTCATGGCCAAGCAGGTCGATCAGCCGATCGCAGCACTCCTCAAGGATCTCAAGAAGCGCGGTATGCTCGATGACACACTCGTCGTATTCACCGGCGAGTTTGGCCGAACGCCTTTTGCGCAAGGCAACGGCAGAGACCACAACCCCTACGGGTTTTCGCTCTGGCTCGCCGGCGGGGGGATTGAGGGTGGAACGACCTATGGCGCGACGGACGAGTTCGGCTACCACGCCACCGAGAACATCTCAACGGTCTACGATCTCTGGGCCACCGTCCTGCACCAAATGGGCATCGACCACGAGAAGCTCACCTACCGCCATTCCGGCCGAGACATGCGCCTCACCGATGTGCATGGCCATGTGTGGAAGGAGATCCTGTCATAACTTGGACTAATCTCGGAATCTCGGATCGGTATCGAAGATTGCGCTTTTGCAATGCCATAGGAATCACGCATATCGTGTAATGATAAGTTCTTACGTTAAGATCACCGATCCCGCCCGGTGTGATCCCCTCGTTAAGGTCCACGGTTCAAGTCCGTCATCGACCATTTGCTAGAAGCCTTGCCGATGCCGCTTTCAGAAAACGAATCTGCTCGTGCCAGCAAGCATGGGTATTTCATGGTTAGCTGGTCCTTTCGAAAACGCCCCTCTCCGTGTTTTTTCTGACATTGTCATGTGAGAAACAACACCCGTTCATGGCGATATAGACGCCGTGAGGCAGGGTCTGGGTATAAGCCAGGGCGGCTCCAAGGTTGAACAGGCCGTCCGAACTGCCGAAGACATAGGGCACCATGGCGCCGGTGAGGACGACAGTCTTGCTGCTCAAATGCTCGGCAAGGTAGCGGGCCGTTTCGGCCATGGTGTCGGTACCGTGGGTGATAAGGATCCGATCCGCGCTGCAACTGGAACAGTTGTTCAGAATGATCTGCCTGTCATGATCGGTCATCTCCAGGCTGTCAGCCATCATGAGGGTCCGGATCGAGGTGTCCGCCAGAGAGCGACCTCGGCGCAGCATCTCCGGCAGATGGCTTTCCTGAAAGAACAAATCTCCGGTCAGTTCGTTGTATTCCTTGTCAAATGTCCCCCCGGTGATAAAAATTTGTATGTTCATGGGTCTTCCTGGTCAGGTCCGCAAGGGATCTTAGCGTGTGATTGCTAGCAGACAAGCATGAATGAATTAAGTAACTCATATCAACTCCCGAATACCAATCTCCACCTCGGGGCATGGGCGCCTACGCCGATGGCGCGCGTTGCACTTGATGCGAGCGGTCCTTACGTCTGGTCCAAGCTCGAATTTATGAATCCTGGCGGGTCGACCAAGGACCGCATCGCCAACCATATCCTGACTAAAGCGTATCGCAGCGGTGCGATCCGGACCGGGGGGGCGGTTGTGGAGGCGTCCAGCGGTTCCACGTCTATCGCGATGGCGATGGTCTGTGCCCAACTCGGGCTGAAGTTCACTGCGGTGATGCCGGCGGGGGTCTCTAACGAACGCTCACTGATCATCCGGGCCTATGGGGGCCAGGTGCATCATGTCGGCGAAGGTGCAACGATGGCTGACTGCATTGACGAGGCGCGTCGGTTGGCCGACGAACGCGGCGCGTTCCTTCCCGCCCAGTTCGAGAACCCTGACAACGCCGAGGCGCATCGCTTCGGCACCGCACGCGAAATCATCAAGCAGTTGCCCACTCAGCACGTCGACGCGGTTGTGGCCGGCGTCGGCACCGGCGGCACACTCGTCGGGCTCTATAACGGTTTACGCGACCATGGATGCAACGCGCGGCCTGTCCTCGCCAAACCGATCGCCTCTTCGGGCGACGCACTCGCCCCAGGATGCTTCGACCACAGCGAGTGCTGCTCGTCGTACTCCAGGCGGATACCTGGTGTCGTGGACAATATGTCCCGCCTGTTTAAGCCGGACGAACTGGGGGGGCTGCAAACACTTGAAATTCCTGACGATCACGCCATCGACACCGCCCGGCAGCTGATCCGCATCGGGTTCCCGGTCGGCCCCAGTTCGGGGCTGAACTACGCCGCGGCGGTACGTGTTAGCCAGAAACTTCAGTCGGAGGGCATCGAAAACCCAACGGTCGTGACCGTCTTCTGCGACCGTATGGAGCGCTACTTCTCGACGGAATTGTTCCGCGGCCTGTAGACGCCGTGAATCCGACACGGTATACGATGAACCTATGAAGATCAGTGTCGTTGGTATTGGCAGGGTGGGCTCTAGCGTTGCTTTCGCACTCACGTTGCGGGAATTGTGCAAGGAGTTGGTCCTCGTCAGCCGTTCAAGAGAAAAGGCCCAGGCCGAAGCGATGGACCTGGCCCATACCGCGGCGCTCGGCGAGACGCTGATGACGATCCGCGCTGGCGGGGCGGCCGACGTCTCGGGGTCGGACCTCATCGTGCTCTGCGCTTCGGCGCCATTGCGAACAGGCAAGATCGTGTCGAGGATGGACCTTGCGCGCGACAATTGGGCGTTGTACGGGGAACTGTTGCCCGATCTGTTTCGCCACGCGCCCGACGCGATCTACCTGATCGTTGCCAATCCGGTCGACGTGATGGTCTACCGCACCCTGATGCTGACCGGGGCCGACCCCGCGCGTGTCATCGGCTCGGGGACGATCATCGACTCGGCCCGTTACCGTGAAGTCATCGCCCGGCAGACCGGCATCCACCCGATGGATATCCGTGCCTACGTCTTTGGAGAACATGGCGACAGCCAGTTCCCGGCCGTATCGATCGCCTCGGTGGCGGGGGAGTTCGCCGATTCCGCGTCTTCGCAGATGGGGCTCTTCCAGGAGGCAGTACGCTCCGGATACGAGATCTTCCATAAGCGTGGATATACGAACCACGCGATCGCCCGAGCCGTGACGCTGATCACCCGGTCGATCGCTGGAGACGACCGCCACACGATGCCGGTGTCGACGCTGGTAGATGGCCCGTTCGGCGTGCAGGATGTGTGTCTGTCCCTGCCCTGTGTCATCGGCCGTGAAGGCGTGGTGCGTGTGATGAACCCGCGGCTCAGCGAGGATGAGGTGGGCCTGTTCCGCGCGTCGGCCGACGCGATCCGTGAAGCCATCGCCTTGTGTGCGATAGACTCCTAGTGGCGAATTACCCAAATTCCCACTGAAATCTCCCAGCCGTGAAGGCTGGGAGATTCTCAGACAAACCTTTGTAATTAAGTGGCTTATCCATCAGAATAGCGACATATCGCTATAGCCTTGGGTGGGGTCGTGCGAAAAAAAAATTACTCAAGATGTTAAGCATTTGGCTTCGGGCGCAACTAATTCAATGACCATGTCCTCGAACGACCCTTCCAAGCCGCTGGCAGAAATATTGGCCGCGAACTGGGTGCGCACTCAGCCGACTCTGTTGGCGTACCTCTGCTCAGCCTTGTCCGATCTCTCCACCGCGGAGGATGTCGCACAGGAGGTCGCCGTCGCGGCGACCCGCCAGTTCACCGAAGAGCAGGCGGAGAAACCTTTCACCCCCTGGGTCATGGGGATCGCACGCAATCAGGTCGCGCTTTACTACCGCAAGCAGTACCGCGACAAGCTGAAATTTGATTCCGAAGTATTGGCACAGATCGAAGAAGCCGTCATCGAGAACGAGTCTGAGATCGCAACACGCCGATCACTGCTGGAACGATGCATCTCGAAGCTGAACCCCAAGGCCCGCCGGCTGGTTGAGTTCCGTTACTCGGCGGGACTTCGGACCAGTGAGATTGCCGATCGGGTCGGGACGTCGAGCAATACGGTCTCGGTGACCATGTCGCGGATACGAAAGGCGCTAACCGACTGCGTGTCCAAGCAAATGAACGGGGGTGTGGAATGAGTGGTCAGGAATTAAAAGACTTTGATCTATTGATCTCACTCTATCTCGATGGCGACATTAGTGAAGAAAACTTTGTCCGTCTGCAGTCTGTGTTAAAGAAGGACCGCGCTAACGTGACGTATTTCGTGAGCCGAGTCGCGGACCACTGCCGGACCGCGGAACTGGTGCATGGATATTTCCTGCCATTCCTCTCGCTTGAGTCGGAACAGATTTTTCAGGATAAGTCCGGAAAGCAGCAGCTGGAAGATTCAGGCGAATGCCAGGCCTTGCGTGAATTACACCTTGCGCGAGAATCGCGCCAAGGTGCCGAGGACTCAGAAAAGAAACCCCTCGTCCTTCGCCAACTGGTATCAACTCTTGCCGATGAAGGCTCGAGCGTTGTTGGCAAGTTCGTAAAAGATCATGCGAAAATGTTGGCTGTCGCGGCAGCAATTGCGATCGCAGCTGTCGTGTCCCTGGTTTTCCTTCTCGACCAAGATCCGGTCCCACAGGAAGTTGTGGATCTGACGCCGCCGCCGATTCCCGCTCCTGATCCGGTGATTCCGCCTGAGCCGGACATCACGCCTGATGAGCCGCAGCTTCAACCCGAGCCGCAGCCCGAGCCTGAGACCGTGCCTCAGCCCGAACCCCAGCCGGAGCCCCAGCCCGAAGTGGTCCCCGTCCGGCCGATCTTGGCCACCGTCAACGAGTTGATCGGTGCAGAGTGGGCGGGTGCGGACCGGCAAACCCAGGACGAACTGAAGAGCGGCAAATACAAGCTGGTCAACGGCAGCGTCCTCCTTGAAATGGCCAGCGGCGCAAAGACGCTCATCATGGCCCCGGCAACATTCACCCTGACCGGCACCAACGAATTGATCCTGGACACCGGATCACTCGATGCTCAGGTCCCCGCGCAGGCGATGGGCTTCACCGTCATCACGCCCGACGCGCGCATCGTCGATATCGGCACCGAATTCTCCGTCGCGATCGATCAAGAAGCCGCGAACACCACCGTGAGTGTCCACGTCGGTGAGGTCCGCGCATCTGCAAAGGCCGGCGACCCGAACGTAAATCCACCTAAGGCTTTGCTTGCCGGTGACGCCGTCAGCGTTGGCAAGGAAGCAACGCTGCAAAAAGTGGACTACGTGCCCGGCGGCTTCGAACAAGCGGTCAAAGTGGCTCGTACTCAACCGGAGTTCACCGGCGGGGCCGTCTCGTTCTCGAAGAACCCGCCCGCAGACCTGAGCGCTGGGAGTAGCACGGAGTGGAAGCTCCAGCTCTTCCAGGAACAGGAAGGCGCTGAACTCCGCCGCAACGTCACCGTGAACGTGATCGCCGGCGATGATTGGCCGATCCGAGACAATGCTCGTCGGCAGATAAAAGCCGGAACCAAGGTTGACGTGTACCTGATCCATGTCAACGCGGACACGGCATATACGACGAAGACACATACGATCCGCTTCGATCGCCCGATCATCGGCATCGCGACCAGCCCGACCACGCTGCGGGCGACAGATGTGCTTGCACGCAAGGGGCATCGGCGCACCTATGACTCCAGCATGGACCTCCGTGGGATCGAGCCGAACGACATCCTCCAGCTCAGTGACGACGGCATGACGTTGACGCTGCAGTTGAGGACCGAAAAACAAAACGTTGACAACGCCCGCCTGTTTGTGATGTCGCAGGAGACAGACGAGTAGTCAACAGAAATGATTTGGCCTTGCTTATTTTCACTCGTAGGAGAAATCCCTTGAAGACCCATCCAACTCAACAACCTCTTTTTTCTACTTTTAGGAGATCTGAACTCATGAAAAAGCCTCAACTCTTTACCACGGGCCGCATCCTCGCCGCGGCATGCCTTGGTGTCGTCGTGGCATTTGGCGCGTCCGCAGATGACGTGGCGCTTACGCCGACCGACCAGGGCCGTATCAACCTGACCAATGGCAATACACGCAACTCAAACGGCCTGGCCGATGGCCGATCGATCCGTACGGGCACCAACGGGGGTGACTTTCATTTTCACGGGTTCACCATCTTCGACACGTCCGGTGTCGCGGGCCCCCTCAACAATGCATCCTTTGATTTTGAAGTTGCGGCGATAGGTACCCAGGGCAGCCCGGGCGATTTGGAGATTTGGGGCGTGTCTTCAACCGCTGGCTTTGATACTGTCATTGACAATACGGAGTCGAACAACATGGTCACCGATGGTGGCGTGCTGCTCCAGAACCTGGGTGTCGTTACGCCGGGTACTCAAAGCGTGGATGTCACTTCTTTTGCGAATGCACAGCGCGTGGCGGGCAATTCAACCTTCGCTTTGATGCTCAAGCACTCTAACGTGTCATTTGATGGCACTCCGGATTTCTATCAAGTCTGGGACTCCAACGACAGCCCGACAAGTGTCACTCAGTACCCAGAGTTGAGCCTCTCCACCGTCATTACCCAGCCCCAAGTGGCACCGGTCATTTCTGTGACCGACCGCTCTCCGAACGGTGGCGTTGACCGCGATTTGAGCTCGACGCTGGGTACCGTCACGGCGACGCCGACCCTGCCAACCACAACCTACGAAGTGCAACTGGATTTCTCGAGCGTGGGTGGGGGTGTCGAAACCATCGCGTTTGATGTCGATTACTCTCGGTCGGGTGGCACGGGCCTTCAGTACAACGCCAACGGAAACGTCGGGGTGACCGGTTCGAACAACGACAACTACGTCGATGATTTAGAAGCGCTGACGGCTACCGCCACCTTGAACAACGCCCAGACGACATACAGCGGCGCCGTTGACATCCGTCTGGACACCGTTTTTACCGAACTCGCAGGGGCGCCCAACGTTTGGAATTATCTTTACTCCATCGCATCCGCTAGTTCTGCCAGTGGAAGCGCAGGCACCACGAATGAGTTTACGATGCCTGCTGCTGGCAATATTTTCGAATCGGCCCACGTCACGATCGACCCGCTCGTCTTTGGAACCGAGATCGCGCTCGAAGGGCTGACGATCGAACTCGCACTCGACGGTCTGCCGGATATCTTCTCCCCTTACTTCTATGGCGACGCCAACGGTGACGGAACCGTTAACGGCGCCGATGCGAACCTCTGGCGTGCCAATTTCGGCTCGACGTCCGGCAACTGGTCGCAGGGCGACTGGAACGGCGACGGTGCGGTGAACGGCGCGGATGCCAACCTCTGGCGTGCTAACTTCGGATCGACTTCAGGTTCGGTTGAAGCTGTCCTTGAAGCGTCTGCCCTCTCGGCTGCGGTCACGAGCAACGACAGCCAGGCCGACTTCATCTATGACCCGACCACCGGCGAGCTCAAGGTCGTCACCGACGGCGAGGCAGGCATCTGGTCGGTCAACGTCCTCACCGATGAAGACGCCTCGTCCACGAACACGCCAGCCAACTGGGCCTTCGCCGACGCGGGTGACAACGTCGAGTGGACCGACCAGTCCATCGGCTTCTTCCCGCTGAGCGATGACGCGGAGTTTGTCCTGGGCACCTTTGCCACAGGATTGACTGCAGACGACTTCGGGCGTGTCCTCTACTTCACGACATCGAACACGAGCGACAACTTTGGTGTCGTCGAGGTTGTCCCCGAGCCAAGCTCGTTGGCGCTGCTCGCTCTCGGTGGTTTTTTTATGTCTCGACGCCGACGAGGCTAAGCAGCAGGCCCGGTGAAGGCGGGCAACACAGATTTTCTCCTTCAAACGATGCCGCACTCAGAAATGGGCGCGGCGTCATTTAAAGGGCATTACCCGGCCCTATGATGCGTGCTCTATGACTGCGGCCCCGATACCCCTCCCCCCACCTTTGGGCCGTCGTCCACGCATCGGATTGCATGGATTGAGTCATCCCGCTTGGAGCAACTGATGCGTAAAGCCTTCACCCTCATCGAACTACTCGTTGTCATCAGCATCATCGCGCTGCTCATCGCGATCCTTCTACCCGCGCTCGGAGCCGCCCGCGCGACCGCACGATCGATGCAGTCCAACACGCAGATCCGTGGGATCCAGCAGGGTATGTTTGTCTATGCCCAATCGAACAAGACGCTTTACCCCGGCATGGTGGCGTTTGATCCGGACCCGAATATCGCGTTTACCGATGCATCGAAGATCCCCGGTTACAACGCGAACAGCTCTACACCCCCTTCCCAGGCCGGTGGCGATGTTGCTGCACGCTACGTGATCTGTGTCCGCGACGACTTGTTCACGCCGGATTACCTTATCAGCCCGCTGGAGGTGAATACTACGGTTGAGCCTTGGGAAGACGGCATAACCTACGTCTCGACTTCTGTTGTCAGCTCATACGCATTGCCGCGCATTCGGAACTCCTCGACCTCGCTCGCTACCGGACGCGCAAAGGAATGGACCGACACCGCAAGCGCATCGGCGATCGTCGTCACAGACCGGCTCTTCCGAAACAGCGGTGCAACGCCCGCCATCAATCGCAACGACAGCAGCACCCACTACAGCCTGCAGTCCACCAAGACGGCAGGCACCTGGACCGGCGGGATCTCCTTCAACGACAACCACGTTGAGACCTACAAGACCTCGGAAGTTGAGGGGCTGACCTACAACAAGATCGACACTGTTGGCTCAGACAACATCTTTGCAGCGACCGTTCCGACCGGCCAGAACGCTCCAACCGTCGGGCCCACCTGGTACAACGCTCAGCAGGTCATCCGAAAACACGACACCGGTTTGCTGGCGGACGACTAATGAAAAGAGCCTTCACCCTTATCGAACTGCTCGTTGTCATCAGCATCATCGCTTTGCTGATCGCCATCCTGTTGCCGGCACTCGGCAAGGCAAGGGAAGCTGCGAAGAGAACGCAGTGCCTGGTGAATCTTAAGCAGTTGGCCACTGCGAGCAACGCTTTTGCAGTGGACAATAAAGGGCAGTTACCCCCGGGTGGGGACAACGGCCTGGAAATCGGCCTCTACGCGGTGTATCACACCGGCGCCCTTTGGAATGGCACGCCACAGGAAGCTCGCTTCGGCAACTATCGACGGATGGGCGTGCTGATGAGTGAGGGTTATTCGTCTGCGCCAGAGATCCTCTATTGCCCCGCGTTGTCCGAGAAGCATGAATGGCTGCGCGTTGGCGGGCGCAGGCCAGATAGACCCATACACGCAGGTTGGTTCGAGGAAGATACGATGCCGGCCGGGGTCGTCTCAAACAACTCCAGCTACTTCTATCGTGAAACCTATAACGGCTCAGGCTATACGCCAGGCGTGGTCCTTCCCTTAAATCAACTCAAGAATACCTTGAACCTGGATCGTGACCCCTCGGACTTGGTCATGCTGGCGGATGTCTTTGCGGACCCGGATCGCGGCATCAATGACCATCACGGCGAAGGGTATAACTTCGTCCGCCTCGACTCGAGCGGCGAGTTCTACCTCGACCCTTCACAAGAGATTGAAGAACTCGGTGGCGGCGGGTCATTCCACGGCATCTCCAACAATAGCAACGCCCCACGCCTGATCGAGCAGGCGTTTGAGTCGTTCCGATGGGGTGAATTGGTCGGCCAAGATTTGGCTCGGCCTTGATGATGGTGCCTTTCATGTGGTCAGGGCAACACGCAAAACGTAGTCTGCACTAGGGCATGGTGGTCTATTCGGCCGACAGACAATGCTGCTGCCCAATGGAGCGTGAGCCGAAGTCCGTTTACGCCGTCAGCAGTGGTGACATATTCGCGACCGAGCATTACTCCTATGCGATGCAGAACATCACCGGCGACCAGGACGACACGGGGTACAACGGTCTGCCGGTGATCAATCCGCTTCGTGGCAAATACAACATCATGGAATGGCGCAAAACAATGAACAGCCAGGCGATCATCCTTGGCGACCGCTTGCTCGCTGTCGAGAACAATGACTTCACCAACCCCGAGGCATACCTCGGCGCTTGGTCAGATGAGTACGGCGAATCGGAGTGGGGCGTGGTCTGGAACGATAACCACGCCGAATTCGCCAACACGCCTTTTTTTGAGACGAAGTACGGCAACATCACGAACTCCGAAGACGATATCTTCAGCCGTGGGCGAGAACCCGCAGGCCAAAACAACGTCCAGTCCGGCGGTATCACCACCAACACGAGCCCGGGCAACTGTTTCCTGGCGACAAAGGATGGGATCAGGATTATTCAGTAGAACTGGCGCATGCCCTGCCCCAAACTCAGCTTGACTGAATTAAAGAGACGATCTCTATTGGCGTACGCGAAGTGTTGCCCCGGGCGGGCCAGTGTCGCTCTCCGGTCTAACGGAAATACCCCGAATTCGGGTTGAGTCTGTTGCAATGACTCCTTGCGGGATAAACTGTAAGTACCTGCCAAGAAATGGCTTAGGATCTTGCGTGCATGGGGTCGCAGGTTCGGGTCCTGTATCGCCCAATGTCTTCGCCGTCGAACCGCATCGGGTTGTCTGTAGCTGTTTTTGTTCTGTTGCAAGCTAAGCATTTCGATCCAATGGTTTCTTTTGTTGTCAGCGATCTATCCGCATTGCTATGACTCTCTTGATAACGCATGTATGAGGTTTGTGATGAAGGTACAGTGTCATCATCCGAGTTGACTCCTTAACTATAAACGCGTGTTTTTCTTAACGGTCTAAACGAATGATTCGATACTTTTGGATTTTCTGTCCTGTCATTCTGGTCTTCGCTTTACCCTCACTTTCCACGACAGCAGAGCTGGAATCATTTTCTTCGCTCGATGGTCAAGGCCCACCAAAGACATTTGATGCGCTCTGGGCGGGGTACGACCCCGCTACTGAGCCTTTGGAAACCGAGGTACTGCACGAGTGGGAGGAGAACGGCGTTGTCCTTCGCGTCGTGCAGTTCCGGATCGGCATCTTCAAGGGCAAGAAGGCCACGCTCGCTGGGGTGTATGGTTTTCCCAAAGGTCAGGAGAATCTGCCGGGGCTGGTGCAGGTCCACGGCGGGGGTCAGTACGCGGACTACAAGGCGCCGCTGTACAACGCGAAGCGCGGGTACGCGACGCTGTCGATCGCCTGGGCGGGCCGAATCAGCGCGCCTAAATACGCGGTGAACTCTACGGGTGTCCAGCGCTACTGGGCGGGCGAGACAGACCACCCCGACTACAAACGCACGACCGACTGGGGTGCGGTGGACGGCTACCACGCGCCGCGGCGCAGCAAGATCGGGGAATTCGATTCGGACCAACCCGGCCCCTGGACGCTGGACGCGGTGGATTCGCCACGCAACAGCGGGTGGTTCCTCTGCACGGTCGCGGCTCGTCGGGCGCTCACATTCCTCGAGCAGCAGCCGGAAGTCGATGCCGAGCGGCTGGGAGTCTACGGCCACTCGATGGGCGGGAAGATCACGGTGATGACCACGGCCGCGGACAAGCGGGTCAAGGCGGCCGCCCCTTTCTGCGGTGGGATCAGCCACCGCGATTCCAAGCACCCGCTGTATCAAGCGACCCTTGGCGACGATGTCAGCCTAAAGCAGATCGCCTGCCCCATCATTTTCCTGAGCCCTTCCAACGATTTCCACGGTCGCATCGACGACCTGCCGAGCGCCGTCAAAGAGATCCAGAGCAAAGACTGGCGCGTCACGTGCTCGCCGCACCTGAACCACCGAGACACCGGTGAATACGCGGCGACAGCGATGCTGTGGTTCGACCAGCACCTCAAGCAAGCGTTTTCGTTTCCGAAGTCGCCAGAGACAACGCTTGAGATCAATCCCGGCGACGGCGTCCCCGCGCTGCGACTCAAGGCCGACACCTCACTGCCGATCGAGAAGGTGGAGATCTACTACACCCAGCAGGGCAAGGCCGACGGCGAGCCCGAGGATTTCCATAACACCAGGCACCGCTTCTGGCACTACGCCAAGGCCCACCCCACCGAAGGGGGCTACGTCTCCAGCCTGCCGCTGAGCAGCATCGGCCGGCCCTTGTGGGTGTATGCCAACGTGACGTACCGGCTGCCCGAACCGGTCGCGGGGGCCGGATACTACTACGCGCCGTATGAGACCCGTTCGTTCACGGTGTCGTCGCTGGTTCACAAGGTCGAGCCGGGCGCGCTCGCGGACGCGGGGTGCCGAGTGGTCCTCGAGCCGACACCGCTGATCGAAGTCTTCCACGGCGACTGGCGTAAGCAGTGGTTCAGTCACGCGGCCAAGGGCTGGGCGATGCGGACCAACAAACTCAACCACCCGCTGTGGAAGCCATCGCCGGGTGCCTTACTTGTCTTGCAGGCCCGGTCGGCGAAG
>Ga0213866_10001909_pt1 | contig 15170 bp, 14 predicted proteins | sample PICome_11_FD_160079 | JGI IMG/M metagenome (GOLD analysis project Ga0213866, IMG submission 160079) | Coastal seawater microbial communities near Pivers Island, North Carolina, United States - PICO284 | ecosystem: Environmental > Aquatic > Marine > Coastal | place: USA: North Carolina...
GATCGATAGCCGCATCGGCGTCTTCACTGCCATACCGGCTTATGAGATCGATATTCTCCACCGGCAGAAAAATCTTGTCGCCCTTGGCATATTCCAGCTCCAGGCAATCATGGGGGGCTCCGGCGAGGTCGAGCGTTCGCAGGCCGTCATAACGTCCGACCCCATGGTCGACATGGACGACCAGGTCGCCGGGGTTCAGGGCGCTGGCCTCAGTAATGAAATTGGCGGCCTTGCGCTTACGCCGCGGGGCGGCCAGCCGGTCGCCCAGCACGTCCGGTTCCGCGATCATCACGAACTCCGGGGTTGCAAACCCGGTTTCCAGCGGCAATTCGACAACGCAAAGACCCGCCGAGCGGGCCGCCGCATGGGAATAAACCCTCGGCACCTCCCCCAGCCCATGATCCTGCAGAACCCCGGCCAGGCGTTCGGCAGAACCGTCCGTCCAGGCCGCGAAGATCACCGTTCGTCCCTCGGCCCGCACACTCCTGGCATAGTCCGCCGCCGCCTCGAAAATATTGATGTCCGGCTGCAGGCGCTCAGGCGCGAAATCCCGTCCCGCCTGCCCGCCAAGATCCAGCCCGCCCTGTCCCGGCGCTGGGAGAAACCGGAGTGTGGGCCGACGCTCCAGCAAGCCCTGCAATTCCTCCTCCTGGAGGTAAAGGGCCCCGGGCTCAAGAATGCGAGCCTCACGCTGATCGCTGGCCGCCTCCAGCCGGGCGTGGTGGTAGTCACGGATCTGGGTCAGGCGCTCGGCACTGGCCTGAGCCGACAGGGGACCAACCCCGATCAGGGCGTCGGGGCCGACATAGTCGAACACAGTCTCGAGATGATCGTGGAAGAGGGGCAGCCACGATTCGATGCCCTGGCGGCGGATCTCGGCCCGGGCGGCCTCATACATCGGGTCCCCCGCCGGCGAGCCCAGCGTCGCCAGATACCGCTCCCGAAACCGGCTCAGGAACTCTGGCGTGAACAGGATTTCGCTGACCGGCGCGAGGCGGACCTCTGTCAGGGCGGCGATGGAGAGCTGGGTCTCGGGGTCGAACGACTTGATTGACTCTACCTCGTCACCGAACAGGTCCAGACGGACCGGGGTCGCGTTGTCCGGGGGATAAAGATCGACTTTCCCCCCCCGCAGCGAATATTCACCGCGTTCCGCCACCGTCGACGTTCTAATGTACCCATTGACACTCAGATACCCGCCGAGTTCCGATTGATTGATCCTTTGACCTGCGGCAATCGAGAGACTCGAGCTTCTCAATACCTCACGTGGCGGCACCCGCTGTACCAGAGCACCCGCCGTGGTCACCACGAGACAAGCTGGCGCGCTTTCATCCCTCTGCGCCAGCCGCGCCAAGGCCGCACACCGGGCGGCTGCAACACCCGGGGAGGGGCTGATACGATCATATGGCAGAGTGTCCCAACCCGGGAGAAAAACCCGTTCCAATCCCGGCCCGAAAAATTCGGCGAGTTTCAGGGCGATGGCCGCCATCTTGTCGTCGCGGGCAATATAGAGCCCCACGCCCTCGCGGAATATCAAAGCATCGCAAAAACCGAGAACGTCTCGACCAAACGGCGCGCCATGAATGTCGGCAGGCGCAGACAAGCGACTCAGCATGTCAGAAGCGGTCATGACGATCTACCGAAGCTTGGAAAAGAAATGGGCACCTCAACCCGATTGGGCCTCGTGCCGAAAGCCTATCAATTGGTCCAGAACCGGGCTCTTGAAATTTGCGGGAACGGGTTTCTGGCCCACTAACCAGGCAAAAACCTCCCAGTCGGGCGTCCCAAGAAGACGCTCGAACTCATCAAGGTCCTCTTCAGTGAGGGCGGCGATGTGAGCGTCCGCGAACCCACCCATAAGGAGATCCATCTCTCGGAATCCACGGCGCCACGCCCGAAATAACAGTTTTTTGCGGCGTACATCCAATGTCATCGACTCCTCCAGTAACGCTGACATAACGATGTTAAAGAAAAATCCCAGTCCCTTGCGGCGATTGAACCCTTTCCGCGGTCTGATAAACCACAATCATGCGCGACCCTCGCCTTTTTCCGTTATTCCAGCCCGTCAGCACCCTCCCGGGGATTGGACCAAAGCTGACACCCCTTCTGGAACATCTTATCGGTGGAACCACCGTCTGGGATCTTTTGCTCCACTTGCCCGAGCGGTGGCTGGACCGGCGTCCCATTGACAGTTTCGCCTCCCTCGTGGCGGGAGAACTTGCGACGGTTTCAGGAGAGGTTCACGCCGTCAAGGCGCCCTTCAGTGAACGGGCTCCGGCCCGCATAGAACTTTTTGATGGTTCCGATATCCTGACAGTGACCTATTTCCGGGCGAACCCACGCTGGCTTCAGAGCCAGTTTCCCGTCGGGAAAGTCCGACAGGTTTCGGGGCGTGTCGATTTGTTCAGAGATGAACTCCAAATGACTCATCCTGATTATGTTCTGGACCCCGAGCATGACCGTCCCCCTCCCGTCGCCGAACCCATTTACAGGCTGACCGCCGGGCTCACCAACAAGAAGGTTCATGCAACCATTCTCCACGCACTGGACCACGTCCCCAGAGACCTGCCGGAGTGGATTGATGGCCCGTTTCTAGCGCAGCGGGCGTGGCCTGATTTCCCGGCGGCCCTCCACGGCCTCCACGCACCGAAGGTTTTTGACAAAAGGGCCCTTGCAAAATGCCAAGACAGGCTGGCCTATGATGAAGCTCTCGCACGAGAACTGACCTTCATGCGGGCCCGGGCGCAAAGGCGCAGCGTTCGCGCCATGGAGGTTCCTGCAGCACCTGAGGCGCTCAACCGCCTTGTTCGAACCCTTCCTTATGTCCCGACTCAAGCTCAGATCAGAGCGACACGAGAAATCATGGCGGATCTGGCCAAGTCTTACCCGATGCGGCGGATGCTTCAGGGTGATGTGGGTTCAGGCAAGACTTTGGTCGGCGCATTTGCTGCGGTGCAAGCCGCCGAGACAGGCTTTCAAACTGCCTTCATGGCCCCAACCGAGGTTCTGGCTCGCCAGCAGTTCGCAACCCTGGACACCTGGCTGTCTCCCCTGGGGTTTTCCGTCGCCGCCTTAACCGGAAGGGACAAGGGGCGTTTAAGGGAAGCAACTCTGATGGCGCTGGGCAATGGAGACATTGACATTGTTGCCGGCACACATGCCCTGTTTCAAGAAGGTGTCAGCTTCGACAAGCTTGGTCTCATCATCGTCGATGAACAGCATCGTTTCGGGGTCGCAGACCGTTTGAAGCTACGCTCGAAGGGGCGGGCTCCCCATGTCTTGGTTATGAGCGCGACGCCCATTCCGAGGACGTTGGCGCAAACGGTCCTCGGTGACCTTGATGTGTCCATTCTGGATGAAAAACCTCCGGGTCGGCGTCCCGTCGAAACCCGGGTCCTGCCGGACACCCGCATGGACAATGTCATTGAAGCTGTTGGCCGAGCGCTCCAGCGTGGAGAGCGCGCCTTTTGGGTCTGCCCCCGTGTCGAGACCGACAGCGAAGACGGACGCTCTGCAATCAGCCGCGCAGCCATGCTTTCAGAACGCTTGGGCGAGAAAGTCGGCCTGGTGCACGGCAGAATGAAGAGCGACGAAAAAGATAATGCTTTGGAGGCTTTCCGAGCCGGAAAGACCAGGATTCTTGTCGCAACAACGGTGATAGAAGTTGGCGTCGATGTACCGGAAGCCACCATCATGGTTATTGAACGGGCTGAGGGGTTTGGTCTCGCACAACTCCATCAGCTCAGGGGACGCGTTGGCCGAGGGGCGCAGGACAGTTTTTGCCTACTCATTTATCATCCGCCGCTGACAGACATGGCCAGAGAAAGGCTTGAGACCCTCAGGAGAACAGAGGACGGATTTGAGATTGCGGAAGCTGATTTCAGGTTGCGCGGCCCCGGTGACATGCTGGGCAAACGCCAATCGGGTCTGATCGATCACCGGATCCTGCAACTTCCACGACACAAGACACTGATAGATATCGCCCATAAGGACGCGCAGCTCGCGTCCGAGAAAGCCGATAGCATATCTGCCCTGAGAGCCGAGGGGCTGAGCCTACTCAGCCAACTACTCAGCCCCGACCTCAGATACAGCGACTGAGGTCTCCCGGCGCTCAGGAACACCGGGCAGCCGCGTCACATCCCCCCGAAAGTCCGGGACAACGAGCCCAGCAGTGAGAATCATTTTCGCCCCCTCCTCCACAGTCATCTCAAGCTCGATACACTTATCGCGAGCGGTATAAATCAGAAAACCGGACGTGGGGTTCGGGGAGGTCGGGACAAAAACACCAATTTTGCCGGCCCCAAGCTTCGCACCGATCTCCCCGCTGGCCTCTGAAGAGACAAATCCGATGCACCAGGATCCCTCTTTTGGATACTGAACCAACACGCAGCGGTCGAAACTTGCCTGCTGATTGTTGGCCAGAACCTCGGTCAGTTGCTTGATGGCGGCATAAACATTTTTAACCAGAGGGATCCTGCTGAGGATGCGATCTGTCATGGCCAGGGCGGATCGCCCGATCAGGTTTGCCGTGACGGCCCCCAAAATGGTCAGTGCGATGACCAGGACAATAACGCCAAAACCAGGAACGGCGTAATTGGTATAGGTCTCCGGCTTCAGTAAGGGCGGCAACAAAGGACGCACTTTGCTATCAATAAAAGTGATTAAAAACTGAAGGATAAAGAACGTCGCCGCCAGCGGCGCTGCAATCACCATCCCAGCGAAAAAGCGGCCCCGGAGCCATGCGAAAAGCCCGGGCTTCTTCGGGGACGAGCCTGTCATGAGAAAATCGTCTGCTGTCGTCTTCTTCGTCATTACAATTCCTTACGCGCAGGGTCCGCCTAACTCTTATCTTGGCCTGCCACCACAATCGGTTAAGTGTGTAGGCCATGTCTATCACACAAGACTTTAACACGAGTTTGAAAGCGGTTTTTGGGCAAATTTTCGGCGATGATGTGACCTCGCCGAAGATCCGCCGGCTTTCTGGTGGGGCCAGCCAGGAGACCTGGCATGTGAGCCGGGGGGACAAGAGAGCAATTCTGCGGCGTGCTCCCAATGGAGTGAGCAGAGCAAGGTCATCCGCAGCGATTGGGTTGGCGAAGGAGGCGCAGCTGATTGAAGCGGCCCGCGAAGCCGGAATACCAGTTCCTGAGGTCCTTCACGTCCTGACCCCGCCGGACGGCCTCGGAGACGGCTTTCTGATGAGCCACATCTCTGGCGAAACAATCGCAAGACCAATCTTACGAGATGAACAATTCGCCTCCGCGCGAGAGGCCCTCGCCCAACAATGTGGTCATGCCCTGGCTGGCATTCATTGCATCCCAACAACGACCTTGCCTGATCTGCCGGAAAGTGGCGGCCTCCAGCAACTCAGCCAGTATGAAGCGATATACCGGGGCTTCGGCGTCTCGCGGCCGGTTTTCGAACTTGCCATCGCCTTTCTGCAAGATACTGCGCCAACGGCCGCACCTCTTGTGCTTGTGCATGGGGATTTCAGATTGGGAAACCTGATGGTGAACGAATCCGGTCTTGCAGCCATACTGGACTGGGAACTCGCCCATCTGGGCGATCCGCGTGAAGATCTCGCGTGGATCTGCGTCAACTCCTGGCGTTTTGGCCAGACCCAGAACCGAGTGGGGGGCTTCGGCCAAATCGAGGACTTTCTGGCCGCTTATCATGAGGCGGGTGGAGCGGCCTTCACACCTAAAGATATTGATTGGTGGGAAATGCTCGGTTCCCTGAAATGGGGTATCATGTGCATGATCATGTACGAAGCTTTTCGGTCAGGAGCAGATCCCAGCGTTGAACGCGCCGCCATCGGTCGCCGGGTTTCCGAAACGGAAATGGATCTTCTGAATTTGTTGGAGGCCCACAATGCATAATCAGCCCAGCGTCGCAGAACTCCTCCAGGCCGTGAAATCATTTATCGATGAGACCGCTACGCCCAATTTATCAGGGCATGCCGCATTCCATGCGCGCGTGGCCTCCAATGTTCTGGGAACAGCCCTGCGCGACCTTGCGGATCGTCCAGCGAACGATTCCGCTGAACGTGGGCGTTTGGTGGCCTTGCTTACATCCCTCCCTGAGGCAGACCTGGACAGCCTGAATGAAATTTTATGTCAAAAGATCCGCAACAGGGAACTTAGCTCGGAGTCACCCGGCCTGTTGAACCACCTTAAACAAACAACGATGGCGCAGCTCCGCGTAGACCAGCCACATTATTCCGGCTTAAGAACAGCAGAAAATGCGGGTGATTAGCGCACTTCCGCATCAGGCAGAGCAGCTGCCGCCGCCCAGAACACAGAAGCTGGCGCAAAAGGGGTGATTCAGGGCGACGTCCTTCCGGCTGTCTGACAGGGTTGATCCCAGCTCGAAGTCCGACAGATATGGCAGAAGTGTACAGGCCACGACCGCAGAGCTTTCCTGCCCCTTACGTTTAACAACCATGCGCTGGGATGCGCACATCAGTTCCGCAGGGTCCTTTCCAAGAATACCCCAGCAGGCCGTTGTAATTTCCGGTGGGTCATCATTGGCCTTCATTTCCGGGAAGATGACTAACTGGGTCGGATCTAAAGGATCTACAGGGAGCCCAAGCTGCTTGATCAGATCCCCAAATCCGGCTCGCGCCTGAACATCACTCTCTTCCCAGAGGCTCCGGCCCGCGAGCGTGATGCTGAACCCATTCTCCGCAAGCCATCTCAACCCTCTCAAGGTGAGCTCGAAAGCTCCTGCCCCACGCTCCTCATCATGAAAGGTTTGCGTATAGTGATCTAAGCTCACACGCAGCGTGAGGGTTGGACCGTATTCTTCCAACAGTTCCATAAGGCCGGCCTTGATCCGCGGTCTCATCATGGGTTGCATGGCATTGGTCAGAATAAGAACGCGATGCCCACGTGCGAGCGCCGCCCGAACCATATCAAGGCACTCTGGCGCCATGAACGGTTCCCCTCCGGTGAACCCGATTTCAATACCCGTCTCGCCGGCCGCCTCCAATTCATCCAAGTATGGCAGAATATCGGTCAGGGTGAGATAAACCAGCCGCTCATTTGTTGGCGAACTTTCAATATAGCAGTTCACACATTCAATATTGCAGAGGGTCCCAGTGTTAAACCACAGGGTTTGAGTGCCACCATAAATCACAGAGGCCCGTTCTTCCCCGGTCGCTGTAATGGTCGGGTGATCAAATTTTTTCAGATTGCTGTTTGGATCTGACATGAGACCATCCCCCATTGCGTTACCGAAGACCTAGGTTCCCGCTCTTGTTAATTGAGCGTATCCAGCTCCGGTCCCTCCTCTATCCACCTAATGACTGCATCCCAGTGCGCCAGAGCTTCTGCATCTCCACTGGCAGCAACTTCGGCCGCGCGCAGGGTCGCAATCACCCCAGCATCATCACCGTATTGACGAAGCAGCACCATCGCCGCCGTTTGCACGCTGCTTTGTCGTCCCGCGGTCATCTCCAGTGCTCCGAAATCCAAGGCGTCGGCCGGACATGTTTGTAGATCTTTTTGTGAAAAGGGGCCTTCCACTTTCCATCGCGAGCTTCATCTGGGTCAGGCCGGCCTGTAAAGGCTACGATCTTCGTTTCCTTAGGCAAACGAGGTGTTTGCAGCCAATTCATAGGGAACCGGGGCAATAGGGAATGTTTGAAAGAAACACACCACTGTTCGGGCCAGTATATTTTTTCTGGGGTCATGGCCGAAACATACTGCTGACTTGCCCGGAACTGGGCATGGATCGAAGCACTGTCCCGCTGATACTTTTCAAAAATCTCAGTGTGCTGCCCCACGACCCATTTGTAGACAGATGTGTTGCCAATGCCCATTCCCATCTGGGTCCAGTTCTCTGCGATACAGAAGCGCCCCGGTGAAAACTCGAAGAATGGGTCGAGAGATCCAGTGATGATCAGATCAACATCGAGAAACAAAACCTCGCCTTCAAGACCGCCGAGCTCATCCTGCCAGAGAGAAATCTTTCGCCAAGGCAACCAGGAATAGCGTTCTGGCAAGTTGATCGGGGGCAAGGGCTGGTACTCGACTTCGGGTCGCAACCCATCGCGATCATCTGTAAAACACACAAATCTAAGATCGCCGGTCAGGTTGCGGCGAACCATGCTGTATAGCCGATTAGCGAAGTCCGCCGGGTAACGCTTTCCCCACTTCATACAGATTACGGTCCTCGTCATGGGTTCTGCGTAATTAAATTTTCACGGCAGGACCAGATCGCAACTGGTCGGAAAATGAAAAATTCCGCTAATTTGGAAAATGACGTGCATCCAAATTCAACGAACACTCGTATTAAGAGTATCAAAAAAGCGCCATGAGGGGGAACGACGATCAGCGCGCACCGAACTATTGTCTGGTTTCGACAGGATCTGCGACTGACGGACAATCCGGCGCTCAGCGCCGCGGTTGCCCGCGGCGAGGTTGTTTGCCTGTTTATACTTGAGCAGGATGACCGACTTCGGGAGCCGGGCGGCGCTAAGGCTTGGTGGCTGGACAAGTCCCTGCGAGCCCTTGCCGCCGACATCGAAAACCTTGGCGGGCAACTGGTTCTTCGTAGAGGCCAACCGAAGACAGTTCTGGATGCCCTCCTGCAGGAAACCAATGCGGATGCGCTCTACTGGAACCGGCGTTATGGCGGTTCCGAACGTGCAGTCGATACCGAAATCAAAAGCTATTTCACGGCCCGCAGCATAGAGGTCGACAGCTTCAATGGAACCTTGCTGACAGAGCCGTGGACAGTCAGAACAGGCGCCGGGTCCTACTACAAGGTCTTTACACCATATTGGAAAGCGGTCCGGGCGCTTTACGCTCCGCCGCCTCCACAACCTCGTCTAGAGAGTCTTCAGGCCTCTCAAAAACTGAACACGGACAATCTCGACACGTGGCAGCTCCACCCCCACAAACCTGACTGGTCGGACGGTCTATCGTCAGCCTGGAGGCCCGGCGAGGCGGGCGCCAAAGACCGACTCGGTGCATTTTTGCAGAAAGGGATCGGTTTCTACGACCGTCACCGCAACCGGCCTGACCTGGACCACGGCACGTCCCGCCTGTCTCCGCATTTAGCATGGGGCGAAATCGCGCCATCAACAATCTGGCGCGCGGTCCAGCATCACATTTCAGCGCACGAGGCCGACGTTGATGGAGCCATGGTGTTTCTTTCAGAGCTGGTCTGGAGAGATTTTGCCTATGTCCTGCTATTTCATAAGCCCAACCTCGCCATCGAGAATTATAATCAGGACTTTGACCTCATGCCCTGGCGGGCCAGCGAGACAGATTTGCTTGCCTGGCAACAAGGACAGACCGGATACCCCATTGTGGACGCCGGCATGCGCGAACTCTGGACAACCGGCTGGATGCACAACCGCGTCAGAATGATCGTGGCATCATTTCTGACCAAGCACCTGCTACTGCCGTGGCAGCATGGCGAGACGTGGTTTTGGGACACGCTCGTTGATGCCGACGCGGCCTCGAATTCAGCCAGCTGGCAGTGGACCGCCGGGAGTGGAGCGGATGCCGCGCCCTATTTCCGCGTCTTTAACCCAATTAGTCAGGGCGAAAAATTTGATGAAACCGGCGACTATGTCCGCAAATGGTGCCCTGAACTTTCCAGGCTGCCCGGAAAATATCTTTACGCACCCTGGAAGGCCGATCCTGTAACGTTGGCCAAGGCCGGCATTCGGCTGGGTCACACCTACCCGGCGCCGATCATTGAGCACACAGCGGGTCGCCAAAGAGCCCTGGATGCCTATGCCACACTCAAACGAAGGCGTGACGCCGCATGAAACGAATAGCGATAATAGGATCAGGGATCTCAGGTCTGGGAGCCGCTTACGCATTGAAGGACCGCGCCGACATAACGGTCTTCGAGGCAAATGACCGTGCGGGGGGTCACGCCCATACGATGGCGATCGACTACGACGGGACCCCGCTAACGGTCGATGTAGGATTCATTGTTTATAACGGCCTTAACTACCCGAATTTAATATCATTTTTTGAAAATCTAGGTGTCCCGACCGAGCTCAGTGACATGAGCTTCGCGGTCTCGAACCCGGATGGTTTTGAATGGGCCTCTACCATCAAAGGCCTGTTCGCCCAGAAACGAAATCTGCTCCGGCCCCGATTTCATCGGTTCTGGCGGACCATACTCCGTTTCAATGATATCGCGCGCGCTGAACTGGAAGCTGGCAGAATTGACGATATGCCACTGGGCTTCTGGCTGGAGAAATTCAACTTTGGGGAGGATTTTGTCGAGAATTATATCCTTCCCATGGGAGGCGCGATCTGGTCGACGCCCGAAGCAGAGATGCTGGATTATCCGGCGCTCAGCCTGTTTCGTTTTTTTGAAAACCACCGCCTTATGCACAGAGAGCGCCCGCAATGGAGAACGGTTACGGGTGGATCAAAATCCTATGTCGACAAGGTGGCCAAGGTACTCGGCCCCCGTCTGCGCCTGTCCTCTCCGGTCCGCTCAGTGTCACCTTTTGGGGATAGAGTGCAGCTGGTTGGACCAGATGGAACTCAGGATGTCTTCGATGAAGTTATTCTGGCAACCCATTCAGACACAAGCCGCGCCATTTTGGACGAACACTACGACGATGTGCGGTTCCTCCTTGGGTCCGTGCGGTACCGCGAAAACCAGATCTTTCTGCATCGCGACCCGGACCTAATGCCTCACCGTCGTCGCGCTTGGGCCAGCTGGAATGTCCTCAAACAGGCGCAACCCGACATCTGCCTGACTTACTGGATGAACCGACTGCAAAATCTGCCTCGCCAACATCCTGTTTTCGTGACCCTAAATCCTGAGGCTCCGCCGAGGCCCGAGCTGACATTTGCCCGGATGACCAAGTCGCACCCCCAATTCGACGGTGCTGCCGAAGCGGCTGTCAGATCTCTTAAGCGCCGTCAGGGCCAGGACCATATCTGGCTGGCCGGCGCCTGGATGGGGAGCGGCTTTCACGAAGACGGGTTGAAATCCGGCCTATCATGCGGCCTGTCCCTCGGTGGAACGGTTCCATGGAAAACAAAGAATATCGAAATAATCACACCGATGACGGATCCTGTTCAATCTGATAAAGTGAAGACCGGAGTACTTCAGTCGTGACCTGTTCCACCGCCCCCATACGTTTGCTGAGGGGACAGACAATACATCAAAGGTCGAAGCCGTTTCGTCATAGATTCCGGTACGGTCTAAACTTGATAGATATTGATCTTGGAAATCTCGACGCTGCAGATCGCAAAGCTGCACTCTTCAGTGTGGACAGAGCGAATTTGTTCTCTTTTCGTCGCAAAGATCATGGACCAAAGGATGGAAGTTGCCTCAAATCATGGGCACAGAAAGTCTTCACAGCCGGTGGCCTACGCTGTTCTCTGAAACGACTTCGTCTGGTCACCTTTCCTCGACACGCATTTTATAAGTTTGCGCCGATATCATTATGGCTGGCCTATGACGAGGTCGGCGCTCTTCAGGGTGTCATTTATGAAGTAAACAATACCTTCGGTGAAACGCATACCTATGTCGCCGGGACTCAGGAAGCAGACCGTTATCATCGCCATGACGCCAAAAAAGCGTTTCATGTTTCGCCCTTTTTCGATGTTACCGGACGGTACAAATTTACACTTCGTCAGACATCAACCACGCTTCGCCTTATCGTTGCGACCTATGTCGATGGACGCCAGACCCACGTCGCGACGATACAGGTGGCCGAGCGCCGGGCGACCAGTCTGGCACTTCTTGGCATCGCTCTTTTTCGTCCCTTGTCTTCCCTGAGCGTTACGATGGCCATCCACTGGCAAGCCCTAAAGCTTTGGACGAAAGGCGCCAAATATCACAGCAAGCCAGACACCCCGGACACCTCCATAACCGTGGCATCTGGACAGCATTCTGGCATTATAAGGGAGACTGCCGCATGAGCTATACCACGCTGGGCACGATATCGGTTCCAAGCCAGCCCGATCCAATTCGGGCAACCTCAACGAAACTCCGTCAACTCAAGGGAGTACCAACGAGTTTCCGACTGGCAGGCATGATCCTGCTGGGGGCCAAACGAGGTTCCTTGCGGTTCATTTTACCGGATGATCGACAAGTCCTTTTCGACCATGGAATCGATGGCCCAAATGCGCTTATTCGCATTCACAGCTTTAATTTCATCAAGCGAGCCATGGCCGGGGGCGATGTTGGTTTTGGTGAGAGCTACATGGATCAGGAGTGGTCCACACCTGATCTCACCTCCGTTTTGCGCTTCTTTTCCAATAATTTCGAAGCGGCTGGTAAACTGGCGGTCGGCGGCACCATTGTACGCTGGGTGAATATGGCACGCCACGCCCTAAACAGAAATTCGAAGACGGGGTCTCGGCGCAATATCGAGGCTCATTATGACTTAGGGAATGATTTCTACGCCAGCTGGCTGGATGAAACCATGACCTACAGTTCCGCCCTTTATGACAAAGCCGGCTTAAGCCTGCCGGAGGCCCAAACCCGGAAATATGCCCGTATGGCCGATGAAATTGGCCTTCAGCGGGAACAGAGCGTTCTGGAGATCGGCTGCGGCTGGGGTGGCTTTGCAGAGTACGCCGCTCGAGAACGAGGTGCAAAGGTGACATGCCTGACCATATCACCTTCACAACGTGACTTCGCTCTGGCCCGCATAAAACGCGCCGGACTTTCCGATCAGGTGGAGATACGCCTGGAAGATTATCGCGACCATAAAGGCCAGTATGATGGGGTGGTCTCTATCGAAATGTTTGAGGCGGTCGGTGAATCCTACTGGCCGAGTTATTTCAGCAAAGTGCACGAATGTCTGAAACATGGTGCCAGCGCCGCTCTTCAAATCATCACGATCCAAAATGAATTGTTCGACGCCTATAGAAAGCGTGCCGATTTCATACAGCGCTATATCTTCCCCGGGGGCATGCTGCCGGGAGAGAGCGCACTCAGAAGCCAAATCGATGCTGCCGGGCTTCGATTTGATGGCGTTCATTATTTTGGGCCAGACTATGCTGAAACGCTCCGGCATTGGGCGAGGCGTTTCGAAAATCAGTGGACGTCGGTCCGAAAGATGGGGTTCGATGAGCGTTTCAGACGGATGTGGCGCTTTTACCTTAGCTATTGCGAAGCTGGCTTCGATACCGGGCGGATTAATGTCGGACAGTTCCGGCTATCGAGATCTTGATATCATTCATACAGGCTGGTCAGCACGTACTCGATCTGCTGGCCTCTGGCGTTGAACAGAAGCTTCACCCACCGTGATTGATCGTCATACCAAAGATCAACATTGAGGTCAGATTTCAATCTGTAATGCGTTGTTTCCAGCGCTTCTCCAGCCACAATTATGGTATCCCGTCCCAATCGCTCAACGTCTATATCCAGGAGTTCTCCGGACTCGGTCGACAACATCTGATCCCGGTATACCTGAAGCCGGTTCCAATGACTTGAAGGGATGACCGAGACAGGAACCGACCCAGAGAAACCTGTCCCCTCTACATGCATCGCATTCCCATCCTTGCGAGCTTGCATGGTGAATCTGTCACCGTTTTTATTGGTTATGCCGGTCACGGAAACCAGTGCGTCGTCCTGCCAGACCTCTTCGGACCGGAGCGTGTATTTGTAAACTGTAACAAAGCCGAATTTGACGGAGAGCTCCACATCCGTTGACACAGACAGACGGCCATTATCACCGCGTTCAAACTGCAGGCTATGGCGACCGAACGGATCGCCTTGACGCAAGACCTCAAAATCGATGCGGGTCCCATCTTTGGGTGACCAGGCTTCCACAACACTTGAACTCACAAACTGCGCCTGGTCAGCCGCAGACCCCGCAATGTTCATCAACCATAACGCCAGACAGGTCAGCACCCGCATCAACTAAGCCGCCAAAATGGCTTCGGCTCCCGGGCCACGTAGCAGATGCAGACTTCATCACCAGCTGCCGCCGGCCTGTGCGTCATGCCCGGCCAGCCCAAGACTAGATCCCCCCGGTGATTGATGCCCTGACCATCATCAAAGGCCCCCTGAAGCACAACTGTTGCTTCAAGCACCGAATGGCTGTGGTGCGGCGCAGCCTGACCAGGGTCCAGTCGCATCAGTTGTCCCCGACCGCGCCCGCGCTTGGCGTAATGTACGCCGGACAGCCCCCTTTTCCACGGGACGGTTTTAAAGCCGCCGACACATAATTCGAGGGCCTCAGGAAGATGATCTCTCTCGTTCGACTGACGCCGCTCGGAGCTGCCCAGCATCGTGTCCCGAACCTGGCGCCAGGTCTCCGTTACCGCTCGGGCTTCTTCTTTCAGAACAACGTGCAGCTCTGCCGCTAATGCGAGATCTGCAGACAGAGCCTCATTGACGTGATCCATCAGGAAGCTGTGATATGTGTCTGGAACCATGGTAAGCGCTCTCCAATATACATTGAGAGATACGTTTGCTGATCTGCTCTGGATCAGTGCTCCTCGGTTGAATTGACAGGACGGTCATCCTAGCTTCGGCAAAAGAGCAGAAAGCAGGCCATGACCATATTCCCCTCCGTGCTCGATTTGATCGGCAACACCCCCTTGCTCCGTCTCAACCGGTTATCTGATTCAACCGGTTGTAACATTCTCGGAAAGGCTGAGTTTCTGAATCCCGGGCAGTCGGTCAAAGACCGCCCGGCTCTTGGTATCGTCCGCGATGCGGAAGCCAGTGGCCGCCTGAGACCTGGCGGCACGATTGTTGAAGGCACGGCAGGAAATACAGGCATTGGGCTCGCCCTCGTCGGTGCGGCTTTGGGATACAAGGTCGTCATTGTGATGCCGCGTACACAGTCGAAAGAAAAAAAGGATGCGGTCCGCAATTTGGGCGCACAGCTCATAGAAGTTGATGCCGTTCCCTATGCCAATCCTAATCATTATGCGCGGTATTCGGGGCGACTCGCCGAAGATCTCAACGAAACCGAGCCCAACGGAGCGATCTGGGCGAACCAGTTTGATAATGTTGCCAATCGCAGGGCGCACTACGAAACAACCGGACAAGAAATCTGGGACCAGACCGGTGGAAAGATTGATGGGTTCATTTGTGCTGTAGGCTCCGGTGGCACCCTCGCCGGTGTGGCACAGGCGCTTAACGAGAAAAGTGACGGGCGGGTCAAAATCGGTCTGGCCGATCCGGGCGGCGCGGCGCTCTATGGCTATTATGCTCAT
>Ga0213866_10001910_pt1 | contig 15163 bp, 19 predicted proteins | sample PICome_11_FD_160079 | JGI IMG/M metagenome (GOLD analysis project Ga0213866, IMG submission 160079) | Coastal seawater microbial communities near Pivers Island, North Carolina, United States - PICO284 | ecosystem: Environmental > Aquatic > Marine > Coastal | place: USA: North Carolina...
TAAACTTACTCGGAGCGATTGATGCCCATAATGAAATTGATGGCAGTAAAGCAAGAATATTTGCTCTCGTACATGACTCTATTCTTGCAGAAGTAGACGAAGATTATGTAGATGAGTACATGACAATTGTAAAAAATTGTATTCAAAAAGATAGAGGTATGTCAATACCAGACTGTCCAGTTGGATGTGACTTTGATGTCGGAAACGACTATTCCTTTGGTAAGTTTGAGGCAAAATATGGAACCTAAAGGAACAATAGAATTAGTAGTATATACTGACGAAGATATAATGAATATGGAAATGGATGAACATATAGAAATATTTAAAAAAGCTATAGAGAATAGATCTTTTAATCATATAAAGTTAATTAATTCAGGGAAACAATGAAATTATTAGTATTAATATTATTAGTTAGTTGTACAACTACACCTTATGAAGAACCCCCTGTTGAACCGACAGATTGGCAAAGGTGCGAACCTTTTCTTACTCATGACGGGGAAGCCTGGACAACTTGTATGGCAATGACATGAAACTAACTGATATTCGTTTTCCTGTTTATGTAGTTCACACTGATGATGTTATCACAAGAGATGGATTATTATGGTGTGATGGAAAAGTAATAGACGACAAGAATATAGAAGGAAAATCCTTAGGAGAAAGACGACTAAGAAGTCCAATAAAACATTTGTATGATTTAAAGTATCAAATAGATGACTTTGGAGGACTTGTAAAACATAGAGGAAGATTCTATGTAGATTCAAATGGAAAGTTTTTCATTTACGAAAAAAGTAAAAGTGCAAAATTGAAGTATCACTTAATAGGAAAGTTAGAACATAAAGATGTTGCTACTCTTATGTGGATTCAAGGCATACCTTTTCCTTTTGAATTACCAAGACCACCTGCAATGACAATGCGTTACGCAGGTATTTTATATATAGATGACAAACCATCTTTCGTATATGATTTCTCAGAAACTTTACAGAAAGATAGCTGGAGAAAAATATGATAAGAATGGCATATGCAGTACCTTTTTGGTACTCTAAAAAAGACAGGATATCCGACGAAGCCTGTGATGAAATAATAAGACTCGGAAAAGAAAATGGATTAGATAAAGCAGGAATATACGGCGCTACTGGAACTTCTCAAAAAAGCAATAAAAAACTGCGAACATCAAATGTATCGTGGTTTGAGAAAGGACATTTCTTAGAAACTATGTTACAAGGATACACTACGTTAGCAAACTTAGAAGCGTGGAACTTTATTGTAACAGGTAAAGAGCAAATACAGTTTGGTGAGTATAAAACAGGTGGTTTTTATAATTGGCATACAGATTCAAATTTGAATCCTTCAGTGCCTTTTCGAAAACTATCTATTACAGTTAATTTATCTGATCCAAAAGATTATCAAGGTGGTAACTTTGAACTAAAAAATCCACAAGGGCAAGAACTAAAAATGCCTTTAGGACAGTTAAGAAAAAGAGGAACAGTAATTATTTTTCCTTCTTTTCTACAACATAGAGTTACTGAAGTAAAAAGAGGGACACGATACTCACTCGTTCAGTGGTATAATGGTCCCGAGTTTAAATAGGAGATAACATGGCAAATCATGTTTACTTTACAATAAATATATCAACAAATGAAGAAGGAGAAAAAGCCTTTGACAAAGCTCTTGTTACTCAAACCTCAACATATAAGGATTGGGAAGGCACGGCTAGAGAAATGGAAGAACTGTCAGAGTTACACACCTTACCTTTTATGCCCGAAGCAGAACTAGATGAAGAAGGATTTATAGTAAATTCATGGGATTATTACTGCGACAATGTAGGAGCAAAGTGGTGTAACATTGAAGATTGGTCTGGTGATTGGCTTAGTGGATATTCTGCTTGGTCACCCCCTTCTCAGATGTGTGAAAACATAATAAAATATCTTATGAAATTTGATCCAAATGTTTCATTAAAAATGACTTATGAAGATGAGTTTCGAAATTTTGTTGGAAAACTTTGGATAGACGCTGCAGAAGGTGAAATTTCAATTGACGAAGAAGAAATGGACGGGGATGAAATAGCAGATCAAGTTGCAGCACATTTAGGACTTGAAGAAATACCTGAAGATTTTGAATGGGGCGAGGAGTTTGAAATGGAAGACGGTGATACAGTGTATCCATATGAAGTTTCAGATGACATAGTATATGCTTTCTTCGAAGCATGATAGTAGTTAATTTTTTCGGAGGAGCGGGGTCAGGTAAGTCGTCACAGGCTGCTGGACTCTTTTGGGCAATGAAAGCCCAGCATTATAGTGTGGAACTTGTAAATGAGTTCCCCAAACAGCTCGTCTGGGAAAAGCACACAGATCCTTTATCAGATCAATTATATATTTTTGGAAACCAAAACCGACAAGTTTATCGGCTCGAAGGACAAGTTGAGTATTGTATTACGGACTCTCCCACCCTTTTGAGTATCGTCTATAAAGACGCATATTCAAAATCCCCGTACTCAGACGCATTATCTCAGCTTGTCCTAGAGAGCTATTATAGAAATAAGAATATAAATTTCTTCTTAGAACGCACAGAGAGTTACGAAACTACAGGGAGAAAGCAATCAAGAGAAGAATCAATGAAAATTGACGCAAGTCTAAAGAACATTCTTGATAGTAACAATATTAATTATAAGACATTAAATTATGAGAACGAAACCAATATTCTTCTTACAATGTTAGAGTATGTAAAAAGTGAAAGCAGTACTCTCTAACAGAATATACATGGAAGTAACTTCTTCTTATCAGTCACAGCTCGATAAAGAACTTACATACAGTATACCCCCAAGGCGACCAATCGATCCACCCATCATAATTAAAAATATGGGTATAATTCGTGCTGGTCTAGTTACTGTACCTGCAGGTCGTACTGATTTGATACCAGAGGACTACGAAATTGTCGATAAGAGGGTTGACAAGCCAGTAGAACCTTATGACTTTAAGTTTACTTTACGAGAATCACAACAAAAAGTATATGACGAAGTTGATAGCAGTTGTATAATTAACGCTTGGGTAAGCTGGGGCAAGACATTTACTGCGTTAGCTATCGCAAATAAATTAAAACAAAAAACGCTTATAGTAACACATACATTAGCGTTGCGATCTCAGTGGGAAAAAGAAGTACAAAAAGTTTTCGGGGTTGCGGCGGGTGTGATTGGCTCGGGAAAGTTTGACATAAATAGTAACATTGTCGTTGGAAACGTACAAACTCTCTATCGAAATGTCGACAAAATCGCAAATGAGTTCGGTACAATTATATTGGATGAGATGCACCATGTATCTTCGCCTACTTTTACCAGACTTATTGATGCCTCTCGCGCACGATACAAAATTGGACTTACTGGTACAATGCAGAGAAAGGATGGGCGACATGTAATATTTCGTGACTACTTTTCAAATACAGTATTTAAGCCACCCAAAGAAAACTATCTTACTCCACGAGTTGATATTTTAAAGAGTGGAATAAGATTTCATGATGGTGCACTTGATTGGGCATCTAAAATTAACGCACTTGCATATGATTGGGAATACCAAAATACTATGGCAATGCTAGCAGCAAGTTATGCTGCAAAAGGACACAAAGTTTTATTAGTAAGTGATAGAGTTGATTTTCTAAAAGCGTGTGCGCGTCTCATTGGTGATGATGCAATCTGCGTAACTGGAGCTATTCCATATGAAGAAAGACCTGCACTTATTAAAGAAATTTATAATGATAAAAATGTGCTATGTGGAACACAGTCGATTTTTAGTGAGGGAATTAGTGTTGATTGTTTGAGTTGTCTTATATTGGCTACTCCAGTAAACAATGAACCACTACTAACTCAGCTCATAGGTCGTGTTATACGGATGTATGACGGAAAGCCTCAGCCTGTAATTGTAGATATACACTTAGAAGGGCGAACAGCTAAAAAACAGGCAACTGCAAGAATGGGATACTACATACGACAAAGCTATGAAGTATCTGAAATATAGCATGAAAAAATATATCTTGACATGGAGTTAAATTTTTGATATAATATGTTATTCTATAATTGGGAAAAAGTAAAAAGGGAAAGCAATGGCAGTGTTAAGGACATCTTAACAATCCTCCATATACTTACTTATAAACTTCCACCAGTGAATAGACATGACAGAATATATAAGTTTTGGACTAAAAATTTTCATGGACATAGTTTCTTGTTAAATCCAAAACCTTTATTTATTCAAAGAAGGAGATATTCAGATAGCGAGATTGCGCAGTATGCAGGTGTCGCTTCTCTACGCAACTATTTTGAATATCAAAAAACAAAAGACACCAGATTAGACCTCCTTCACTTTACAGGGGACGAGGACAGTATTAAAAACAATAGATTACTAAAGATAGAGGGCGATTATATTCGCTTTTTGTTTGAAGAAATCACTATAGGAGAAATGAAATGGCAATAAAATTTAATCAAGCCAAGGGCGAAGCCCAAAAGAACAAAATCGATAGCTACCAATATGTAGAAGGCGATAACAAAGTAAGAATGGTCGGTGACATGTTACCAAGATATGTATACTGGCTAAAAGGTGAGAATGGAAAAAACTTACCGTTCGAATGCCTATCATTCGATAGGAACAAAGAAGCATTTACCAACGTAGAAAAAGACTGGGTGAGAGAATATCATCCTGAGCTTAAGTGCGGCTGGTCATATGCTATTCAGTGTATACATGATGGCAAAATCAAAGTGCTTAATCTTAAAAAGAAATTACTTGAACAAATCATGGTAGCAGCTGAAGATCTAGGCGATCCTACCGATCCTGAAACTGGATGGGATGTACATTTTAAAAGAGTTAAAACAGGCCCAATGGCTTATAATGTTGAGTATCAACTACAAGCTCTTAAATGTAAGCCTCGCCCATTGACAGAAGCAGAGCAGGAGCTTGTTTCTGAACTCAAATCTATGGATGAAGTCTTAACTAGACCTACTCCAGATGCTCAAAAAGAGCTACTTGATAGATTGAGAGAAGGTTCTAGCAATGAGCCTGATGAAACAATTTCTGACGAATTCGATATTTCTTAGGAGAGCATTATGTTAACAGTAGGAGACAAATTCCCAGACTTACACATGAAAGGTGTAAATGAAGAAAATGAAATCATTGATGTAGATGTATTACTCGCCGAATGGTCAGTAGTATATTTCTATCCAAAAGATTTTACTTTTATTTGTCCAACAGAAATAGCTGGCATGGACGAATTAAGTAGTCGTTGTGATGTTATTGGTGTGAGTGGAGACAACGAGTTTTGTAAACTTGCTTGGAAAAAAGATAACTCTCTCATTCGAGACATAAAACATATTCTTGCAGCAGATTGCGGTCTTCGACTTTCTCGTGAACTAGGAATAGTTAATGAGGAGGAAGGAGTATGTTATCGTGCAACTTTTATAATCGATCCTGAAGGAATCATTCAACATGTATCAGTAAACGCACTAGATACAGGAAGAAGTGCAACTGAAATCTCACGAACACTACAAGCCTTACAGGCAGGTGGTCTAACAGGGTGTTCTTGGACACTCGGGGACGAGTTCGTAGGATGATTTTATTTACTGCAGATTGGCATATTAAACTTGGACAAAAGAATGTACCAATAGCTTGGGCGTGCTCAAGGTATAAGATGTTCTTTGAACAAATTTATGAACTTGAAAAAGACGTTGATTTGCACATCATTGGTGGGGACTTGTTTGACCGAGTCCCCAGCATGGATGAACTTACACTTTACTTTGACTTTGTAAAGGGTGTTTCAGTAAATACTATTATATTTGATGGTAACCATGAAGCAACACGTAAAAACCAAACATTTTTTACAAATTTAAAAAGAGTGACAGAAGAATTAAATCCTTTTGTAAAAGTATATACAGAAACTTTATATCAAGACGATTGGGCAATACTGCCTTATGCAGACTTACATAAAAAAGAAAGCATAGAAAATATTAATACAGACGTACTATTTACTCATGTCAGAGGAGAAATACCACCTCATGTTACACCAGAAGTAAATTTAAAAAGATTTGATAAATTCAAAGTTGTGTTTGCAGGAGACTTACACGCACATAGCAACACACAAAGAAATATAGTATACCCTGGAAGTCCTATGACTACAAGTTTTCACAGAAACAATGTTGAAACAGGGTATTTGATGATAGACGATAATGATGGATTTCAATGGACATGGCATACATTTGATCTACCACAATTAATTCGTAAAACAGTTACAGATCCTAGTGAGATGGTACAAACAGAGTTTGACCATACAATATATGAAATTGAAGGAGATGTATCAGACTTGAGTAATATCAAAAACAGTGAATTACTAGATAAAAAAGTAATTAAAAGAAAGACAGAAGCAACTCTAATATTGGATAAAGAGATGACAATAGAAGAAGAACTAGGAGAGTACCTAGGTTATATATTAGAGTTAGATAATGATAAAGTAAAAAACATTTTAGGAGTATTCAGTGATTACGCTAAAGAAGCTAACGTGGAGTAATTGTTTTAGTTATGGTTCGGACAATGAACTTAACCTTGATGAAAGCATAGTAAACCAACTAGTTGGAACAAATGGAACAGGAAAAAGTTCAATTCCGTTAATACTTGAAGAAGTATTATTTAATAAAAATTCAAAAGGAATCAAAAAAGCAGACATACCAAATCGTGAAGTCAACAAAGGCTATGACATAGGTTTGACTTTTGATGTTGTAGATGATGAGTATGAAATCGAAGTAGTACGCAGAGGAAATATAAAAGTAAAATTATATAAAAACAAAGAAGATATTTCTAGTCATACAGCAACAAATACATACAAAACACTAGAAAAGATTATTGGTATTGATTTTAAAACTTTTTCGCAGATTGTATATCAAAATACAAATGCAAGTTTGCAATTTCTTACTGCGACTGACACAAATCGTAAAAGATTCTTAATTGATCTTTTGCAGTTAGATAATTATGTAAAATACTTTGAAGTTTTTAAAGATTTATCACGAAATTTGAGTGGAGAAGTTTCAGTCATACAAGGGAAAATTGACACAATTGATAAGTGGTTATTAGATAATAAATTGGAAGATACATCACTACTTTCGAAATTAGAATTACCATTTTACTCGGAAGAAGATGAAGAGTCTTTGCGGTCTTTACAATTAGAATTCCAAAATATCTCAGAAATTACGAAAAAAATTAACCAAAATAATTTATACAAAAGCCAGTTAGAATCCCTTGATTTAGGCTTTGCGAAAGATTATGTTGCAAAAAATGAATGGCAAGACACAGAACAGTTAGTAGAAGAAATTGGAGAAATAAAATCAAAAAGTTCACAAGAAGTACGAATGGTCAAGAAGTATATGGACTTGCAGGAATTAGATGATGCAGGATGTCCAACTTGTGGTCAAGACATAGATATAACATTTATTAAAAAAGAATTACACAAACATCAAACTGCTCGTACAGCATACTCTGAAAAACTAGAGGAAGCAAATGATAAACTAGCAGACATGAATGCAGCAAATAAAATGCTAAAACAAATGGAGCAGAGAATAAATAGTTGGGAAGAAGTCTATCGAAGTATAGATCAGACACTTCCTTTACAAGTTCCAGATTCCGAAGAAGTACAGGACAAAATAATTAAATTAAAAGAGAGAATCCGTAACAGACAAGAAAGAGTAAATGAAGTTATAGAGGAAAACGAAAGAATAGAAAGACATAATACTCGACTCTCCATAATTGAAGAACAACAAAGCGATTTCGAAGAACAACTACAAGAACTCTCTACAGATATTATAGACGTAGAAGATAAACTTGGTCATGTTGAAATATTGAAAAAAGCATTTAGTACAAATGGACTACTTGCATATAAAATTGAGAACTTAGTAAAAGATCTCGAAGAATTAACAAACGAATACCTTGCAGACTTATCGGATGGAAGGTTTAGTTTAGAATTTGTTGTCTTAAATGACAAACTTAATGTAGAAATAGACGATAATGGAAAGTCAGTAGAAATTCTAGCTCTTAGTGCAGGAGAACTCGCAAGAGTTAATACCTCAACACTATTAGCAATTAGAAAACTCATGAGTAGCATCTCAAAGTCGAGAATAAATGTACTGTTTCTGGATGAAGTAACAAATGTATTAGATGAACAAGGAAAAGAAAGACTAGTAGAAATTCTACTGAGAGAGGAAAATTTGAATACTTATATAGTATCACACGGCTGGACACATCCACTATTGTCCAAGATAGAAGTTATAAAAGAACAAAAAATTAGTAGGCTCGAACTTGGTTAATCCTAGACAAAAAGGTCACCGAGGCGAGCAACAAGTATTATCTATGCTTGAAAGACTTACAAATGAAACATGGGTACAAACTCCAGGATCTGGTAGTGGAAAGATTAAAGGGGATTGCATGGTACCTGACAAAATAAACTTATTTACTGTTGAGGTCAAATTCTATAAAGATATTGGTTTCAATAGTAAAATATACACTCAGAAAAGTAATAATCTTTTCAAATGGTGGAGTAAACTTTGTAAACAAGCACAACAAATGGGACAAGAACCACTGTTGATATTTAGAGAGAACCACGGAAAGTTCTTTGCAGCAACAGTACGAAAACCAAAAAACACATTGCGTTATATGCACATTGCCTGGCTAGGTGCTTATATACTAATCGCAGAACACTGGCTAGAAAAAGAGGAGATACAATTTACAAATGGCGATAACATTCTCAGACCTTGGGAGCCCAGCTCCAAGTGGGAACTTGCTGATAGTTGATAGTCTCAATATAGCATTTAGATGGAAACATCAAGGTGTAACAGACTTCAAATATGATTATGTCCGAACAATAGAAAGTTTAGCAAAATCATACAACGCAGGTACGATTGTAATTACTGCTGATGGTGGTAGTTCATATCGTAAAAATATATTCCCTGAATATAAGGCAAACAGAAAAGAAAAATATGCAGAACAAACTCCTCAAGAAGAAAAAGAGTTTGCTATGTTTATGGCAGAGTTTAGTAATACTTTAACATTACTGAAAGAAAAATATCCAGTATTTCAATTCAAGGGAGTTGAGGCTGATGATATTGCAGCATACATTAGTATGAATTTAGATAAGTACGGATTAGACGAATGTTGGATGATATCATCTGATAAAGACTGGGACTTACTTATTAATGATAGAGTTTCTCGTTTTAGTACAGTTACTAGAAAAGAAACTACAATACACAATTGGGATGAACATTATGATTTTGATGTTCCCGATTATATAACATTCAAATGTCTGACTGGCGACAAGGGGGACAATGTTCCAGGTATCCCTGGAATTGGTCCAAAGCGCGCAGTGCAGCTAATGGAACAATATGGAGACGTTTTCGATATCTATGATGCTTGCCCAATAGACGGAAAGTATAAATATATTCAAAGCCTCAACGAAAATGCAGAACAACTTCTAGTAAACGTTGAGCTTATGGATTTAATTACTTACTCAGAGGAAGCAATAGGAAAAGAAAACACAGAAGTTATTAATACAACTTTAAAAAGGCACTTAAATGAAAATTGATTTTACAAAAGACAAACTTCTTACAGAGTTTAGTCTTAAAACACTAGAAGATAGGTACATGATTGGCGACGAAAGTAGTCCTCAAGAGGCTTTCGCTCGAGCAGCAAAAGCTTTCGCAGATGATGAAGATCATGCACAAAGACTATATGATTACGCAAGTAATTTATGGTTTATGTTCTCTACACCTGTACTTTCAAATGGTGGTACAGAACGAGGTATGCCTATCTCATGTTTTCTTAATTATGTAGAAGATAGTCGAGAAGGTATTACAGAACACTACACAGAAAACGCTTATCTATCATCTTTTGGTGGTGGTATAGGTGGATCATGGAGTGCAGTTCGTTCACAAGGAACAAGAACCTCAAAAGGTTCAGAGTCCACAGGTGCAATTCCTTTTATGAAAGTAGTAGATGCAGAGATGCTCGCTTTTTCACAAGGAGTCACTAGAAGAGGTAGTTATGCAAGTTACTTACATATTACTCACCCTGAGATAGAAGAATTTTTAGATATTCGCAAAGCAACAGGCGGGGACATCAATCGTAAGTGTACCAACCTACACCACGGAATAGTTATAAATGATAAATTTATGGAAACTATACACCGTGCAACAAAAGAAGAAAACTTTGATGATAGTTGGGAACTTATTGATCCTCACACTCAAGAAGTTAAAAAAGTAGTGTCAGCAAGAACACTATGGGTAAAATTATTACAGAATAGAATGGAGACAGGCGAACCCTATCTTATGTTTGAAGATGCTGTAAATCAAGATTTACCCGAATTTCAAAAGAAGAAAGGTCTCTATGTAAATCATAGTAATCTTTGTTCTGAAATCACTCTTGCTACAAATGAAGAAAGAACAGCAGTATGTTGTCTATCAAGTGTAAATCTTGAATACTTTGATGAATGGTCAAAGATTCCAGCATTTATACCAGACTTAGTACGAATGTTAGATAATGTATTACAATTCTTTATTGATAATGCGCCTAGTCAAATGGAAAGAGCAAAGTACAGTGCTATGAGGGAGAGAAGTATTGGACTTGGAGCTATGGGATTCCATGCATATTTGCAAAGGAATAGTATACCTTTTGAAAGTATTGGAGCAAGTGCCGCAAACTTTACAATGTTTAAGCACATCAAAGAAGATGCATTACAAGAAACTCGTAGACTTGCTGTTGAAAGAGGAGCGTGTCCTGATGATGATAGTTGCGAAGTAAGAAACGCACATTTATTAGCGATTGCTCCAAATGCCAGTTCTAGTATTATTTGCGGAAATACTTCTCCAAGTATTGAACCTTTTCGTGCCAATGCTTACACTCAGAAAACAAAGAGTGGATCATTTTTACAGAAGAACAAATACTTAGAAGCTTTACTCGAAAAGAAAGAAGCAAACACAGAAGCTGTGTGGAGAGATATTGTCTCAAATAAAGGAAGTGTACAACATCTTGAAACACTTACACCAGAAGAAAAAGAAGTCTTTAAGACAGCAGTAGAGATAAATCAAGCTTGGGTAGTGGAACACGCTGCTCAAAGACAAGAGTTTATTTGTCAGTCTCAAAGTGTAAATTTATTTTTTCCACCTGATGTGAGCAAGGGGGATCTTCACAATGTACATATGCTAGCATGGGCAAAGAATTTAAAAACGTTATATTATCTAAGAAGTGAGGCAATTAGCCGAGCAGATAATGTATCAAATCAAGTAAAAAGGGAAATAATCTTTGAACAAGAAGATTGTTTAGCGTGCGAGGGATAATGAGTTTATTAGACGAAAGAAACTTTTATAAGCCGTTTGATTATGGTTGGGCTTATGAAGCATATAAAAAACAAAACCAGATGCACTGGATGCCCGAAGAAGTTCCTCTACAGGACGACATTCGAGACTATAAAGAAAAATTAACACCTGCAAACAGAGCCTTAGTAGATAATATATTTAGGTTCTTTACACAGGCAGATGTTGATGTTTGTTGTGGTTATGCAAAACACTACTTACCAACATTCAAAGCTCCCGAAGTAAGAATGATGTTAGTATCTTTTGCAGCAATGGAAGCAGTGCATCAAGATGCTTATTCTTTGCTATTGGAAACACTAGGAAAAGAAGAAGAAATCTACAAAGAATTCATGGATATACAAGAAATGGTAGAGAAACATGAGTATTTATCAGATTTTAGTATGAATTCGAAACATGATATTGCTAAAACTATGGCAGTATATAGTGGATTTACAGAGGGAGTACAATTATTTAGTAGTTTTGCTATATTATTGAACTATCCTCGACATAATTTAATGAAAGGTATGGGACAGATTGTTACATGGTCAATACGAGACGAAACTCTTCACGTTGAAAATGTATCAAAACTTTTTAGAACTTTTATTGCAGAGAATCCTGATATATGGACAGACAAGTTAAAGTATGAAATCTACTGCGCTGCAGAACGAGTTGTTGAACTAGAAGATAAGTTCATTGATATTTGTTTTGATAAAGCAGAGATTCCAGATTTAACAGCAGCAGAAGTAAAAGAATATATTCGTTACATTGCTGATAGAAGATTATTAGGATTAGGAATGAAGAATATTTTTCATAGTGACGAGAATCCGTTACCATGGATTGATATGCAAGTAAATGCAGTTGAGCATACAAACTTTTTTGAAAACCGTGCTACTGAGTATGCAAAAAGCAGTACACAAGGAAATTGGCAAGATATTTTTAAATAGGAGAAATAATGAGTCCACAAGTAACAAATGAAGAACCGATTCTAGAAATGGATGGTAAAAAATATGTCATTTCTGAACTTTCGGATAATGCAAAGTATTTTGTAGGAGCTTTGAACAATATTCAAGTAAAAATGAATCAATTAAAAGTTGAACAAGATACATTGACACTTGCTCAAGAGGGATTTACTTCTCGATTGAAACAAGAAGTTGAAAAACCTTCGGAAGAAGATTCAGAATAACGAAAGGGGCTTTAAGCCCCTTTTTTATTATCTTGCCGTTGTTGGTATTCCACCAGCAACAAATGGATTTTCTGCAAAGGCCATGTAGATAAATGTATTATTTCCACCATTCATCCATGCATCATAGTTTAATACTCTAAATCCGTTTGATAAAAAATCTATTGGATCTACAAAGGATAATCCTGAGTTTTCTTCTACACCTGTAGTATTTGCAAGTATATAATCAAAATCTCCATTATAGGGGTTTCTTGCGCTATCAAACATTAACCACTGACCAGAGATATTACTACATCTAACTATTACAAAAGCAGGTTTAAATCCTGTGTAAATAAATGGTGCGTAAGATCTAGCACCAGTACCTATATATTTTCCAAATCTGCTGTAGCCTTGTTTTTCTGCGAAGCAGTAACTTAGATAGTTGTAATTACCATTAACCGAAAAATCTGTACCAACTCCAAAAGTTGTAGAAGTAACTCCAGTAAATAAAGTTGTACTAGAGTTGTATGCAGCAGTACTATTAAGTGTTAATGCCCCAGTTGAACCTGCTGCACTGTGAAATACTCTCCAACTTTCTACTCTATTTCTTGCTCGTCTAATAACAACTTGAGGTGCAACGCCTAATCCATGTCCTATGCTTCTAGCTGTATTATTGGATGGTGAATCTGTAACAATGCTAAACCCTGCATCTTGATTGACTTGTACAGTTGAATTAATGTCTCCATCTGTATTAGTGCTAGTTGTGCCACCATTGGCTTTCCATTGCCAAGCTACATAAGTTCTTGCATTTACATTCCAATATCCATTGTTTACAGAACCATAACTACTTTCAAAACCATTAGTAAGGCTTGGTCCTAACCAACCATATGCACCTGTATTTACAGCATTAGTATCACCCTCTACACTAGTACCACTAGATATTAACTCTTTATTACCTGTAGAAAAACCTCTGCTAGAGTCAGTTAAATGTTTATGTTGAACGGCACTTCTACAACCACCCCAAATTAAATCAGGTGCTAAATCACTATTACCATCATTAATAATATTTCTATCTGAAGTAGAACCATCGCCTGTCCAAGTAGCAACCTGAAAATGTGCTGAAGGATCTTTTATATCTGAATATGCCATTATCCGAACTCCTCTAAATTCTTGGTACACAATGCGTAGTACCCGCTTGGTGGTGAGTATTCAAAAGTTCCGTAGCCATTAGCATCAGATGCTGGAGTAGAGATTGATGAAATTGTGTATCCACCAAAATTTATTTCATCTTGTCTATTTTCATATTGAACATATAAAGGAAAGATAAATTCGTCTTGCATATTTGTTGGTAAATTTGTACCACCACTATTTAATAAACTTCCATTTTTATAAAGATAAAACTTTTTTGTACTTGCATCTAAGTCTAGTGCTAGTCCTAAAACATCATTATTTACTAGATTCCCCCATCCTGTGGCTTCATTTGATGTTTGTGAACCATTTTGCCAATAATAATAGTCAATACCACTGGCTGTACCCATCATAAAACTAGTGTCGTACATAAGACTACTCCCTGATGTATTGCTACCTTCTGCTGGTGTAGTAGATGCTCCAATATATCCTGTAGAAGAAGTATTCGTTACCTTCATTTCATAGTACCATTTACCATTTTTGACGCCTATTGTTCCCCAAGTTTGATTCCAAGTACCACCACCTCCTGTAGATTTCATAGCACCTTCACTTATAGTAGGTTTGTTATTTTGATACATTAAAGGATTAAAAGTACAAAAATTATTAGTAGGCGTGTCCGTTGCTTGGTCTGCGGATGTGATGTTGTTTAGTGTCCAATTATTATTATTGCCACTGGCATCATTGCCCAAATCAGAAGCATCAGTAAAATCTAAAAAGAATCCATTTATTGGTTCGGGAGGACTTATACCACTAATATCTTTTGGTTTCCAAATGCCTGTATCTTCGTCAAATTCACCAAAGTCAGTTACAGATGGAGGTGTTCCACCTGACCCATAAACCTGTGCTATGTATCCTGAAAACATTTGTGAATTTGAACCTTCTATTTCTCTACCACCTAATATATTTGCATAGTTTCTATTAAAACCAAGCGTAGCATCATAGCCTGGGTCATTTACCGTAGTGTAGTCTCCAATAGCAATCAAATTGCCATTAACCCAAACTTTTATTCTATCATCTGCTGTTGTATCAAGTGTGTTAAACTGAAAAAACAAATGATACCAAGCAGAGGTGTCTCTAAATACTTGAGTTGTTAGTCTCCAATTACTATTAACATTTCTAATTTGCAATCTGTCACTGCTATCAAAGCCTAAATCTAATCTAGTTGAATTAGAACCACCATTACCAAGTAACATAAAGGTTTGTGTCCTGCCTAGTTCAGTTCTTTTCAGCCAAATATTAAAAGCCATTCTTTTTAGGTCTGAGCCACTTTGACTTGAAGTGAACTTCATATACTCAGTATTATCAGCTTCAAACTTCAAAGAGTTATCAATATCATAACCAGTAGATATGCTTCCGCGATTATGTAGCCGTTGTAACGCTTCCATTATGTTTGTGCCATGTTCTGTACTCTGCCAATTTCTTGCCAGACTGAGCCATTATATCGAAAAGCAAATATG
>Ga0213866_10001911_pt1 | contig 15155 bp, 9 predicted proteins | sample PICome_11_FD_160079 | JGI IMG/M metagenome (GOLD analysis project Ga0213866, IMG submission 160079) | Coastal seawater microbial communities near Pivers Island, North Carolina, United States - PICO284 | ecosystem: Environmental > Aquatic > Marine > Coastal | place: USA: North Carolina...
CATCAGCGGATCTGTTATCGCATCTATAAATCTTGGAACAAAAGCAATAATTCCATATAAAAGAGGATTGAATCCAAGGTCTTGAATTAAAACTACTATAAATATAGAAAGCAAGGCAGGAAAAAGTTGGTTAGCCAACATTCCCAAGCCAAAAGCTATTTTTTGTCCCATTGGAACACTATTTGTAATATTTTGTTCATTGTTCATATGATCTCCCCCCATGGATTCATATCTTTATTTGATGTCGAAATTTAAATAAGCATCTTTTACTACATCAAAAGTTATTTTCTTATTTCTATATATATCTACTATTCCCCAATATTCTTCATTTGCCGAACCATCATATGGAGTACCATCACTATTGGGAGCAACACCTCCTGTATCTTGTTTATTTGGATTGCCAGCCTTCCAGAGACCATCTGTAAATGCAAATACAAATGCACCAATATTTTTATCAGAATTCTCCAAAACTTTTTCAAGAATTCTTTCGTTAGCATCTGCCTGTGCCTGTTGATTCTCACCTGCCGCATATTGTTTGTGAGGTCTAGTCATATAACTATCAGCACCTAATTCTGAAAAATATATTGGCTTATCGCTTACTTTAGGCCAATCATCAAATACTGATTCTGGTTTATCCCATCTATATAGATTTAAACCCCAAGCATTAATGCTAGGCGCAAGTTCTAGTACTTCTTTTGTCGGCAAATCACCATGAGCAGATGAAACAATTCGAGATGGATCAATACTCTGTATTGCTTGAGATGCAACTTCTAATACTTTATACCATGTTGTTATATCGCCACCAAACCATTGAGGGTGATAATTATATTCATTACCAAGCTCCCACATTAGTATCGCGTCATGATCTTGATACTTAAAAATATAATCAATCAATGTGCCAGATAAAATATCATATCTACCTCTTTGGTTATAACCAAAATTAATAATCACCTTAATGCCTGCTTCATTTAATTTATTCAATACATTAATATCGTCTATAGGCTCATAGACTCTTATAGTATTAATTCCTGCTTCTTTCATGAGATTAATGTCTTCATCTAGGGTTGAAAAATCTCTTTTAATTTTTCCTTTGGGTACAGGATGATAACAAATGCCTTTCATGTAATATGGCTCACCGTTGACGTACATACTGTTATTTTTATATGTCACTTCGATAGCTTGCATAAAATATGATGCAAATATGAATATCAAAATTAATATTGTTCTCATAACTCCTCCTTATTTTCTTTATTTAACTGGCGGTATTTCTGAGCTTTCTAATAAAGCTTCAAAATCTCCATTAAATGTTTTTATAATTGGATTATTTCCTCTTGTTAGATTTTTAAATATGCCTTTGTCTACATTATCCCACAATGGGTATTTAGCTTTTCCTTCGACTGTAAAAAGTCCAAAATGATTCTCGGAACCATTTTCATTTTTTGAATCTTTCCATGGTTCATCAAATGCTGAAAAATAAAAACACGTGAGAGACTTGGAGAAGCAAATGTCTGAAATAATATTATAGTACAAACCTAATTTATACTCATCAGCTGCTTCTGTGCCGCCATAACCATATAGATCCGAGGAAACGCTAGACCAGCCTGTTTCTCCAATATGAACTTCTTTTGAAGAGTCTATTTTGTGGACATAATTTTTAACACTTTCAAGCTGATCAAGCTCATAATCTACAGCTCTTTGCATTGCTTGTTTAATGATATCTTGTTTATCTGCATTATTAGGTATGGAATCTATATTCCAAAAACTTGGGTTATAGTAGGTGTCATGAAAAGCATAAGTATGCATAGAGACAAAATCAACAGATCTAATCAACTCATCTAAATCCTTGTTGTGATAGTCTTCTGAACCCCCTCCCCATGAAGCAAAATTATCAGAGCTGGTAATCCACAAATCGTCATTAAGTGTTCCATTTTCTTTTAATTCTTGGAGATGCTTTACCCACTTAAGAATATATTTTGGTGGCACATGATAACTCCATGCCCAATGAACCATTGCCTCATTACCAACAGCAATTATTTTTACAATATCTGGGTATTCTTGAGCTAGTCTTATCGCTTCATTAATCTCAGATTTATTACCCTCAAAATCTTCTTCTTCATGAATAGGGTTTTCAGTAAATGCATCTTTACACTGAATCCAAGCACCAAGCATTACGTACATTTCAAACCCTGGATCAGTTTGCTTTATTTCTCTTATTGCTTTTAATGTATTTTCTGCAAAAGGATGATGAAGGTCATAGGTCCTAAAAATTCTAAAACCTTGGGCATGCATTAAAAAAATATCTTCTTTAATTTCATTAATTGTAGGTTGGTACTCTCTAGATTTTTCTCTGTAACCTCCATAAGAAATTGCTGGATATTCAGGATTTCCAATCAACTCTTTTGCATTCATACCCATACTCAAGTCTCCAGATTGACTACAAGAAGCGAGAAAAAATAAAGAAAATATACAGTACCTTATTTTCTTCATTTCATAACGCTTGCATAAATAGCCTTGATTAAATTTGTTCTGTTAAAAATGCTTTCTGAACTTTCAATATCTAATTCATGACCTTCTATAGTTTTATCAGAATTATCCATATAAGAAATTCTTATATTTTCTTTATCCGATAAGCTGTAAATTATTGGTACTTGGCAAACAGTGAATGCTAATGAATATTCTTTTAAATCAAGATAATTTATTTCATAATCTAAATTCACATATTTAAATGATTTTTCTTCTTTAATAAATTCTGATTTTCTTAAAATAGTTGGATCGAATGTAATTTTTCCATTATTTACAAGAAAACCTAACTCATAAAATCTGCTAAGAATATCCTCTTTAACTTGACCAGTCATGCCAGGTTGCTGCACTCCTCTGCCTCTTGGAGTATGAGAATATGGGTCTGTTGGAAAAGCGCCGTATAATTCAGGAGATTTATTAACTCCAATACCCTCATTTATCTCAAAATAATGATCAAAAAATCTTCCAATCATCTTAGGGTCACTTTTATCATCAATAGACTTTTGAGTGGCCTCAGCTGATGCTAACAATAGTTTTGATACCATATGCCAATAAATAGACCCTAATCCTTCATATCCATAAAAAGTTCCGGATCTGCCGGTAAAAGATTTATGATCAAAGACACTTTCAAATATTTCTAGAACAATATTTTTATCTTTATTTACAAGATCTTTATATTTAGATGGTAATTTAGCAAATTCTTCAACCAAGCAATTAGCATTATGAAATAATCCATTAAAATGGTATTTACCATTAATATCTTTTTCTATGATTTGTTTATTTCCATCTTTAATTAAATCATTTAGTAAAGTTGATTTATGTATCTCTTTTTCGGGTATTATATTTTTATTCATGAATCCTAATAATTCTTTATTTGGATAGAGAATATAGCTGTATTGTTCATCCCAAAATAGATCACTACTCTTGAGACTATCTAAAACTGATAAACACTCCTCTTTTGAAAGATATCCGGAGCTCAAAACACCAACCTGACCTTCAAGCATTTCTGAAAGTCTATCAATAGTGATTTCTTTATCTTTAAGATTAATCAGATTATATGCATGGTAAAGACCATCTTGTCTTTTATTAGAGTTTATTGTTGCTTCAAGAACACAAAGAACGGTTTCAAAAAAATTAATAATTTTTTTTCTGTCTAATGTATCCTTGGTTCCAGAAAAATAAGAGGTATAAATTCTATCTCTATATTCTGCCGCAACTTCTCCGACCTCATCTACAAATTGCTTTCTTTTTCTATCATCTATTTCAGATTCAATAGAACTAAATGATAAATTAAGTTTTTCAAAGAAATGATATAACTCTGTTGAAATTTCAAATGAAGAGGATTTATCATTCTGAAGAACTTTTACAAAAAAACTTAAAAAACGTCTCAAGTAATAAAGAGTTACCATAGAGACACCATTTCCAACTAGAGCGTTATTAGCATCATTCCATTCAGGTCTTTGAGTATTCATCCAAATACCTGCTCCAGGAACAAAATTAGATAGTTTTGATAAAACTGTTGTAAGAATTTTTTCTAAGAAATTTACCTGATGAATAGAGCCCTGGTAGTTTTTTAGTATAGCTCCATCTGCTCCTTCTTTTAATCTACTTCTTTCGATTTCTTCTGCTAATTTAAAATTAAAATCTATGGTATTTTTAGGATCTTTATAAATAGATTTATAGTCCTTAATTTCATATGGAACATTAGCATATACAAAATCATTTTTATTAAGGAATGAGTTAAGTCTTTCAGGAAAATAATTTTCAGAGATTTCTAAAAATTTTAACAAATATATAATTTGATGATCTCCCCAATATCCAATATATGACCAAGGATTATCTGGTTCTATGGTTTCCCAATCAAATCCATCTTTTGTAAGCCTATATGGATTATAACCATCAAAGGTTGAGGCATTAAGAAATCTATAAATCATTCCATCAATAAATTGTGGATACGAATAAGCTAAGGCTTCCCAATTTTGAAAAATATCTCTCCAATTACCCTGATAATCAAGAACTTTTTCACCTGTCATATCATCACGAGTATTGATTGAAAATTTATTCCATGGTCTACTTGGATCTCCATGTCTTCTACTAAATTTTATTGGTAAATACTCAGTAGCAAGTCTTTTAAAAGTGCTTGAATGACTCTTATTTATAAAATCTCTTAAGAAAGTTAAATCGAAAATATCTGGCCATGAGTTAAAATCTGAACTCATTTCTTTGCTGCATTTTACATTTGCATTTGATATGTATTTTACAAAATCATCTTTTTCAATCTGATAGTCTTTATCAAAGACTCCTCCCCTCATAATATTAAAAAGAGTATTTGCAAAGTGCCTTATATTCCTTCTTCTATCGGTAGAAAGCTGAATCCCATCAGATGACCCTACTAATTTATATAGTTCATTTGATGAGTTAAGAATTTCACTCTTAACTTTACTTATTAAATCATTATTTGAAATTATTTCTTCTTTAAGTTTAGCTATATCTGATGAAGACTTATTAATATCAGCTGCAAAAAGCCATTCTTTTTTTTCATTTTGTACAAGAGAAAAATCTGCATTTATAAAATATGCACCTCTTTCTGCTTTAACATCAAGCTCTTCTGTTACCTCGTGTCCTTTTCTAAATTTATCTAGTTGGTGTGATGATAACAAAACCTTAGTCTTATCAAGACCTAACTGGAAAACTATATTAGCTTTTAAGGCCTCGCTTGGCTCTGCACGATCAACGATAGTTGCGCTTAGTGCATATATACCTATCTTTGAATCAGAATCCAATTCATTTCTTTTATATGCATCTGCCAAATTACTTGTATTTGACTGTATTCCTTCATCAAGGCCCCATGGTAAGATATTTTGAAACCCATCTACAATTGATATAGAAATACTTTCTTTGTTTAAATTCTTTAGTGAGGAAGTTTTCACAAAACCATATAAATCACAAGTAGTCCACTGATAAGAAAATTTAATACCAAGAGTTTGATTGATCTCTTCAAAAATAACCTTATTTCCTCTAAGATTTTTATAAAGGTTTCTTTCTGTTTTATAAACTAAATCTGAAGATTTTGTAAAAGGCTCCCATAAAAAATTTTTACCATCTTTACATATATGTAAGATAGATTTATTGCCAGTAACTTCATAGGATTCTGCTATCTTGTCATCGGTATAATATGGAAATAATGCGTTATTACTATTTTTTCTTCCTGCACTTAATGCTCCAGTAGATGAAATAAATAACCAATGATCATAAGCACTTACAATGCTCATGAAAAAAGGTCTCATTTTTTTTACATTTGAAATCTTGTAAAAGTTTTCATTATTTATAACAACTTCTTTTCCAGATATTTCTGTATCTACAGAATTAATAAGATTATTACCAAGATATAATTCTTTCTTACTGCTCATATTTTGCTAAGCCTTATTTATATTTTTTTTTATAAAAGTTAAGATTTCCATGAAGACAAGCATGCTCTTTTTCAACAATACCAATCTTTACCATTTCTAAAATTTGTAAATGAACTAATTTTTTATCGCCATAAAAGTATTCGATGAATTTTTCTTTATCCATAATTTTAAATATTGATCTAATTAATCCTCCAGCGATATATATACCTTTTCCTGATATAAAGGTTAACGCCATATCAGATATAGTTTCAGCTAAAGATTTAATAAAACCATCTATTACATAATTGGCCATCTCGTCATCAGAGCCATATCTTCCAACAATATCTTCTGAGCTAATTCTTATACCAGTTTTATATTCATATATATCAGATATAGCCTTACCCGATAAAACATCTTCTAAAGTTCTGAAATGATCTGCATTATCAATTGAGTAATTTTTTAGTAATGCTTTTGTTAATCCGGTGGTATTCCCTATTTCTGTAGGAATTACATTATCGTCACCAATTAATAGTGCAGCACCGAGACCAGTTCCTGGACCAATAAAAAAACTATTATCATTAAACTCAGTACCTTCTTTAATTATAGATATATCTGAGCTTTCATATGCAGCCAAACTGTGGCCAATTGATTCCCAGTCATTTAATAAGTGGCATGTCTTAAATTTAAAAGTATTTTTTATATCTTTTTCATTAATTGAAAAATCTCTATTTGTCATTGTTATTGATCCATTAATTTTTGGACCAGCTACTGAAATTACCAAAGAGTCAACTTCTTTATCTTTTACTAGATTGGTCAATATCTCATTAAAGCCTTTGATGCATGAGAGTTGAATTTTATTTGTTTCATATAAAGATGATAAATCTCCATCAGAGTAAGCATATCTTAAATTTGTACCGCCAATGTCTATTAGTAAAACTTTATTCATATTCTTCTAGATGTAATTTACAGCTTTTTAATTCCTGGTTATTTTTATACTTAATAGAGTGAACATCTACCATCCAATCACCGACTGTCGCTAGTTTAGCTTTGGAAGTAATTGATGATATTTCAAAATCATTGTTATCTAAACAAGCTAAGGGCATTATTATTTTTATCCATTTACCAGTTGGTTGACTTTTCAGAATTTCAGATAAATCAAAAGATTTATAGCATTCAGCAGACCCTGATGCCTTAATTTGACTTTCATCTTTGAAACATTGTGTAGATAATTCGATACTATCATTTGATATATCCTTTACTCTCATAACTAACTCCAAAGCTCCATTTACCATGTATGATAAATTTTCACTTAAACCGCTTATTTCCCAGAATTTATATGTATTCTTGTTACCAAAATCTATTGTTTTAGCATCATCTTGTTTTTTAAAATCAAACTTTGACAGCGTAATTCCTGCTCTTTCGTTTTTATATATATCGGCACTAATTCCTTCATATATTTGTTGATTTTTTTCTTTATCATAATAAGAAATAACTTCTTTATATGATGGATATCCAGAGCCTAAGAAAAGAGTTATTTCATTCTTTTGAGGAATACTTTCATTAATATTTATTTTATTAAAATAGATATTATCTTTATAAGTAAGCCCATAGCCATAGGGGAAAAGTGGATCATATTTTTCATCCCCATAATTTAATTTAGTTTGAAATGAAAATTTTGGCCAAGAATATGATAATTTTCCCTTAAAATCATGATTAACCTGATTGTCTATATTGGTAAAAATTACATCTGTAATTCCTTTAATTGCAGTACCAGGAAGCCATAATTGAACAAAAGCGTCGGATAAATTAATTTCTTTATTAATAATTAATGGTCTTCCAGATATAAATAAAGAAACAGATGGGATTTCTTTATTTTTAATATCTCTCATGTAATTTAAGAATTTATCGTCTTGATGTTCAAAAAATAGATGTCTTCTATCACCATCACCTTCTGCATATGGATCCTCACCATACACAAAGATAACCAAATCAGGCTTCTTAATAAAAGATGCATTATTTGAATATTCAACACTACCACCAATGCTTTCTACTTTTGATTTAATTTCTTGATAAATACTTTTAGAATTAGGGAATTCACTATTAGTATTTCCTCTTCCTTGCCAAGTGATAGTCCATCCGCCCATATGTTTTGTAATATAATTCGCAGATTCTCCAACAACTAGAATATGTTTGCCTGATTTAATAGGTAGTGTGTTGTTATTATTTTTTAGAAGAACAATAGACTCTCTAACAGCTTGTCTTGCTATTTCTCTATGGTCAATATCTCCAACGTAATTATGAGGATACAGATGAGGTTTTCTTCCTTCAAACATACCCAATAAATATTTTACTGATAATATGTTTTGAACAGCCTCATCAAGTCTCTTAATTGATATATCACCATTTCTTGCTTGTTTTAAAGTATTTTTGTACAAAGACTTCCACTCATCTGGTGCCATAAAAATATCTACGCCTGCATTAAATGATTCTGGACAATTTTCTTTGGTGCATCCTGGAACTTGGCCGTGGCCATTCCAATCACCAACTACCAAACCATCAAAACCCATTTCATCTCTTAAAATATCTTTTAGTAGATAATCACTACCATGTGCTTTTTCTCCATTCCATGAATTGAAGCTTGCCATAACAGTTTGAATACACGAACTAATTGCAGCAAAGTATGGCTCTCCATGAATTTCTTTTAGATCTTTTTCACTTATAATTGTATTGCCTTGATCTATTCCATTCTTGGTACCACCATCTCCTAAAAAATGTTTTGCAGTTGCTAGAACATGATTATTGTCTAAAAAGTTATCTCCTTCTCCTTGAAGACCAAGAATCATTGCTTCTCCGAGTGATGAGACTAATTCTGGATTCTCAGAATAACCCTCATATGTTCTTCCCCATAAGTCATTTTGTGGAACAGCAATAGTTGGTGCAAAAGTCCATGGTATTCCTGTTGAGAGAAGTTCTTTTGCTACTGCCTCCCCTATTTTTTTGATTAAATCTGGATTCATGGTGGAACCTAAGCCTATATTGTGAGGAAAGATTGTTGCTCCAATTACATTGTTATGACCATGAACAGCATCTGTACCCCAAAGAATAGGTATAACAACACCGTTTACAACTGGCGATGCATTATAAAAATCTTCACTAAGCTTTTTCCAATCTGCAACAGTACTATTTTTATTTTTATTTGGAAACTTTCCTCCACCATTTAAAAAAGTACCTAATTGATATTCTTTTGCGTCTTGGGGGGTAACCTCATCTATATCAGGCATAATAATTTGCCCAACCTTCTGCTCCAAAGTCATATTTTGAATTAAGCTATCTAAAAATTTATTATCAACCGAGACCGAACAAGTTCTATCATTTGACCAATCAACTTTTTGTTCATAAGTAATTTTTTCAGAATCTTTATAACCACAAGACGCAATTAATAAAGTTGAAATAAATATGGTGAAATGTTTTATCATAATTTTTTCTTATGCAAATGTAATGTAAATAAATGCTAAAACACCTACCACAATTATAGAATTTATATTGAAGGATCTTGAAGTTGTGAAATCAACCCCATTTAAGTCAATAGCCTTTGCTTGAACTTGATACCCTTGAATTAAGGATGTCATATAACATGCAAAACCAGTTATAAAAAATACTATCCCCATTCTATGAATGTATGGTAATTCTGGAAAAGCAAAGCTTATAAAAATAGATAAAACTAATGAGGATATTGCAGCTACCAATGTGGATAGAGTTGTAGCTTTGTTCCAAAATAACGCAACTAAAAATATAACCAATATCCCAGGTGTAAATAGTCCAGTGAAATTTTGTATGTATTGAAAAATGGAATCAAAACTTCCCAGAAGTGGTTTTGCAACAACTACAGCTATCAATAAAGAAATGACAACAGCATTTCTTCCAATAGTTATTAATTTAGATTCTGAAACATGATTTTTTGAAAATTTTCGATATATATCCATTGTAAAGATCGTACTTATGCTATTTGTCATAGATGCCAAAGAAGAAACAATTGCTGCAATCAAAGCTGCAAAAGTTAAACCAAGCAACCCATTTGGTAGAAGAGACATCATTGTTGGATAAGCTTGATCAGACTTCTCAAGAACTGGAAATAATATTGCTGCACATATTCCTGGTAAAACAATAACTAAAGGCATTAATAATTTTAAATATGCTGCAAACATAACGCCCTTTTGTGCCTCTCGAATAGATTTTGCACCTAATGCTCTTTGGGTAATGTATTGATTAAAACCCCAATAAGCAAAATGACCAATCCATACACCTGCTCCAATTAGTATCCATATACCTGGTAAATTTTCATATGATGGATTGTCAGGTGAAAGAATCATATCAAATTTTTCTGGTAATTCTTGATACACAATTGTTAGACCACTCATAACACCACTATCATTAGAAATTATATTAAGTGCGATATAGGAAACTGCTAGACCCCCAAATATGAGTAAAACAACTTGAACGATATCTGTCATTGCAACTGCCTTTAATCCACCAGAAAGAGAGTAAGCTAATGACAATAATGCCAATAAAATTAAGCCATTAACTAATGACAGGCCAGTTAATGTATTAATTGCAATTGAACCCAACCATAAAACGGTAGTTAAGTTTATGAAGATATAAACAGTCAACCAAAAGAAAGAAAGAACTAAACTTACTCTTCTATCGAATCTTTCCTCTAAAAACTGAGGCATTGTATAAATCTTTTTTTCAAGAAATAATGGAAGAAAAAATTTTGCCATTACAATTAAAGCTATCGCCGCCGTTAATTCCCATACAGCTATTGCCATTCCTACAACAAAACCTTGTCCTGACATACCAATAATTTGCTCAGCTGAAATATTAGCAGCAATTAAAGATGCGCCAATTGCCCACCAAGGCAGTGACCTTCCTGCTAAAAAATAATCTTCAGCAGTTCTTTCTTTTCCAAGTGTTGTTCTAGAAACATAAGTTGCCAAAGATATAATGCCAACACAGTAAAGGCCTACAATTATCCAATCTAAAGTGTTAAACATACTCCTCTCCTAGGGTTAACAATTACTAATTAATTCTTTTGATTTTTCTAATTTATTTTTGATTTCTTTCCATGATTTACTCTTAATTAAATCACTAGGTATTAAAGCTGAAGCACCAACAGCTACAACATTATCTAAAGTTAGATAACTTAAAGTATTTTCATATGTAATTCCACCGGTTGGTATAAATTTTATATCAGGAAATACTGATTTATATGCATTTAAGCGACTAACCCCTCCAGATAATTCAGCAGGGAAAAATTTAAGAGTACTAAATCCAGCCTCATTGGCTTTAATAATTTCTGATGGTGTCTGAACACCAGGAATCATTGGTATATTTTTTAAAGCTGCATGATTAGCAAGACTTTCTGAAAAACCTGGAGTAATTAAAAATGAAGCATTTGCTTTACTAGCAATATCAATATGTTCTTTAGTTCTTATCGTTCCAAGCCCAAGATGAATATCAGAGAATTTTTTAAACTCATCAATTATTTCTAATGTTCTCTCATCCCTAAGTGTAATCTCAATAAAGGGAATAGAAGTATCTAATAAAATATCACATAAAGGTTCTACATCCTCTCTTAATGTCAGCGTTGTTAATGGTAACAATTTAGTTTTATTTATTAAATTTAAAATATTCATTAAAAAATTGATGCTCCAGTTTCAACTGTGCCAACCTTATCTCTAAAAGCTTTGAATAATTCTCTACCAACACCGTTTTGCTCAGGTTTAATTTCAGAATAATTTCTATTTTGTAAAATATCCTTATCTACTAACAACTTAAAAGTTCCTTTATTAATGTCTAATTCTAATAAGTCATCATTGTTAATGAGTCCTATTTTTCCCTTATTTATTGCTTCAGGAGTAACATGTATAACCGCTGGAACACTTCCAGAGGCACCTGACATTCTTCCATCGGTTACTATAGCTACTTCAAAACCTTTGGATTGAAGAACATTTAATGGCGAAGTAAGCTTATGAAGCTCAGGCATTCCATTAGCTGATGGACCTTGACCTCTGACTACAATAATACAATCTTTATTTAATTCATCCGCTTTGAATGCTTTTAAAACCTGTTCTTGATCATTAAACACCATTGCAGGAGCTTTAATTACTTTATCAGGATTTTTAAGGGCAGATGTTTTAATAATACCCTTTCCAATATTCCCATCTAATAACTTTAAACCACCTGAATTTCTAAATGGATTATTAACATCTCTGATGATGCTCTGATCAAGGATCTTTGATTTATTTTTCCAAATAATGTTGTCATCTTCGATCTCAAGTTTATTTCTATATATCTCTAAACCTTTACCGATAATAGTTTGTACATCTTCAAATAAGTAGCCGCCATCAAGAAGAGAGCCTATAAATGCAGCAACACCTCCAGAATTATGAAATTCATTAACATCAGCTGTCCCATTAGGATATATGTTTGTGATTATTGGTGTTATAGATGCAATTTCATCAATATCTTCTATAGTTATTTTAAAGCCTCCCGCCTCAGCCATGGCTATTAAGTGAATTGCTAGATTTGTTGATCCGCCGCTAGCAATTAGAGCAACAATTGAATTAACCCAACTTTTTGAGTCAAGCATTTCTCCCATTTTGATATCTTTATCATTTAATTCCAAAATACATTCTACTGTTCTATCTATAAGTAGTTGCCTTTCTTTACTATTAGGTTGATAAAATGATGCGCTTGGAAGTTGTAAGCCCATTACTTCCATAATCAACTGATTAGTATTTGCAGTACCGTAAAAGGTACAAGTACCTGAGCTATGATATGCAGATTGTTCAGATAATATCAAAGCAGACCTATCAATTTCTCCACTTGCATATTTTTTTCTATTTGAAGATTTTTCTTCATTTGAAATTCCAGTTGGCATAGGTCCAGCAGGAAGCATAGCTATTGGCAAATGACCAAATGAAAGAGCACCGATAACCAATCCAGGAACAATTTTATCGCAGACACCCAGACATATGCCTGCATCAAAAACATTATGCGATAAAGCTACAGCAGTTGATAAAGCAATAACATCTCTACTAAAAAGAGAGAGCTCCATCCCAGGTTCTCCTTGGGTGATTCCATCACACATTGCAGGCACGCCCCCAGCGACCCTTGCAATAGCATTTCTCTTCACTGCTGAATTTTTAATAATATCTGGATAATCTTTTAATGGCGTATGTGCAGAAAGCATATCGTTGTATGCTGAAACTACTCCTATAACCATGCCGCCATTAGCCCCTTGATTTTGTTGGGCTTTGTCACACGATGCAAAGGCATGTGCAATATTACTGCAACCCATATTGTTTCTTGCAGACTTCGAATGCTCTGAAGAAAATTTTATCTTTTTTAAATAATCTGATCTAGAATCTTTACTTCTATCTTCAATGCGATTTTTGATATCAATTAATTTCTTATTTACATTCATTTTTTAATTGAGCCATTTTTCCATGATCTAAGGTCTTTTTTAAGCAATAAATCGGCATTAGACGGCCCCCATCCCCCTGATATATATTCTTCCATAGGAACATCCTCTGAATCCCAAAGGTTGATAATGTTATCTATCCACTGCCATGATGCTTCTATTTCATCTCTTCTAACAAACAGTGATGGATTGCCTCTAATTACATCTAGTAATAATCTTTCATAACAATCTTGATGACCAAGCTCATGATAATCTTGTAAATTTAGATCTAAAGGCAGTTCTTGAAGATCGTATCCAGAAACCCCTGGTTGTTTTGTATTTAATTTAAGATCAATTCCTTCATCAGGATGAATTCTTAAAACTAACTGATCTGCTTTTAAAGAAGCCTCTTTTGAAAAAATATTATGAGGTACAGCTTTATACCTAACAACTATCTCAGATGATTTAGAATGCATCCTTTTTCCAGTTCGTAAATAAAAAGGCACTCCTGACCATCTCCAATTATTAATTTCTAGTTTCAGAGCCACAAAGGTTTCAGTATTATTTTTTGAATCAACACCTTCTTCATTAACATAAGAGCATGCTGGCTCACCTTTTGAAATTCCATCTAGATACTGTCCTCTAACAGAGTTTGTAACAATATTTTCTTTTGTAAATGGAGCTAAAGATTTTAATACTTTCAATTTTTCATCCCTTACAGACTCACTTTGAATTGATACTGGTGGCTCCATTGCAATTAAACAAAGAATTTGCAGCAAATGATTTTGAACCATATCTCTTAAGGCCCCAGTTTCATCGTAATAACCTCCGCGATCTTCAACACCTAAATCCTCAGCAACAGTAATTTGTATATGATCAATAGCAGAATTTGACCAACTTTTTTCAAAAATAGTATTAGCAAACCTTAAAGCTAACAGATTCTGTACAGCTTCTTTGCCTAAATAGTGATCAATTCTATAAATTTGATTTTCTTTAAAACCTGCGGATAGAGAGTTGTTTATATTCTTTGCAGATTCAAGATCTGAACCAATTGGCTTCTCAACAACAACACGACAATTATCAAAAATTAGATTATTGTCTTTTAAGCAAGTTGATATTTGCTTATATAAATTTGGTGGTGTAGCCAGATAATATACAACAGCCCTATCGCCAGGGATATTATTGATATTTTTCCAATCATTATCTGAATTTATATCAACTTTAATATAATTAACTCTATTGGAAAATCTATTCCATGCCTCATTATTTTCTGTAAAGCCGGGGAAATATTTTGCTAAAGAATTTTTGATCATAGATACATATTCATCTACTGAAATATCTCTAGAGCCAATACCTATGATTTCACTATCTTTATTAATATTACCAAGTGTTTCTTGTCTGAACATTGCAGGTATTAATTTTCTATTAGATAGATCTCCAGTCCCGCCAAATAGATATAAATTGAATGTATTAAGATCCATTAAAAGATTCCTTTAAAAATTGTAATTGATTTAACTGATTTGATAATTCTGTAACAAATTTAGCTGCATAGGCACCATTGATAACCCTATGATCATATGAAAGAGAAACTGGTAAAAGCTTTTTATTTACTATCTCCTTATTTTCAATTGAGAGATTTTCAAATGGTTTAGATAAGCCCAATATAGCTACCTCAGGAGGATTAATAATTGGAGTAAAATATTTTCCACCAATTCCACTTAGTGATGAAATAGTGAATGTTGCACCCTTTAATTGCTCAACTTTTAACTTTCTTTCTTTTGCAA
>Ga0213866_10001912_pt1 | contig 15151 bp, 10 predicted proteins | sample PICome_11_FD_160079 | JGI IMG/M metagenome (GOLD analysis project Ga0213866, IMG submission 160079) | Coastal seawater microbial communities near Pivers Island, North Carolina, United States - PICO284 | ecosystem: Environmental > Aquatic > Marine > Coastal | place: USA: North Carolina...
ATTATTGGCTTTCCACACGAAATGTTCAAGCAGTTGATAGCACTCAACACTTATACAGAACCCTTCCTGAGTCTCAGAGCCAATGACCAACGTGCTATGATTGAGCAGTTGCTGGGCATAACAGAACTATCTGAGAAAGCAGACATACTCAAGGAGCTGCTCAAACAAACCAAGGATTCAATCAAAGAAGAAGAGATCAGAATTGATGCTGTGCGTAGCAGTAACGAACTTATCGAGAAGAATATCCGTGAGATAGAAATGCGTAGCAAGGCTTGGGCTAAGACACATTCAGAGAAAGTAACTGAGCTGGAAGAAAGCATAGCAAGTCTCATGGAGATAGACATTGACGCAGAGATTGCTGGACATGAGTCCAATGCTGAAGCATCAGAACTAACCACACAGTTGAAGGTGCTCAAGACAGAGTTGGACACCATCAACACCAGCTACAACCGTAGCCAGATTAAGATTACAGAGCTTGAAGGTAATTTGGCAAGTGCCTTGGCTGGCACTTGCCCTGCTTGCGGACAAGGCACAGCACATTTAAGCACACACGAAGAATACACACAAGAACTTCGTGATAAGATTGCCGAAGAGACAGCTTACAGCACTGAGCGCGAAGCCAAGATTGCTGACTTAGAGAGTGCTATTGATAGTATCGATATTCCTGAAGTCGTAGACACGTTTTATGAGACAGCAGAGGGTGCCTACACACACCGCACTAACTTAGAGAATCTTGCCAATAGTTTTGTCGAGAAGTCAGCAGAAGAAAATCCCTATACTGAGCAAGTTGAACAACTCAAGGAGTCAGGCTTGCAAGAGATAGAGTTTGACAAGATCAACGAACTCACTGAACTACGTGAGCATCAGGAGTTTTTATACAAGTTGCTGACTGGCAAGGATAGTTTTATCCGTAAGCGTATCATTGATACCAACATCGCATTCTTAAATCACAGACTAGCAAACTATCTGGAGAAGATTGGTTTACCACATGATGTAAAGTTTAGTGCAGACCTGGGCGTAGAGATTACTGAGTATGGCAGAGACTTAGACTTTGATAACCTAAGCAGAGGCGAGCGCAACAGGCTGATCTTGTCGCTCAGTTGGGCGTTCAGAGACGTATACGAAAGTCTTAATCATCCCATGAACTTTTTATGCATCGACGAGTTATTGGACTCAGGCATGGACAGTGTGGGCGTGGAAGCAGGGCTCAGCATACTTAAAAAGATGAATCGTGACCAGGGTAAAAACATCATGCTTATTAGTCACAAAGAAGAACTTGTGGGCAGAGTAGGCAATGTACTTACTGTGGTCAAGGAAGGCGGTTTTACAGCCTATAACACAGACACAGATTATGTAAATTGATCAGTATTTTGCTATGATACACCATTTAACAGGTAATTAATAACTATGCCCAGCCCACAAAAGACCAAAGGTAAAGGATACGAAAACACCGTGGCAAAATTTCTCACTGAAACCTATGGTGATAAATTTATGCGAGTTCCTACCAGTGGTGCTTTCCTGGGTGGCATTAACTATGATCGCCGAATGCTCATGACAGAAGGTCAGGTCAGAGCATTCAAGGGGGATATTATCCCACCAGATGACTGGAACTACTTCAACTGTGAATGCAAGTTCTATAAAAACTTTAACTTTCATCAATTGTATGATGGTAACAAGATTCTGGACGGCTGGATCACAGAAACCCTCACTACCGCAAATCCCAATGACCTGAACATAATTTTTATGAAATTCAACAACATTGGTGAGTATGTGGCATATGAAACTCGAGACGGCTTTGAAGTCGACTCATACACTCAATACAACAACAATTGGCACATCACTTCTAAAACACAATTTTGGCACTCACACAACATTCAACTCATTAAACATAAAAGCACTGGCATACACAACAGCACTACACTGAAAACATAAAACTTCTTGAGGGTGGGAGAAACACTCACTCGGATCTGAAGCAAAGTAGTATAGACAAATAAGATACAGGCTCTGAGAAAAAGCAACCTGTTGTTTAGCACACAGCAACCTTTCCCCTGTGTGTTAGATTCCGTGGGGCGACTTGATCGCGTGTTCGGTAGTGTATGAGGATTGAAGGCCCACCCCTCCTCCACGCACCCGGGTATTGGATGACGATGGTCTTGAGAAGACTATTTTTTAACTCACCTGAGTCAGGTGAGTTATGACTACTGGTTTGAGAAGTATTAATAAATCTACCTCTTTACTTTCACTGAAGACGAAGTCGATAAAAACGATATGAATTGAAGTTGAACGAAGTGAAACGGAAATGAATGAGTTTTTAGATGTACGGAGTACATCTTTGAAGATTACTGAGTATTAGCGGCAACGGCACTTGTAGCACTAGCACCCTTCTTGGTGTTTTTATCAATATTTTGAAGTGCTGGAATGAGTTGAGTGGAAATTTCTTGACCAATCATTTTTGCAAATTCTTTATTTGTGAGTGAGCCATTGCTATTAGCACCTGTGATATCACTAGCACCATCTGATTCCTGTTTTTTTGTTAAATTATCAGAATTTGCATTTTCTGTGGATTCATCAGTTGGCATACTTGTAATAATACTATTACTTGGTGATTGGGTTGGTTGCCTACCAAGCTCCCCCTCCATCTGTTGTGATAAAAACTGACCCTTCTGAGCACTTTCTAAATTAGCCAATTTTTTGTCTATGGAAGGGGAAGTTGGATCGGTGGGTTCGGTTGTCTGTTCTGGTTTTTGTTCCTTTACAATTTCTTCTCTGGGAATAGCGGGTTGAGTTGTCTTTTCCTCAGGAGTTTTTTCTTCTATTGCACTCAAAAAGTCTTGTGCTACTGCTCTCTGTTCATCTGCCAACGCTTTCCTTTTATCATTACTGCGCAATAGCCAATTTGGTCCTTTTTCATAATTTTCTGCCTCCGCATTGGTATAATCAACAATTTTTTTAGTGGCGTTATACAAAGCTTCTGAGTCGTTAGCGTAAACTTCCGTAATAGCTTTCTGGAGGTCCGCCGGATCGGGAAAAAGCTCCAACATATGCTCGCCTGTTAAATCTTGGAGTTCAACCCCAGCTTCTTTAATCATACCTGCTAGCTTGTCAGCTTCGTAACCACGATCCCGGCTAGTTTCAACTATGTTTGCTACTGCATTCATTAATTTACTTGATTTTTCTTCTTCGGAAACAACTATGTTTGGATTTACTGGATTGTTTATTTTATCGACTCTTTGTGATGCCTCACCCACCAACTCCTTGTCACTGTCACCAAATAAAAGATCCCAGAGATCCACGCCTTGCCACCATTGGCTTATAGCATTTCCCAAGGGATAAACAATGTCATTCAGAAAGAAATTCATGATTTTATCAACAAAACTTACCCCATCGTTAGCCATTAATGATTCCACAAAACCCATTAAACTATCAGCTGTATAGGCCACAAAGTTGCCTAATTTTTCCAACAAACTGTTCACGACATTTGTATTTTTTTCCTGATCTGTTGTCATACCAAATATTGCTTGAAATCTATCTATAATTTTTTTGGATATATCTTCCAATCTGACTCTGAATTTGCTAATGGGAGATTCTGAATCTGCCATACTTCCCAGTGCTTTGGTAAACATTTCCAGCGCCGGTGCTATGCCTGACTTCACACTAGCTACTAAATCTCCGAACGTGTTTCTTAACATGGTAATTTGGTTGTCAAACTGCACACTGTTTTCCAAACTTTTGTTTAATTCATTGTTGGTTGAATCGTTATAATTTTCAAAAGCAGCTGCAAAACCACGCTGGCTAGCCAATAGATCTCTGAGGAAAGGTATGCTTTGTCCTTGTATAAACAATGCTTCTTTTTCAGTCTGACTTAGTTTGCTGATATTAGACCCCATTTCAAGCATGGAATGTTCTAAATCTTTGTTTGCCTGGGCTATGGCGTTGGTGCGATCTGCACCCTCAGGCATCTCCATGGCTGCTCTGAGAGTTTCTATCTGAGATTGTACTTTGTCACCCATGCCATCTGGTAATACACTTATGGCATTAAATGCGTCTCTTGCTTCTTGACTACCCAACATAATGGGGTCAGTTAACATTTTGGCTAATCCTGCTTGAAAACTCTTGGGTAATCCAGCACCTTCAAAAGTCTGAAATGTTTTTCTGAGCTCTTTCTCTACTTCAGGACCCAATGTAGCAAGGCTTGCAGCTATGTCTATGTCACCGCTAAATAAATCTTTAACACCGTTTGCAATCTCATCCACGCTTTTGCCCAAAAGTTTACTAGCGTTGATCTGACTATCCATGATTTCCTTGGCATCAGCTGCGGCCTGTGCTCTGTTTCTGTCATCTATGAATCCCTGTCTAGCTCTGTATTCAAGTTCTTCACTGAGGTATTCAATGTTTTCAGAAATAGTTCTGCCATATGCTGCACCACCATTTGTGAGATTTTGAAATTCATTGATAACTCCCTGGATTGCTGTGCCACTAGTGAGTGTCATAGCACTACGAAAATCATTAATGACGCCTGCTGCCTGATCTATACTAAGTCCCAGGGACATCATGCCTGGAATAACAACATTTAATTCCTTACCCAGTGACCCAAATGCCGCACCAGTTTCTGCTAGTCCTGCGTTTTTAAGGTCATCACCAAATCCCTTGGTTAAACTAATTATACCAGCACTTACTGCTGTTCCCAGACCTATGATACCAGTTGCTAATGCACCACCAGCCTTGCCTAATGTGCCTAAAACACCTGCAGTAGCAGCTACTCCACTGGTTAAATTGCCAAAAAATGTGCCTTTGCCATCCACAGCCGCCTGTATATCTCTGCCTAAATCTTTGAATGCTTCCAGCTGAGCCTTGGAGTTTTTGTTATCATTTTGTAGAGCTTTTTGAGCATTGAGTATGTCCTTTTGATCAAGGTTAAATGCTTTTTTTAAAGTCGCTAGAATCTTCTCCTGCGTATCTTCTAAAGCAAAATCTGGGACTGTGCCTTGTGATCCGTTAAACTCTACTTCTGCCATGCCTAAATTCCATTAAGTGCTGTTATTATGCAGATAAATACTGCTGGTCACTTAGTCTGGTATTTATCATGACCATAAACAGGAGTTTTAAATATATGTCAAACAATCCACTCAAAAGCCATTTCAGAGCACCCAAGATGTTTACTAGACTTCCTAGCGGTGGAAATTTTTACACTGACAGTGTTGTATCACTTGGTGAAACAGGAGAATTGGAAATATATGCCATGACGAGCAGAGATGAAATCATGATGCGTAATCCAGATGCATTACTCAACGGTGAAAGTGTTGCACAGATTATCACTAGTTGTGTGCCTGCTGTTAAGAAACCCAGAGAACTTTTGGGTGCTGATGTTGATGCCCTCATGGTTGCTATTCAGGGTGCCACTTTTGGTGACGAAGTCAGAGTAGAATCCGATTGTCCAGAATGTGGTAACACTGTAGTGGGAGCAGGAAGTGTACAATCAAGTTTAGCTACTATGCGGGATGTTCCCAGGGATGTTAAGGTAGAAACCCACGATGGTCTTACAATTGAGCTCAGACCAGTAACATATGAAACAACCATTGCGGCTGGCGTAAGTAATTTTCAAAATGCTAGAAGTATGCAAAGTATTGCTACAATTGAAGATGACATGGAAAAACTCAGAGCTTTTAATGAAAGTTATATGAAAATGGCTGAGTTAAATTTTCTAGTAATACTAGACAGTATTTATAGCATATCAGGCACAGATGAAAATGATGAAGAGTTTATAGTAACAGATCGTGACAATATTCGTGAGTACATGGAGAATTGTAGTAGTGATATAGGTAAAAAAGTCACAGAGCAAGTTAATAAACTTAGCGAAGCTGGTATAGATAAAACTGTTAAAATACAATGCCAAGAGGAAACATGTGGTCATATCTTTGAAACTAAATTGGAGTTTGACCCTGTAAATTTTTCCACCGCTTCCTGAGAAATGCTGATAGTCAAGTCATAGTAGAATATATTTCCAAACTCAGGAAGCAATCTGAAGACACTGAAAAGGCAGTTTTAGAGCTAGCTATATATAGTGACGGTAGTATTAGTATTAGTGATGCTTGGCAAATGAGTTTCACTGAACGAAATCTAGCCGTAAAAATCATTAACGAACGCAACCTCAGAAAGGCCGGCAAGGATCCAGCTCAGTATCTGTAATCATTATAATAATGATTGTTAGAAAAAAATTTATTGAGATTTAATATGAATTATCATGAGTTTATAAACAAATACAGGGACTTAGTATTTATTCCCACAGTTTTACCACCCCCTCCTTTTGATCTAAAAAAACTACACACATGGATTGGGAACAATCCTGATCTGGAGTATCATTACTATTGTGCAAAATTTCAATCAGATATTTCTGTTGAGAAATTTTATGAAATGAAATGGTCAGCTGGAAATTATACTACGTTCTTTAAAAGCTTTTATGTTTGTGATTACCATATGGGATGGTGGAATGAGAGTTTTAATAAAGCTTTTCCTGAAATACTTGAATGGGCAAAAATTGGTATTCCAGTAAAAGATGGAAAGCGATATCAATTTGGTATTGTCACACAAAGAAGTCTAAAAGATCTGGAAGATCACAACAGAGCCTTTTCCTCTTCTATACACACAGACGAGCAAGATGTAGGACTTCGCTGGTTCTTTAAAAATAAAAATAACAATCTGTATTTTTTTAAAACCAAAAAACCAGTGCATGACATATTCACAAATGAAGCTGGCGAAACAACATCAGGAATAGCAGCATTTAATAAAGTTACAGCTGATATGCAAATAGTTATGAACGAAAAACTGGGAATACCTCATGCCAATAAAAATTGCTATAGTAAACCCATAAAAATTGATACTGTAGAAACAACTGGATGGTATCTTAATCAATATCATACAGCTCATGCTATTGCACATGAGATGGATAATCCAGAAAAGATAACCATCATTTTAGATGCAATTGGAAATGTGGAGCATAAGTGGGACTGGGAAAGATTGGATGTTATGATGACAGAATCTCTGGAGAAATACTCTGATAGTGCAATATTTCTTAATGATTTTGATCATGATTAAGTAAAATTTGTATCAACATTTACCAAGAGTATGTGTAGTTCTAGTTGTGATGGATAAATACTACAAATAGGAAGGTATTATGACTTGGAAAAAGTTTTTTACAGCAGTTGATAACTCAGGATTACCATTAAACGTTACTGGACAACAACGCCAAAATGGTGCAGGTAGTTCGGGATTTGGCATGGACAACAGTCGTGGTTGGTTGCCTGAAGTATATGCTGGATCGCCAAACAGACTCATGCGTTACAGGCAGTATGACGCCATGGACACAGATCCAGAAATACATACTGCTCTGGATACCATTGCAGAGTTTGCCACTCAGGACGATGAATATTCGGGTATTCCCTTTGTGGTGGAATATGATGAGGACCCTTCAGACACTGAATCCAAGTTAATTAGCAAAGTATTAAAAAACTGGTGCAACATCAACGACTGGCGCAAAAGATTGTTCAGAATGTTCAGAAGTACCATAAAATATGGTGATTGCTTCATGATTAGAGACCCAGAAACCTACAAGTTATATTGGGTTGACCCTGCACAAATAGAGAAGATCATAGTTAATCAGGCCGAAGGAAAGAGCATAGATTATATTTTTGTGCGTAATCTGGATCCAAACTTCGAGCATTTAATAGCCACGAAAATTAGCCCAGTGCACAATGTGGGCACTAATTTACAGGGCATGAGCACATACAACACTGCTGATGCCTATACCAGTCAAGCACAATCAGGTGCATCCAGCAGTGTTGCTGTGGGTGGTGATCACTTTGTTCATCCCACCATGAGTGACGGCATGGGTCCAGACTGGCCTTTTGGTAATAGCATACTTGACCCCATCTATAAGATCTATCGTCAGAAAGAACTCTTAGAGGATGCTGTGTTGATTTACAGACTGCATCGTGCGCCCGAGCGCCGCGTATTCTTTATCGACGTGGGCAACATGCCAGCACACCAGGCACGCCAGTATCTGGAGCAAGTAAAGTATGAAGTAAAACAGAAGCGTATTCCCAATCAAACTGCAGACGGCAAGAGCATAGCAGATAGTGCATACAATCCCATGAGCATGTTGGAGGATTACTTCTTTGCGCAAACAGCAGAGGGAAGAGGTAGTAAGGTAGACACTCTGCCTGGCGGTGACAATCTGGGCGATATTGACGATCTCAAATACTTTAACAATAAGTTACTCAGAGGCTTGGGTATACCAAGCTCCTACTTGCCCACAGGACCCGATGATGGATCTGCTCTATACAACGATGGCAAAGTAGGTGTGGCATACATTCAGGAATATCGTTTTAGTAAGTATGTGGAGCGTTTGCAACGACAGATTGAAGAAAGTCTGGATTTTGAATTCAAGATGTATTTAAAATGGAGGGGGGTAGAAGTTGACAACGGTAACTTTAGTATTAAATTTACACCGCCCCAAAACTTCGGTGATTACAGAGAAATACAACTCAACACAGAACGTGCAGCACTATACAGTCAGGTTGCTGGTATAACCTACATGAGTAACCAGTTCAAACTCAAGAAATATCTGGGACTTAGCGAAGAGGAAATGCGTGAAAACGAGCAACTCTGGCGAGAGGAAAATGACATAGATCAGTATGGTGATGTGAGTACTGATCAAGCTCAGCTCAGAAATGTGGGTTTGCGACCTCAGCAGGACATTGATGTGAGCACGGAAATTGCAGAACCACCAGAACTAGCTGATGATCAGGGAATGGGTGACGTTGCTGGAATGGGTGCTGGTTTGGGTGATGCTGGAATTGGAGCTGACCTGGGAGGCACAGGCACCATGCCTTCATAAATACTGTTATGAGATTAGACGAATTTTACAGCCCAGAAGGCGACAGCAGCATTAAGTTTAAGGCTTCTGATACCAGAAAGCAAAGACTAACTCTGGAGCAACTCAATAAACTTCGTAAATTACGTGAGCTCAAGAAAGCTGAGAAAATCTCTAATAAAAAGTTTTTGAGAATCATGTATGGTGCTCAGCCAGAGGAATCACAAATTTAATAAAACTGTAGTGTTTTTGTAACTGTTTTATTACTAAATACTTGTTCAGCTACAAAAACCATCCAAAATGGCTCATTCTGAGCCTGAATACCGCTATATTACAATTTTATATGTAAATATATCTGTGGAAGACTCCTTCTGGGAGTCTAGTTACGATTCTAAATAAAAATAGGAGGCCACAATGTCAGAATCAAGAGCAAATCTCGAACAGATTCTTGAACTCCTTTTGGCAGAAGAAAACGATCGTGCTGAAGAGTTGTTACACGAGTATGTTGTAGCAAAAGCTCGCCAACAGTATGAGCGTGTTTTGGATGAGTCAGAAGAAGTAGAAGAGGACCTGGACGAGTCCGAAGAAGTAGAAGAAGGTTCATGCGGATCTAAAAAGAAAAGCATGGAAGAAGAAATCGACGAGGAAGTTGAAGAAACCATCGATCACTCAGATCCTTCAGCAGATTTTGGTGAAGATGTAACTGATATTCAGGATGCAGTGGAAGCCGATAAATTTGGCGAAGCTGATGATGAAGAGGATGGTGAAATGGAAGATGAGATGGAAGGCGACATGGAAGACAAGCTGGACGATCTCGAAGATGAGCTAGCGGCTCTCAAAGCAGAATTTGAAAAGCTCATGTCAGATGACGATGATGCAGAAGATGATGCAGAAGACGCCATGGATGCTGCAGCAGATGCTGACGCAGATGAAATTGCATTCGATCATGACGAAATGGAATCTGTGGAATATGAGTTGGAAGAAGACTTTGAAGATTCTCTGGAAGAAGCAACAAAGTTGTCAGATAATGTAGCAGATCCCAAAGCTCCTACTAGTGACAATAATACTAGCCCATTTACAAAAACACCCAAGGAAACTAAGGTGGAAGGGGCTGGTGAGCCTGTGCACTCCAAGGATGGTGGTGAAGGTGATCATGGTGATTCAGCAAATGCTAATCCCCAGGATCCAGGCAATCACAACATTGATGTAGAGCAAAAGCAACAATAATAGGGGTAGATTATGTCACGTCAACTGTATGAATACATAAATCCCACAGATGCTAGAGTCAGAATTTTCGAAAGTGAAGATGACAGTGGCAATAAGTCTTTGGGTATGGAAGGTATTTTTGTTCAGGCAGAGCAACGAAACCAGAATGGTAGAGTTTATCCTCTGGCTGAGATCAAGAAAGCAGTGGACGAGATAGATCAGCGGATTAGAAAAGGTGAAACCGTTATGGGAGAACTTGATCATCCCCCTGAGCTCCAAATTAACCTAGACCGTGTTAGCCATATCATAGAAGATATGTGGATGGACGGTAATAATGGTATAGGGAAACTTAAACTCATACAGACGCCCATGGGTAACATAGCAGAAGCTTTGTTAAAAGCTGGTGCAAAACTGGGTGTGAGCAGCAGAGGCTCTGGCAATGTTGATGATAATGGCATTGTGGAAGGCTTTGAATGCGTGACAGTGGACATTGTGGCACAGCCCAGTGCTCCAGAGGCTTACCCTAAGCCAGTGTATGAGAGTTTGTTTAACATGCGCGGTGGTGCAGTTCTTCACAGAACAGCCGCCGCAGTAACACACGATAAAAGTGCAGAAAAATACCTGGTAAAAGGCATTGAGTCTTTTATTAGGGAATTAAATCTCAAGTAATAGGAGATAGAGATGGCAGTGACATTTAACGAACTCCTGGAAGGAACTAACTTGTCTGAAGAGGCACGTGAAACCATTCAGGAAGCCTGGGAGTCACGCCTGGCCGAAGCCCGTGAAGAAATGACGGCAGAACTTCGTGAAGAGTTTGCTCAGCGTTATGAGCATGACAAGGGATTGATTGTGGAAGCAGTTGATAACTTTATCTCTACACGAGTTGAAGCAGAAGTTTCAGAGTTGGCTGAGGACAAGAAGGCCCTGGCTGAAGAAAGAGTTAAATATCGTAAAGCTGTAAGTGAACATGCAAAGCTCCTGGACAGATTTGTAACTGAAATGGTTGCCAAAGAAGTCAAGGAACTCCATGCTGATCGTAGTCGTGTCTCAGAGCACCTCAGTAAGTTGGACGGTTTTGTAGCCGATCAACTGGCTGAGGAGCTTATTGAATTCCACGAGGACAAGAAAGCATTGGTTGAACAGAAAGTTAAAATGGTCCGTGAAGGCAAGCGTGAGCTAGCTGAAACTAAAAAGGACTTTATTTCCAAGGCTGCGGAAAAAGTTGAGAAAGTTATCAACTCTACCATGGCTTCAGAAATCCAGACGTTCAAAAATGACATCACATCAGCTCGCGAGAATGACTTTGGACGCAGAATTTTCGAAGCGTTTGCTTCAGAATACAATACATCGTATCTGAATGAAACCAAGGAAATTCGTAAGTTCCAGAAAACACTGGCTGAGATGAAATCACAACTTGCAGAAGCCACTGATAAAATCAAGCAACGTGAGGAAGCAGTACAACTCACAGAGAGCCGTTTGAGAGTAGCAGAGGACAAGTATGCTCGTAAAGAGAAACTTGATGAGTTGATGAAGCCATTGAGCCGTGATAAAAAAGAAATTATGTCTGATTTGTTGGAGAGTGTAAAAACTGAGAAGTTGGAAGGTGCTTTTGAAAAGTATCTGCCTAGTGTGATCAGTGAAGATGCTCCCAGAACTAAAAAGGCATTAACTGAGTCAGTTACCAGCAGTCGCGAAGTAACTGGTAACAAAGAAGAGACAGTTTTAACTGAATCTCAAAATAACGAACCGGAAGTCAGTGCTGATATCATTGAAATCCGTAAGTTAGCCGGACTTTGATAGGAGATAAAAATGGCTAAATTGTTTGAAAGCAACTGGGCAGCCACCAAAGAAGCACTTACTGAAGGCCTTACAGGTCAGCGTAAGGGTACAATGGATGTTGTTCTGGAGAATGCTAAAAAGTATTTGACAGAGACAGCCTCTCCAGGTGCAACGGCTGCTGGTAATATTGCAACACTTAACAAGGTAATGTTGCCACTGATTCGCCGCGTAATGCCTAGCGTTATTGCGAACGAGTTGGTAGGTGTACAGCCTATGACTGGCCCTGTGGGTCAGATCCACACACTGCGTGTACGTTACGCAGAAACTGCCGCTGGTGTAACAGCTGGTACAGAAGCACTGAGCCCTTTTGCTCTTGCTACACAGTATTCAGGTAATCCTGATGCTACTGCTGCCGCTGAAGGCACCGCTGGTAATAAGATGAGCATTCAGATTTTGAAAGAAACAGTAGAAGCTAAGACCCGCAGGTTGTCAGCTCGCTGGACTTTCGAAGCAGCTCAAGACGCCGAAGCCATGCATGGCGTTGACGTTGAAGCAGAAATCATGCAAGCACTGGCACAAGAGATTGTTGTTGAAATCGATCAAGAAATCATCAACAGCCTCCGCGCTCTGGCAACTCCTGCGTCAACAACAGTTGACTTCATGGACTTTAGTTACCAGAATGCAACAGTATCTGGTGGTGGTGCTGGTACATACAACCCAGTATACGTTGGCGATCGTCACGCTATCCTGGCTACAGAAATCAACCGTTCAGCTAACAGAATCGCGGCAAGAACACGTCGTGGCGCTGGTAACTACGTTGTTGTTTCTCCAGAAGCACTGACAATCCTCCAGAGCGCTAGCACATCAACATTTGCTCGCACAACAGAGGGTTCATTCGAAGCTCCAACTAACACTAAGTTTGTTGGTACATTGAATGGCACAATCCGTGTATTCGCTGACAACTACGCAGCTGACGGCACAATGGTATTGGTAGGCTACAAAGGTTCATCTGAGACAGATGCTCCTGCATTCTACTGCCCATACGTACCACTGATGAGCACAGGTCCAGTCATGGATCCTAACACTTTCGAGCCAGTCGTATCATTCATGACACGTTATGGTTACAAAGAGTTGACAAACACTGCTTCATCTTTGGGCAACGCTGGCGACTACGTCGACGGCATCAGTCTTGCTAACGTAACATTCCACTAATATTACAGCAAGACACTAGTTCAACAAAAGCCCTCTCAGAGGGCTTTTTTGTGAGCAAAAGATAAATATATGTAACTTATTTTAGGAGTCTTACATGCAAATATCAGGTGGCATAAGTATTACGGGTGGAGTTAGTTTAACACCACCACCAGGTCCAGATCCCTGGACATTCCAAGGTACTCAGTATGGGTATCTTTCATCAGGATCATCAGGTTATGGTCCACGAAGCGATCAGATTCAAAGATTTAGTTTTAGTTCCGATACTGATTCTGTTAGTGTGGGAAATCTAGATGTTGCAACTAGATGGGGTTGTGGTATAGGCAATGCTACTGATGGGCATGATATTGGTGAGCCTGCAGCAGGAATATCTGCTGTTAAAATTAAAAAGTATCCATTTGCTACATCAGTAACTTCCACAGATGTGGGCAGTTTGGTTACAGGTATATATTTTACAACATCTTCTGGAACAGAAGATAAAGGTTATGTTACTTCAGGTACAAATGGCAGCACTGGCATAGGTTACTATCAGAGTTGGACTTATGCTAGTGGAGGAAATGCGGTATCTGTTAATAGTGCTAATCAAGCAACCAGAGAGGGCGCAGGACAAACTAGCACGACTCATGGGTATGTTAGTGGCGGATCTAATGGTACATCCCTGCTTAACAATATACAAAAATTTGCTTTTGCTACCGAGCAAAACATGACAGATGTTGGTAATCTTACTCAAAATGTGACATTTAATAGTGGAATGAGTAGTGATACTCATGGTTACAATGCAGGTGGAACTTCGTACCCGCCGTATACTCCCACAGAAACAAATCGTATAGAAAAATTTCCTTTTGCTAGTGACACTAACTCAACTAGTTTGGGAAGTTTATCATTTACAATAAGATCAATAGGAGGAGCTAGTAGCACTACAGATGGATATCTTGCTGGTGGCACAGATAGCAGTAACAATCACAAAACTACTATTGCCAGATGGAGTTTTGCTAGTGATAGTCAGCAATCAAATACTGCATCATTGGTTTCTACTAACGAAACCAGTCAATTTTCAGTTTCAAATAATTAATAAATTATTATAAAAATTCCTAAAGCCCTCTCAGAGGGCTTTTTCATGACTATACAACAATCAGATAAATAGACTAAAGCACTTAAAAGGTCTATAAACTTATGGCTGATACATGGAACCACAAAACTATTATATCCCCAGATGATGCACTGTATATTGATGGTGAACTCATTGTCAAGGGCAACATAGTTCAGATTGAAACAACACAAATAATTAATAAACTGGAATCCAACACACTGATTATCAACAGTGATGGTAGCCAGGGCGACAATGGCCAATATGCCATACCACAACTTGCATTGAAGTATGATTATTCCAATGATTTAATGTCTGGCTGGGGCATGATGCATTATCGTGCAAATGATCTCACACAAGCAACTGACGCTGGGTTGGGATACATGAGATTTTCAACTGTGGGATATCCTGTAAACGGTGCTATACAGATTGAAAAAATTCACACCATGCCCAATAACACTGTTAACAGTGAAAGCAATATTGGCATACTTCAAGGAAATTTGTGGACAGGTAACGCTGGAGCGGCATATGCTTTAACTTCAGCAGTAACAATTGATATTACTAGCAGTAATATTGGTGCCTATACTGATATAAAACCTGTGTCAGATACATTTATTGATGCGGGCGACACAGTGTCGCTCACACTGGACTTGGACGAAACTGGAGTAACACCTGGAATTTATGGGGCAAATGTAAGCACACAAAATCGTATTTCCGTAGATACAAAAGGCAGAATTTCTAACGTAATAAACTCGCCCATAGCAATTACATTTGATCAGGTCACTGGTGGAATAATTGCTGGTGAAACAGCAAACTCTATTTACAATATTTTTTCAGCCGGTACTGGTTTAACATACAATGGTTACACTACGGTACCCAACGGAGAGTTTTATATTACTGACACTGGTGTTGGTGCGGGCAACTATGGACAAGCAAATAGCTTGGTCAATTTTACAGTAAATGCGCAAGGACAATTAACCACAGCCGCCAATTTATTGATA
>Ga0213866_10001913_pt1 | contig 15149 bp, 16 predicted proteins | sample PICome_11_FD_160079 | JGI IMG/M metagenome (GOLD analysis project Ga0213866, IMG submission 160079) | Coastal seawater microbial communities near Pivers Island, North Carolina, United States - PICO284 | ecosystem: Environmental > Aquatic > Marine > Coastal | place: USA: North Carolina...
AGAGCATTGATGTGGGAGCCAGCAGCCGTTATCAGTGCACCATCACCTACAGCCCCTGAGCTGATCGATGAAAGGCTTGCTTGCTGCGTGTTCGGCCTTGCTGCTGTTAGGCCTACCGCCTGTGGGACGCGCCGAATTAGATCAGTGCCGCTTGATCGATCAGGTGCTGAATCGCCTGGGCAATGCCATGGCGATCAATCGAGCGATCATTGCCGAAAGCAGTGACAGCACAGCCGTTGCTACGGCCAGTGATGCTCTGGCCCAACAGAACGAGAGCTACCGACGCACCAAGCGCCAACGCTCAAAAGCCGGCTGCGATGGCTGGGAACGGGACTGATGGGCTGAGTGACTGAGTGACTCCCTGACTGACGCCAGGCAAGCTGGAGAGGTACTGATCGAATGACCTTGGCCGTCACCGTCTGCCAGAACTGCGGAAGCCGCCGGTTTCGTGCCGACCGATCTATGGCCGGTCGGCTGGTCTGTCAAAACTGCGGCCTTGCAGCGGGAAGCCGAGCCGTGGGCTCAACATCCCGGAGCACAGGCCGCAGCAACCGAAAACTCTGGCTGGTGATCCTGCTGGTGGCGGTGATCGTGTTGGTGGTGATCACGTCGTAAGCAGCTGCACCACCTCGGCCGTGTTCGCCGACAGGGGATTGGACGCCAGCTGGTCGATCGCCTCACGCATGACCTTTTGGCGCTCGGGTCCGTAACTGGCGCAGCGACTGAACACCTTGGCCATCCGTGATGCGGTGATCGGATTGCGGGAATCAACAGCTGCGATTTGCTCCGCCATGAACCGGTAACCACTGCCGTCGATGGCATGGAAGGCCCGCACATTGGCCGTAAATCCACCAAGAACGGCGCGGAGGGAATTGGGCGCAAGGGGATCGAAGCGCGGATGCTCCAAAAGCTGCTGCACCCGCTGCAAAGCGTTGGACCTAGGAGCTGATGCCTCCATCGCAAACCAGGCATCCAGGATCACGGGCTTGTCTTGCCAACGCTCGTAAAACAGCGCCATCGCCTGCTCCCGCTCAGCGCTCTCCTGCGGCAGCAAGGCACGCAGGGCTCCCCGCGCCAGGGTCATCGAGGGGCCAGAAACCGCCGCCAACGCCTCCGCTTGAACCGTGGCATCGCCCGCCGCGGCAAGCCAGCGCCAGGCCAAGGCCGTGAGGGCACGGCCGCCCTGACCAGCCGGCCAAGCCAGGGTCCAGTCGGCCCGGGCCAGCTCCAGGAGTCGTCGCAAGGACGACTGCAATTGAACGCCCAACTCCTGGGTCCACGCCCGGAAGGCTTGGTCCAGCGCCAGCGGATCCACCGGGGATTGCAACGCCTCCAGTTCAGCCATTCCCGGCAGCGCCAGCAACGCCGCCAGGTCCATGCCATCACCACCGTCGTAGGCGCAGATCCGCTGATCGAGGGCCTGAATCAGTGCCGCCTCCACGGCAGGCTTCGGCTGCTTGTCAGCCCGCGCCAACAGCACCTGGCGTGCCAGGCGCTGGGCCGCATCCCAACGGCAGAAGGGGTCATCGTCAGACGCCAACAGCTGCAGGCACTCCTCCAGCGGCTGCTCCAAACGAACGTGGACCGGTGCCGAGAAGCGGCGCAGCACCGAAAGGGCTGGAGGGTGTTCACCGGGCTGGCCCTGCAGGGTGATGCTGGCGCGCTCGGCCTCCATCACCAGCAGCTGTTCCTCCCCAACGCGCCCTTGCTCCCCCACCAGGGCCATGGCAACCGGCAGCACCAGGGGCTGTTTGTCCGCTTGTCCTGGCGTAGGGGGCGTCGACTGGTGCAAGTCGACCGTCAACTGACCCAATTCGGAATTCCACTGCCGGGAGATGTTGAGTTCCGGGGTTCCAGCCTGGTGGTACCAGCGCTTGAAGCGCTCCAGATCAAATCCCAGGCTTTGTCCATCGCTGGTGGCGCCATCGGCGATGGCCTGAACAAAGTCTTCCGTCGTGGCAGCCGTGCCATCAAAACGTTGCACATAAACCTCCATTCCCTTCATGAACCGCTCAGGCCCAAGCAAGGTGCGAAGCATGCGGATCAATTCCGCGCCTTTCTCATAGATGGTTGTTGTGTAGAAGTTATCGATTGCCTGGTATTCCGCTGGCTTCACCGGGTGCGCTGTCGGACCAGCATCTTCTCGGAATTGGGTGTTGCGCAACATCGAAACATCCTCGATTCGCTTCACCGCTTCTGAATGCAGATCTGCCGTAAAACATTGATCCCGGAACACCGTCAGGCCTTCTTTGAGCGACAGCTGAAACCAATCCCGGCAGGTGATGCGATTCCCACTCCAATTGTGAAAGTATTCATGGGCAATCACACTCTCGATGCGTTCCAGCTCGGCATCGGTTGCGGTCTCTGCATCGGCAAGAACAAGCTTTGAATTAAAAATATTCAGGCTCTTGTTTTCCATCGCGCCCATGTTGAAGTGGCGAACGGCAACGATGTTGTACTCGTCAAGGTCGTATTCGAGGTTATAAACCGATTCATCCCACTGCATGGATCGTTTCAACGAGGCCATGGCATGGGCGGTGAAGGGTTCATCCCCCTCCTCCACATGCAATCGCAGGGTGACATGCCGGCCCGACGCCGTGGTGTAGTGATCCCGAATCTCCCTGAGGTCTCCAGCCACCAGGGCAAACAAATAGGAGGGCTTGGGGAAGGGGTCATCCCAGGTAACCGCATGACGATCAGCGCCCACGGATTCCTCCTGAATGGCATTGCCATTGCTCAGCAGCACAGGACAGCCGCTGCGACTGGCCTCAATCCGCACCGTCCAACGGCTGAGCACATCTGGACGATCGGGGTGAAGGCTGATGCGCCGGAATCCTTCCGCCTCGCACTGGGTGCTCAGCAGACCACCACTGGCATATAAGCCTTCGAGAGAGCTGTTGGAGTAAGGGTCAATACGGCAACAGGTCTCCAGCACAAACGGCTGACCCGGCACGTTGGGAATGGTGAGACGTCCGTCCGTGAAGCTGTAATCCTCAGGCGGCAAAGGCGTCTGGTCGATCGCCAGGGATTTGACCTCCAGATCCACACCGCACAGCACCAGCGGCTCTCCGGACCGGCGCGGTTCAAGGCTGAGCCTGGATGTCACAACGACATGGTCGCTCTGGATGTTCACGTCCAGGGCGATGGCGGGAAGTTCAAAAGCCCATGGCGTGTAGTCGGCGAGTCGAACCGAAGCAGCAGCAGTCATGACCTAACGACGCGAGCACGGATGATCCTGACGGACGAAGCTCAAAACCGGGACAGTTCAGCCGGGACGTTTCAGCCGAAAGACCCCACTTCCAACGGGAGAAGACAAAAAAATGCCTACAACAAAAAACGCCTGTCCGAAATCGGCCAGACGTTATGGGGAATGAAAACCGATGGGGAATTATTTTTTGGCGGGCTTCAGCGATGCAGCAGCTTTTTCAAAGCGTGATTTTTCTGCGGCAGGAACTGATTTAGGGCAGAACTTCAGTGCGCCGCCAACAATCATGAAGCCCGCATTGTTGAGAAACTGCTTCTCAGGCAAAGGATCTTTGGAGCCGGGAAGCAGACCACCATGCTTGCCATAGATCACGTGCAGCTGACCAGCCAGTGCCACAGCTAGGGACTTATTGAAATCAATCTTCTGCGCTCTCGCCTCACAGAAGGTGGCGATCGACATCACGCCATAGGTGTTGACCTCCATGGCTGTGGCAGGGGTGGGCTTGTCTTTGGATGCCTGAGCCAGGGCGGTAGCCGGAGAAAGCAATGGGGCTGCCAGCAAAAAAGCTGCTGCAGCAAAAGAACGACGAATCACCTTGGTACTCAGACAACGTCAGTTTTTTGCAACTTACCGCCCAAGGCAAGGCTGCACGAGGGCAAGGCGCGGTTATTGAACTGGGCTATCAGTTGTCCTCGATCGGTGGAAGGGGATCGGACAGTCGAGTCTCGTGATGGTGCTCAACGATCGCGAGGACACCGTTCTCCCAGCTGTAGATGGCGCGGTAGCGGTAGCGGTCCTGATCGACAAGACGAATGTGCTCAAGGATGTCCCACTGCTGATAGTGGGATTCGAGGATGGTTTCGTGCTCATCCACCTGGCGCAACCGAGTGCGCACCGGATCTCCGGTGAGATAACCACGACTTCTTTGGAGTTGATGGCCCCACAACGTGGCTTCCATCACGCCACTGCGCTCAAACCAGGGCTTGCGGGCAAAAAACTCGTCGGAATGCTGGTCGTTCTGGTCCGACCACCAAGTGAAGCGGTAGCGGCTCTCGCCCGCCTCGGGGTGCGCAAAGGCCTCCATCTTCAACTTCATATCCAAGTGGAGAACCTGGTCGTCACTGAAGGTGTATTGGCGCCGCGAACGCCATAAACCCAGATTGCGACTGAACCAGCGGCGCAGGTTGCTGTCGACCTCGATCGTTGGACGAGGAGCCACTCCGCCGGGAACGGTCAGAGGAACACGGTTTTGCGCGGAAAAGAGCGACATGGACCGCGTCGAGGACGCAACGGAGTGTTCCTGTTCGTCTTAGCGCTGATGGCGGTTCAGTCAAAAACCCATAAGGTGAGCATCGGTTTTTGCTGTCTTGAAGTCCGCGTGGTCAAGGACGGTCCCAAGACACGGCAACCGCTGAAGTTGTTGCTGGTGGCAGCACGACATCAACTGTCGGGTCAAGACCTTCGCGCCTTGGTGCAGTTCCTAGAGCGGGAGGACCTGGGATTCGAAGTGAGCCTGCAGGTCGCCGATCCCTCACAGCAACCCGAACTTCTGGAATTGCACCGCCTGGTGGTGACGCCAGCGCTGATCAAACTGGCGCCGAACCCAAAACAGGTGTTCGCAGGAAGCAACATCCTCCAGCAACTCAAAGGATGGGTGCCGCGCTGGAAACAGGATGGTGTGGTGAGCGGTCTTGGCCTCAGCCTCAGGCCTACCGAACTCGATGGCAGTCGAACCCAGAAGGAACTCCAGCTGGAGGATCAACTGCTAGTGCTCCGCCAAGAAAACGAGACGCTGATCGATCGCGTCAGTGCCCAGGAACGCTTGTTGCGCATGGTGGCCCACGAATTGCGTACACCGCTCACGGCAGCGGCATTGGCCCTGCAAAGCCAGCGCCTGGGACAGATCGATATGGATCGCTTTCAGGATGTGATCACCCGACGCCTCGAAGAGATGGAGGCGTTGTCGCGGGATTTGCTCGAAGTGGGAACCACCCGCTGGGAAACGCTGTTCAACCCACAGCGGCTCGATTTGGCAAGCGTTTCAGCCGAAGTGATTCTCGAGCTTGAAAAGTTGTGGCTGGGCCGCAACGTTGAGATCCAAACCGACATTCCCGCTGACCTGCCCAAGGTGTTTGCCGATCAGCGCCGCATGCGTCAGGTGTTGCTGAATCTGCTGGAAAACGCCCTCAAATACACCAATGACGGCGGGCACATCTCGCTCACCATGCTGCACCGCACCAGTCAGCGGGTGGAGGTGAGCGTTTGTGACAGTGGACCGGGCATTCCGGAAACCGAACAGCAGCGGATTTTTCTGGATCGAGTGCGGCTGCCGCAAACCTCCGACCAAACCACCGGCTATGGCGTGGGCCTGGCGGTCTGCCGCCGCATCGTCGAAGTGCACGGCGGCAAGATCAAGGTGGTTTCGGAGCCTGGGGAGGGAGCCTGCTTCACCTTCACGGTGCCGATCTGGCAAGGACAAGGTGTCGAATGGGGGCAAGCTGTCTTGACGGAGGGTCCGACCAAGCCCTAGTGTTCACAAGTGATCAGGAGCACAGACCGCTCGCTGATTACGGCCTCGCCCCCATCGTCTAGAGGCCTAGGACACCTCCCTTTCACGGAGGCGACAGGGGTTCGAATCCCCTTGGGGGTATGACGTCATCACCAAGTTTTTTTGGCGATGACCTGAATACCAGCTTCGGAACAACTAAAACCCAGTTTCAGTTGTTTCTTCGGTGTGCTTCCTGCACCACAGCCTTGAGATTGCTGGAGAGATCGTCACGTAGACGCTCTTCGATCAAGCCGATCGGCATGCCCAAACAGCCTTGAACCGTCAGTTCATAAACCAGTGAGCTGCCGTCGGGACGTTGACGGATCTGCCACGACCCTTCGAAGCGTCGGAAATCACCTTTCACCATGCGGAACTGCAGCAGTCCGTCCTGGCGGTATTCCGTCAGCTCAAGCTGAACCTGGGCCGAGAACCGAAGCCCCAGGAGTTGCTGACTGCCCACCTGCTGAAGCCGCACCGTTTGGCCTTGGCGCTGAATCAGCTCACTGGTGCTGAGATTGGGAATGAAGCGCGACAGATTCTCGTAATCCGTCAGCACATCCCAGAGCAGCTGAACGGGCAGGGAAGATTTCAGTTCAGCCGCGAGACGGCGCGTGCCATGGGGCAATCGCTCCATGGTCTGCTCGATCGCAGTCCCTGGTTCGCTGGAGGTTTGCAACCCTCGTCCAAACATTGTCTGGGAGAAAACCAAAAGAAGCGCCGAGATGAGAGACCGAACCTGAGGATCTTAAGGAGGTTGCCTGGATCACATCGGATTCTGTTCCAAAGAGCAACCGTTGTGTGTGAAATCGAAGGCCACGCCTATAGTCGCGCCACCAAAGGCAGGTGATTTCAATGCGGGTGTCCAATGCAGGGTCAGAGCACTGCAATGAGGCTCTGTTCACTGTTGTGGCCAGCGGTCGCCAGGCCGGCTCAAAGCCGTCCGTGGTGCAGACCTACACCGTTGCTATGAACCAGTTTTCCGCACTTTTCAAACGGTTGGGGGCCAGTGGCGCCACAATTCTTTCCGTGAATGGTGCAGGTGAAGCGCGTTCAACCGCCCCCCTTGCCAGCACCCCTGCACCTGCCCAAAAACCCGCCAAGAAAGCCGTGACGTCCAGCGCCCCTAAGAAAAAGCCCCACGCCGACGTTCCGGTCAACACCTACAAACCCAAAACCCCCTTCATGGGGACGGTCACTGAGAACTATTCCCTGCTCAAGGACGGTGCAATCGGTCGGGTTCAGCACATCACCTTTGATCTCGCTGGTGGTGACCCTCAACTGAAATACATCGAGGGCCAGAGCATTGGCATCATTCCCGAAGGAGAAGACGCCAACGGCAAACCCCACAAGCTGCGCCTCTATTCCATCGCCAGCACCCGCCATGGCGACAACCTGGAGGGCAACACCGTTTCCCTCTGCGTTCGCCAGCTCGAGTACAAGAACGACGCCGGTGAACAGATCTATGGCGTCTGCTCCACCTACCTCTGCGACATCGAACCCGGCACCAAGGTGAAAATCACCGGTCCTGTCGGCAAGGAGATGCTTCTCCCTGATGACGAGGACGCCAACGTCATCATGCTTGCGACGGGCACCGGAATCGCTCCGATGCGCACCTACCTGCGTCGCATGTTTGAGCCCCGCGAACAGGAAGCCAACGGCTGGAAATTCCGCGGCAAAGCCTGGCTGTTCATGGGCGCGCCCAAAACCGCCAACCTGCTCTACGACGAGGACTTCCTTCACTACGAGAAGGAGTATCCCGACAACTTCCGCTACACCAAGGCGATCAGCCGGGAACAGCAAAATGCCAAGGGCGGCCGGATGTACATCCAGGACCGCGTCCTTGAGCACGCTGAAGAAATCTTCGCGATGATCGAAAATCCCAAGACCCACGTTTACATGTGTGGTCTGCGGGGTATGGAGCCGGGCATCGACGAAGCCATGACCGCTGCCGCGGCCGCCAAGGGTCTCGACTGGGCCGAACTGCGACCCCAGCTCAAGAAGGCCGACCGCTGGCACGTTGAAACTTATTGATCGATCAAGAGCTGATCGACCAGCCATCGATCGTTTCCAGTCCACCCCGAGGGGTGGACTTTTTTTTTCGGTTGGCAACAAAAGCTGAAACCAACACGGAAACAAAGCGGCAAGTCCATGTCTGATGCTGCTTCCGTGCCTAAACCAGCGTCAGAGGCCTGGACGCTCCATGGTTGCCACGATGACGAACCCGCTGAGGGTTGGACTGCGCCAGGAGCGCGTGATCGCACCGCAGTGTTTGGTGATCTTTGGCGCCAGCGGTGATCTCACCCACCGCAAGCTGGTGCCAGCTCTGTTCGAGTTGTTCAAACAACGGCGTCTGCCCAGTGAGTTCGCCCTGCTGGGCTGTGCGCGACGCCCCTGGAGTGACGAAGAGTTCCGCAGAAAGATGGCGGAGGCGCTCGCCAGCACGATTGAGGACGACCCCCAGGCCTGGGAACAGTTCGTCGGCAAACTGTTCTACGAGCCGGTTGACCTTCAGAAACCTGAGGATGTGGTGCGGCTGGGCACACGGCTGGAGCAGATCGATCAACAGTGCGCCACCCGCGGCAACCGCACCTTTTATCTCTCCGTCTCCCCCAAGTTCTATGGCAGTGGCTGCCGTTCACTCGCCGACGCAGGACTATTGAAGGATCCCAAACGCAGCCGGGTGGTGATCGAAAAGCCGTTCGGTCGCGACTACGGCAGTGCCCAGGCCCTGAATCGGGTGGTCCAGGCCTGCGGTCAGGAGAATCAGATCTTTCGCATTGACCATTACCTGGGCAAAGAAACCGTCCAGAACATCATGGTTCTGCGCTTTGCCAACACGATCTTCGAGCCGATCTGGAACCGGAACTACATCTCCAGTGTTCAGATCACCGCCGCTGAAACTGTTGGGGTGGAGGAGCGTGCCGGGTACTACGAATCGGCCGGTGCCCTGAGGGACATGGTGCAGAACCACCTGACCCAGATGCTGGCGATCACTGCCATGGAACCACCAGGGCGATTTGACCCGGAAGCCATCCGCAACGAAAAAGCCAAGGTGCTCCAGGCCGCCCGCCTGGCCGACGAGCTCGAACCCTGGAATTGCTGCATCCGTGGCCAGTACGGCCCCGGTGGCTCAGCGGAATCTCCTTTAGCGGGTTACCGCCATGAACCCGGTGTGGATCCCAACAGCACCACCGAGACCTATGTGGCGATGAAACTCTTCATCGACAACTGGCGCTGGCAGGGGGTTCCGTTCTATGTGCGGACTGGCAAACGGCTGGCCAAGCGCATGAGTGAGGTGGTGCTCACCTTCCGCGAGGCACCGGTGCATCTGTTTGATGCCGCCACCGGGGGGCCCACCGCCAATCAGCTGATCCTGCGCATCCAGCCCGATGAAGGGGCGGAATTCCGCTTTGAGGTGAAGTCACCCGGGTCTGGCATGCGCAGCCGCCCCATCGACATGGAGTTCTCCTACGACGAATCCTTCGGTGAACCCTCCGATGAGGGCTATGTGCGGCTTCTGGCTGACGCCATGCTCAGCGACCCCACCCTGTTCACCCGCAGCGATGAAGTGGAAGCTGCTTGGCGGCTTTACACCCCGCTGCTGGAACTGATTGAAGACAGCCCCTGGCAGCTGCCGGTTCATCCCTACGAATCCCGAACCTGGGGGCCAGCCGCGGCGGATGCCCTGCTGGCGAAAGACGGACTGCTCTGGCGACGCCCCTGAACGCGCACGTTCACAGCCCTGTTTCTCAGCTCTCCACTCCTCGTTCATCGGTCACCATGTCCCCTCAGCTCACCCTGCAAACCCCGCTGGAACTGGCACCTGCAGAGGTTCCCCAGTACCTCGAACAACTCTGGTCGCCGGAGCAGCAGGGCAGCACGGGCACCGGGGCGAACACCTTCTGTCTGCTGATCTGGCAACCCGCCTGGGCCGAACAGCAATTGATCCGCAGTGGACGTCTGCCTGGGCCCGTCACTGGGCAGCAATCCGCCCCCTTGATTGCGGCGGGCCGACAAGCGGTGCTGGATGCCGACCTCCCCCTCAGCACGCCTCCCCTGGATGCAGCCGTCGTCCAGGCGGTGGCGGATTTGGAAGGGCAGGCCAGCGCAGAAGACCTGCGGGGGCAGTACATCGATCCGGCCCTGAGTGCGCTGATGCCCCGGCGTTTGATCACCCTGGCGCCAACGATCGATGCGGCGCAGTCCCTGGAAACACTCGTGGCCGCCTACTGCCCGCTGCCTGAAGAAGGGGGTGGTACCACCGCTTGCGGCGATGTAGTGGTGCTTCGGGGCGGCCATGGTGCCCTGAATGAGGGGCTCTCGATTGTCGAACCGCTTCTGCCGTCCTCGATGCCGGCCTGGGTCTGGTGGAACGGCTGCATCGGCGAAGCACCGGACCTGATGGAACGGCTGACCCGTGCACCGCATCGCCTGATCATCGACACCGCCATGGGTGATCCGCAGCAGTGTCTCGCCCTGCTGCGCAGCCGTGTGGAGAGCGGCCAGGCGGTGAACGATCTCAACTGGCTGCGCCTGCGCAGCTGGCGCGAGACCCTCGCCATGGTGTTCGACCCGCCGCATCGGCGTGATGCCTTAAGCCACATCACACGCCTCGACATTGATGTAGAGGGCCATCACCCCGCCCAAGGGCTTCTGCTGGCCGCCTGGATCGCCGATCGCCTCGGCTGGACGTTGGTGTCGTCCAACGCGATCGAGGAGGGCACCTACGCCCTGTTCAAGCGGTCCGATGGCACAGAGGTGAGCTTCCAGCTGATGGCTGTGCCGACGGGCCAGCCCAACGTGCATGCCGGCCAGATGGTGGGGCTTCGACTGATTGCCGAACCGGAGAACGGTCAAAGCGTGTGTGTGATTCTCTGCGCTGAGTCCGGAGGCTGCATGCGTTTGGAGGGCGGCGGCATGGCCAACCTCGAACTGCATGAAGAGGTGGTTCCCGTGCAGCACGACACCCCTGAAATGGATGTCGCCCGACTGCTGGGCGGCGGCCACGACAGCACCAACCCCCTGCTTGCCGCTGCGGCTCCACTGGCTGCCAGGCTGCTGGGCTGAGCCGCGTCTGAGCCATGGCCGCCGTCATCACTGCACCCGCCAGTGGCAGCGGCAAAACCCTGTTGAGCCTGGCGCTGTTGAGCTGGGCGCAGCAACAGGGCCGACGGATCCAAGCCTTCAAGGTGGGACCGGACTATCTCGATGCCCAGCTGCTCAGCCAGGCCTCCGGTCAGGCCTGTCGCAATCTCGATCTCAATCTCTGCGGGGAAGCCTGGGTTCGGCGGGCATTTCAGGGTTACGGAGGCGCCTCCGAGCTGACCCTCGTGGAAGGGGTGATGGGGCTGTTCGATGGCATCGGCAGCAGTTCAAAAGGAAGCACCGCGGATGTGGCTCGCCTGCTGGGCCTGCCGGTGGTGCTGGTGCTGGATGCCGGCGGTCAGGCGGCTTCCCTCGGCGCCCTGGTGCGCGGATTCCGCGATCACGATCCCAACCTGGCGATCGCCGGCGTGGTGCTCAACAAGGTCAGCAGCCCCAGGCACAGGGAACTGCTTGCCGAGGTGCTGGAGCGCATGGAGGTGCCGTTGCTGGGCTGCCTGCCGCGCACCGAGGCTCTGGCCCTGCCGGGCCGACATCTCGGCTTGGCCCCCGCCCATGAATTGGAGGCCCCTGAGCAGCGACGCCAGGCCTGGGCCGCTCTGGCCAGCCAGCACCTGAACCTGGAACGCCTGGAGCCCCTGCTGCAGGCACCCCGCCCGGGCCCGCAGCCCCTGGCCGACATCCCCGCGGTGCAGGGGCAGCCCCTGCCGGTGGCCCTTGCCAGTGATGCCGCCTTTCACTTCCGCTACCAGGAAACCAGTGAACTGCTGGAGCACATGGGGATGCCCGTGCTGCCTTGGAGTCCCCTGGCCGATGAGACCATCCCCAGCGAAGCCAAGGGGCTGATCCTGCCGGGCGGTTTCCCCGAACAGCACGCCGCCCAGCTCAGCGGCTGTGAGCGAAGCCTGAGCTCGCTGCGGGCCTTCGTGCAGCAGCGACCGATCTACGCCGAATGCGGCGGGATGCTTGTGCTCGGACACCAGCTGACCGACCTCGATGGCACCAGCCACCGCATGGCGGGCCTGCTTCCCTTCACAGCCCAGCGCGGCCCGCTGCAGGTGGGCTATCGCCGCCTGCGGGCACGGCGGGACAGCCCTGTTGTGAAGAGCGGTCAGCAGCTGGTGGGGCACGAATTTCACCGCTGGGAACTGCACACCAAAAGGCCGTCCTCCGACAGGTCAGTGCTGTGGGACATTGAGGGATGGAAAGTCCATCGACATTCGGAAGGATGGGTCGATCAGACAGTTCACGCGAGCTGGGTTCACCTGCACTGGGCAAGCTCTACGACGATCTGCTCCCGATGGCGCGCCGCGCTCGAAGCCGGGGAGAAGCGATCGGCAAGCGCTTCGTCAGCCGCCAACAACCCCCGCGAATCCAACTCTTCGCCGAACGCTGGCGCTGGGTGATCGAAGGCCGCGTTCAACGGGTGGGATTCCGCGCCAGCTGCAGTCGGCGCGCCCTGGATCTCGGCATCAGCGGCTGGGTGCGCAACTTGAGTGATGGCCGTGTCGAAGTGCAGGCCGAAGGTCCACCACTGGCGTTGTCTGAACTGCGGGCCTGGTGTGAGGTCGGACCTCCGGGCGCCAGAGTGCTTCGGGTGACACCCCGACAGCTCCCGGTCACGGGCGATGACTGGTTCGAAGTGCGCTACTGAGACGAAGTGCGCTGAGACACAGAGGCGAAAAGATTGGGAAGGAGGGGTCCACCCTCAGCCCACTGAGCTACGGCTGAAGCAGGACCTTCGCGCCTGTGGCATGTTCCGCTTCGGATTTGTCCTCCTACTCACCGCACTCCCTCTGCTCGGAATGGAGGCGATGAGCACACGACGGGAAACCACGAAGCAGGTGTTCGATTCCGCGGCAGAGGCTCTCGACGCCTGTCAACGCTGGAGACACCGGGAAGGACAGTTTTCGGCCCTGATTCCTGCCGCTGCACCGGTGTCCACGCAGGCGCGACCCGTGCAGACCGACATCCGCAGCTGTGAAGCCGATCTGGACCATGCCCTGGTACTGGGGCGCCGCTACAGCGTGGTGACGGGCGTGCACTACAACAAAATGCTGCGGTCGCTGCACCGCCCGATCCATCGCACCTTCCCTTACCTGCCGCCAGGTGGCAAAACTGACGACTGAAGCCCCTGGCATTCCTTGAGCAACTTCCTCGACACCAAAGACAAAGCCTTCTGGAGAGCCCTGCTTGGCGTTGTGAGTTTGGGGATGAGCATTGGCCTGGCGGCCCTGATCCTGCGCCTCTGAGCGGGATCAGCGGACTGATGCTCTCCTGAATCATGCGGAGTCCCGCGTGGTGTCGAATTCGCGCTGCCAGGTGGAGCGCAGCTCGGACGACGTCTCCCCGCCGAGCAACCAAACCCCCGTACGAGCTCTGGACACGGCCACATAACAGAGCTGCTGGCGGATGGATGGATCGGCCCGGAACACATCCGGAGCCACGAAGACATCGCCGAAACTGCTGCCCTGACTGCGGTGCACCGTGAGCACCGCCGCCGGCCCAAGGGAAGCGAAGGCATCGCGAATCAGAAAGTATTGCCGCCAGATCGCGCGACCGTTTTTCTTGCCGGCATCACGGGCCTGCTTGCGCAGCCGCTGCATCACCGCATCGAGCTCCTGACGACCGGTGCTGCCAATCGGTGGCTGAAGGCGCAGGGTGAGCTCCAGATCCCCTGCATTCACCGATGCGGAGAGGGTTTCGATCACCGGCACAGGGCCATCGGCGGAGGACAGGCCGAAATCCGCCAGATCACAGGCCTCCGGTTTGACGTCCCTCACCGTCACTTCGCGGTTCGAGCCCAGCACCATGTCGGGTTCTTCGCCGGCCTCTTCTCCATCCCTTGAGGCCGGTGCCATCACTGCAGTGCGACTGATCAACACCTCACCGGGCAGCACCGGCATCTGATCCGCCATCTCCCCATGGATGGCCCGGCGGGCATGGGGCACCAAACGATCCAAGGTGCGGTTCGTGTAACAGAGAATGCGGGCGGCATCGGGGTTGTCTTGCACCGAAGCCTCCCGCAAGGCACGCCGGGCCTGATCCAGCCACTCCCGCTGCACCAGGCTGCGCACCTGCCCCTGTGGGGATCGAATCGGCGGCAGCAACGGCGGCATCTGGCAGGGCAGACGCCCCTCCCGCAGACCCGCCGCCAGCTGCAGCACCGGGCCTTGATGCCGCACCACCTGGGTCAAGCTGGCGCAACAGGACCGTTGCATCGCAAACACGGGGCTGTTCGACTCACCCACCGGGGGCAACTGGGCCGGATCACCGACAAACACCAGACGGGTCTTGAACGGATGGGCGCACTGGAGGGCGATGCCCAACAGGGTGCTGTCGACCATCGAGGCTTCGTCAATCAGCACCAACCCCAGGTTCTCCAGGGCCATGGCGGTCTGCTCGGTGGGTTCGCAGAGTTCAGCGTCGGCGGAGCGCTTGAGCTTCAGCCGCAACAGGCGGTGGATGGTGGAGGGATACCAGGTGGGTTGGAGCCCCTCCAACTCCAAGGCCTGGCGCAAGACGCCCACCGCTTTGTGGGTTGGGGCCACGACGGTCCAACACAATCCGCTGGCTTCCACCTGGCGCAGCAGACGCATGGAGAGGAAGGTCTTGCCGCTGCCGGCGAAGCCGCTGAGCACGAATGGCGTGCCGTCCACAGGCTGCTTGAGCCATGCCGCAAAGGCGTCCGCCGCGGCCTGCTGATCAGCGGTGAGGTCCGCGGCGGCGGTCACCCCAGCCCAGCTCCAAGACCCGACAGCAGATGCAGCGGCGATCCGACAAACTCCAAGCCAGGCAGAGCAATGGCGGGACCCATCAGGCTGCCCACCAGCACCTGCAGCCGACTGTGGCCCAGGCTTTCCTTGAGCGGTTTCTCCGGAGCATCCGGCCAAAGCGAATCAGGCAAGCCATTGACCCGTTCTGCCGTGAGCCCAGCATTACGCCGAATACCACTGGCGTCGTACATGACGACAAACGCCACCATCGCCGCAAGGGCGAACAGGGGGTGATCAAAGCCCAGGGTCCAGCCCACACAGGACGCGGTTCCTGTGACCAAGGCGGAGTGGCTCGAAGGCATACCACCGGTTTCGATCAGCACCGCTGGACGCCAACGGCGATGTAGAAGCAACTCCAGGAACAGCTTCGAGAGCTGAGCCACACCGCAGGCCATCAAGCCCCAGGTGAGCGAACTGTTGTCGAAGAACTCCCGCAGGACCGCATGGGAGGGCGTGGCGTCGATCATCGGTCGCGACTGGTGATGAAGTCGGCCAAGGCGAGCAGGGGAATGGCCTT
>Ga0213866_10001915_pt1 | contig 15134 bp, 25 predicted proteins | sample PICome_11_FD_160079 | JGI IMG/M metagenome (GOLD analysis project Ga0213866, IMG submission 160079) | Coastal seawater microbial communities near Pivers Island, North Carolina, United States - PICO284 | ecosystem: Environmental > Aquatic > Marine > Coastal | place: USA: North Carolina...
ATTCAGGCCAAAATCTTCCTGCTCTGGGACCACCATTACAATAACCATCTGACTCCCCAGGAATTTTGACCCAAAGAAATGCATCACACAATGGATGTTTGGTATCCGTAGTTGGGGGATGCCCCAGACTTCTGCCCGGAGGATTGCACCATTCATTGCCGTAGGGACCATTACCATTGCGGCTGGTATCAATCACAAAGTGACTACGTTCAGTGTGCTCTGCAACACGTTCTGCCCAAGCCATGCTTTCCTGTGTGCTTCTGTAGTTGCTAACATTCACACTGAATCCAGGAATTCTATCAACATTAAAATTATTTAAAAGTTTTCCTGCTTGCTCAGGATCTAGCCAATTGCTATGACCTATGTCAATGTAAACTCTAGCTTTGCTTTTGTGTGCCAACAGATAAGTAGCCGCCGCCATGGTGTCTATTCTTAGGTTTGCTTCTGAATCAGACATATTTGTAGTATGAGGCAAACCATCGGGTTCGTAGATAACTATGGGTTTGCGATCTCCAATGCCTTCTGCAAACTCTTCTATGAAATCCAAATAATCTGATTTAGATTTCCCACCACCTTTGCTATAATGCCCCATGTCGCGATTGGGTAAATTATACACCACCAATACAGGTAAACAATTACCAGCTCTGGTAAACAGTCTATTCAATCGTTTGGATAAATTTTTTATGGGTTTTCCACTACGCTGGCCGTACCAGTAAGCAGTTGGGTAACGAAATATTTGTTTTATTTCTGGATAATCCTCTGAGTGATCTCTGACTCTGTCATAGTCAGGAACCCAGAATGGGTAGGTGTTCATGCGAGCTTTTTTTGTGCCTTTTTAAATTTTTTAATAAGTTTTGAACGTTGTTCCTTGGCACGATTAATTTTTAACAAACTTACTTTGTCTAGGAATAAATTGCCTTGTAAATGATCGTATTCGTGTAAAAATACTCTGGCATCTCTGCCATCCATTCTGACTTCTATCCTGGTGTCACCATCTGGCTTAGTGAATCTCACAGTTATTTCTTCAGCACGTTTAACTGGTAGATATAGCAATGGAAAGCTCAGACAGCCTTCCTGCCAAGTGACTTGATTGTCTGAGTATTCCACAATCTCTGGATTATAAACGCCGATGTCGCCCAGATGAGTGTGTGTCATTACAAACATCCTATAACTACTCCCAACCTGGGGTGCGGCTAGTCCCAAACCATGATGTTCATGCATCAGTGTTAACATTTCTTGCTGTCGAGCTACCCAATCCACGTCAGTCGCACCAAAGGGATCCAACAAAGCTGGTCGATTCATTATGGGGTTTTTGGGTTCTATTAGCTCACAATTCCACACATCCATGTGTTCTGAAATACTATCGTCTGAGCTAGCATATTTGGAGTAGGGATCAAATTCTCCAGAATTTATAGTTGCTGGTGTAATACTTAAATCTAAAATTTCATCATCATCTGTCATGCTATTATTTACCCCAAAACTTCTCTGTGAGCATGTTTTCTTTGCCGTATGCTTCACTTTCAGTTCTGGGTGAGTTAGTAATAAACTGATATGCGTGGACTAGTTCGTGTGCTAGGTTACGAGCAAGTTCATCCAGTGTGTAAGGCTCGTCAAAACTGTTTCTAGCTATCTCGATAAACACTTCATCCTCATAGCCATAGCAATAACCTGCGGCTTCGTTTTCTGAGTGATGCTTGAGCTTGATATCTACAAATACATCACGATCCTGATCTGGCAATATATCATAAAGGATATCATAACAGAATTGTGAGTATAAATTGGCTTGAGGCCAGCGTCCCTCCAGACTAAGAAATATGTTCACGGATATGCTTACAATCGCCTCGGAACTTAAATCCCTGACAACTGCATTTTCCATCTGCTATGTAGTAGATCTTACCATTACTGCCCTCTACTCTGATACCAGCGTTTTCCTCTTCTTCTTCAGCAATAGTTTCAAATTTGCGACGAGCACGATCAAAACGCATTTTGCCTGACAGCTCAACATAACGGTCACCTGACCTGGGCCAATAACCCAAGAGTTTGCCTCCAGCACTAACCTTGTATGTATGGTTAGCCACTGGCATATCCCACTGAGTTATCTCACGAAGTATGGTGGCCATTATTCCTTCTCCAACTCAGTTTGCACAATACCTGCATCCAGATCTGCTTGAGTAGCAATCTCAAACTTTTGCAAGGATTCTACCAGAGTGATATGATGCTTGCCATCTTCGTAGGTAGTTCTGACTAAATGGCACTCGCGAACAATCTGTTCTACCATTGACATAGGCACAAGTAAATCTCTGTAGGATGTATCTAGCCTAGCATAAACTTGTTCTTTTTTAGTGGACATATTCACTTGCCTCCCAGTGAACTAAGTTGTCATGACCTACATGCTTGCCAGCAAAAATGTCTATTAACAATGATTCAATCTCAATCAACTGATCCGCAGAGGCATTTTTCTCAACAATTTTATAACCCTGATCGTCCATCATCAATAACAAAAGATCTTCTGTTTCCAAGCGACTAATATCTGACATTTTTAAACTCCTTACAAAAATATTATAGCACATTATATTAAAGTGTCAACTATTTTTTATCTAAAGATAAACTTCTCTTACCCTTGTAAAGCATCATTGTACCGTCCATGGACTTGTAAAATGTAACGACATTATGGGGGAAAACAACAATATCCTGAATTTTATCCCCGTCTACGTCAGCCATTATGCTTCCATAAGCTTCAGCACCATAATTTTCGGGAAATTCAAAATTGTCACTGCTGTCTAAATTTAATTTTTTAAATTTCCCATTTTGTTGATTTATATAGATTCTTTGATGTGTGGGGTATTCTACATCCAACTCTTTCAGCCTGTCTGAATTTCTTTTTACCCACTCGGGTCTATAGGAAATACTATAAACTAAATCATCGTAACCATCATTGTTTACGTCCATGCAAGAAAGAGGGGTGCTACCACTTATAAAGTTTTCCTCCCCAATGATCTCTGCAGGTTTAATTACAATTTCACCATTAACGATGTTAATTAAATAAGTAATACTTATTGGCACAATCTCCGAGTCTGACACGTGTATATCACCAGATTTAAAATCAGGTAACCAGGATAATTCAAGTGTAGCCGCTGCTAAAGAGCTACTGTCCTTGAACAATCTTAGTTCACAAAAGTCCTTAAATCCACCACCGCCACCAATACCAGCTACAAATTTTTCATTAATTTTTGTAATAGGTATTTGTCTTTCATCTCCAGAAAATAATTGGATAATTACATTATCTTCAAATTTAGATTCAACAGAGACTAAAGGAGTTTTAATCCATTCACTATATGTATTTTTTCTGTAATATCCCTGTACAGCATTTTCTTCGTCGAAAGAGTGTTGAATTAATGTATCGCTAGAATCAGAATTTTTAGATAAAAATACAAAAGATGCTGGGCTTATATTCGGAAATGTATTGCTGTAATTTGTGAAAATGTCATTTGAATAATTATCAAAATAATATACATTATTTTGAATATGATTATTAGGGTATCCAGCTCCTGTTACAAACGGAATACCGTTGTCGTCTATTCCGGAACCTACACTATGATACCATTTTTTTGGCCCAAATTTTACGATATCATATTTTCCATTGCTTTGGCTTAATAAACCAACCAGGAAATCCTGCATATCTGATCCTAAATTAGGATTCCTTCCATCCTCCTGGCTACAACTAAAAAAGATGTCATCTATACTATCCTGATTTAAATCTACGTTAATAGATTTCCAATCTGGTATGCATGCCATATTTGTAACATCATTTAAAAATTTATCTGTAGCATCATAAAATTTTTCACCATCAAAATCCCATACAATTAAATGAGTTTTTGCATTTTCTGACACATATTGACCCCGCATGATATCATGACCTGGACCCTTAAAGAATACTTGAAGCAATTCCTGATCGCCGTCATTATCCATATCAACGGAATGCATGTGATTTGGGGATCCATATCTGTCTGAGGATTCTGGATTTTCAAATTCGTCCAGAAAAAACCAGAAATCATTGGTAATGTCTGGGAAAGCGTTATTTTGCTTTTCAAAATATTTCTGATTCAGAGATTTAGGATTTTTACTAGAAAAATATTCGCACAAAATGTAATCAGTGCCAGGTTTCCTTTCACAAACAATTTCCCGCTTCACAGGAGTAAAATTTGGGAAAGGACCGAAAGGTCCTAAATCTATCTCTGTTTGGGAAGGAGGTTCCAGACCCATAACGTGTGTAGACAAAAATGTTAATAAAAGAGCAAATGATTTCATTTTTTATCCTATTAGGAAAAGGGCGGGGCCGCCCTTGGCAATAATTAGCAGTCTACGTTCGGCCCCGTGCCCTGATTACATGGAGTGATAAAGCTCGGTACTGGGGTCACATGCGCGAGGCGTATCAGCTCGCTGTTGAAACTCTGTGCCAGTGACTAAGTTAGTCTTGGTGATAATACGATCTCCACCAAACATCGCATACTTACGGATACGGCTCTGACCATTACGAGCGTGTTCCTTGATCTTGGTGACAGGATTGCCTTCTGCTTCGCGAGCATTCAGGAACGTAGCCATGTCAACGTCTTGCTCAAGATATGCAACGTCGTTACGGACGTAAGAGTAAGTAGTAATGTCTTCAACAATGTTGAGACGCTCTAGTTCTGACACAGGAACCTTGAGCCAACCATGTGAGGAATCAAGTACCAGGTCGAAAGTGTTACGCAGTTTAGCCATAGTGTATCTCCTTGGGCTTTGTTAGTTCAGTAACCCATTTACCAAACTATGTATATATAATAGCACAGGTTAACGATCTGTCAAGTCTCTAAGTGCTTGATTTCATTAGATCTTTGAAAAAAGTTAAAAAAAAGGGCCCATCTGGGCCCTGATCTGGATTATTTTAGCTTCCCATTTTCATTAAATCGTTCTAATCTCCTAAGCTCTTTTTTCCGTTGCTCTAAACCGTCAGGAAAATCATAAATTTTATCTTCTACGAGCACCAGTGGATCCTCCTCAGTTTCCTTGAGATCTGCTTTAAAGCTATCAGCACACTTATAATCCTCACAATTAATCAAACTAACGTCATATCTGATACGATTGAGGTGATAGGCCGCGTCAGCATAATCGCGATATCCTGCTGGGTCGTCCCAAGGACCCCATGCTGTGGGATTTATCCCACTTATAAGACTGCCGTACATTTCACCGCACGTAAGTCTGGAATTGTGGTGAGCTCTTTTTCCTGAATCATATGACATGATGTCTGGGAAACTTCTGCCACACAACGATGCCCAACCATGGCCAAACTCGCTCCAAATATATCCACTGTTGGGGTAAGCACGATTCTCAGGACCATGCGCTAATCCTACTGAGTGTCCAATTTCATGTAAATCAGTTAATTCATTGCAAACAGATAAACCGATAGGAGCTCTGTTAGAATTTTCCTGAAAGTATTTGTTTACATGTGCGCATCCGCACGTGTCAGGACATGTATACCCCTTGCCAAGTCCAACATCAGCATTTGTTTTATTTTGTATCAGACTTTTTAGACCTGCTGCGCCATGATAGTGCATCCTGCCTACATTTCCCTCTTTTAATACATAACGGATGTGTATGCCAGACCTTTCATATGTATCGTTATACACATCCACAATTTTCTGTACTTCGTCCCATTTCTCTGATCCTTTCTCAAAAAGTTCAGTGATATGTGATTGATGATTACTTGAATAAGCAGGATCTTCTGAATCGTATATAAAGTATGCAATTTCCCATTCTACAATTTGATCGTCATCTTCTCCGTAGTAGATGTATCCTTGTTCGGGTCCACTGTATGCATATCCCTGACAATCTGGCACAAAACCATTTGCTATCTTTCCGCATCTGGGTTCTTCCACAATTGTAAATTGTATTTCTTCACGTCCAAGTGTAACAATACCTTCTCCTGGTTGTCCTGTACCATAAACAAGTATGTTGTTACCTCTCCGTTCTATATGTCCCAGGGTTGTGGAAGCATCTACCATACCCCAGGGCTCTTTTTCTCCCAAAAAGTTTGTGTAGTTTACATTAATTATGGCAGGTTTAAATCTGTCCCCTTCTGCTTTCTCTAACTCTAACACTAGTGTTGGTGGTTCCCAACCACATTCTACTGACTGAGTATCTTTTTCAGCATAAGTTCCACCTTGGCCGTCAGAGTACTGAAACCATTTTACACCCAAAAAGTCCTTGGAACATCCAGATCTAATTAATTCACCCTCTGGTAAATGCTGTGGTTCCTGATAACCACACTCTGGGGAATTTTCAGTTTTCTGTGAAGTATAACCGCCCTGGCCATCAGCTATTTCCTTAATGAGTGTTGTATCAGAACAGTAAGTAGATATAACTTCCCCCCTGACAGGATCTTGACTGGGGGGTTGTGACCAGTCTGATTCGGCGCACAGAGAAAAGACTAATCCATAAAGTAATAGGGTATTACAAATTTCAGTAAACATAGGCGTTGTAATGAAATTTGTTTGGGATATTATTAAAGCAGAGGGCATAACTCATGACTAGCATGAGTGTAAAAAGTTGTTTCATGTGTGTCTCCTATATATAAACTACAACAGTATTTATATATTAAAACACCACATAATTAACTAATTATTTGTTATTGGCAGAAATTACAGTCCTATCCTTCTCGACAACTCTGGGAACACAATAGGCTTCTATGCGGTTACCTTGTGAACTCCAGGAGGCTGTATCGCCAGCAACGCCTTTCTCAGTGCTAAAAGCGATCTGGTTACATGCCTTAATGTTATCGAACAGGATAGGATCCTGTGGGACGTCATTTACCAATACTAACAATGCAAATACTAATTTCATACCACTATTGTAATAAAAGTATTGGTATTTGTCAATCACATGGTCTGAATATAGTCTGCGAGGTCTGTGATGTCAGTTTCTGACAACATACCAGCCTGGCCCCACATCAAGTTACTCTGTGATCCTACCTTTTCACCGCGCTTGTACTGCCATAATCTGTTAGCAATATACTCAGCAGTCTGGCCTGATAACTTAGGACCTACCCCACCACCACCTTGTGCGCCGTGACATGCGCCACATGCAGCATACTTGGCTTCGCCTGGCATACTAGGTGCTTGTGCAACCTGAACTGCGCCTTGGATGTTTACCATGCCATAGGGCTTGATACGCTCTTCGATTGAGGCAAGTTGCGTCTTTGTGGGTTGAATTTTTTTTGCTAGGCCTGGATCATTTGCTCCACAACCTGCCAAAAGCAGCGCTGCTACTAATGCTACAAATTTCATGATTTTTCCTCCTGTGTGATTTCCTGACCAATATCTTTGTTCGCTTGATGTGAATATATCATCGTGATTCCGCCTGCTATCATGGGTAACATCATGATAGTAAAAATACCTATGATTTCCATTATCCTTCCTTTTCAAGATCCCAAACGCATTTGTTCTTCGAGGGGTCTGGCAAAGGCTGTCGCTTTACCCAAAGGTGCCCGTTCTTCTCAGCATCCTGAAAGATCAGGGCTGTAATGAAAAAAGCACTTACCACAAGTAAGTGTGCGGCTACACTACCAATACCAAAATAGATGGTTTGACCTACCCAGATAGTGAACACAGCGGTCCACATCACACTCAAATAAAACATTAGTATATACTGAGTAAAGGCATTGGGTATGTGCCTCAGAGGATTTACCTTTAGACTGAAAAAGAAATTGTAGAGATCATAGATCCAAAACCCTATTTTTTTCATCCGAACTTTGCTCCTGAATTTACGCCTGGTTTAGTTTTACGCCAAGGAAGTTTAAACTCACCTTCCTTGTAATCGCCATAAAGCATACCCACCGTCAGTATGACCGGTGCAAGTACGCTAAACCAAATTAACACATGTTGTGCTGTCATTGTTTTTCCTTGTTTAGTTGTTCATGCAAATAACATCTTCTACACGAACATCCTTTTACATAACGCCACAAGATATAGTCTTTCCACCAGGTCAAAACCCAGCAATCCTATGGTTTACTTCACTATGCCTTTGTTCATCTGCTCTCACACATCTAACCATGGTGCTAAGTGTAGCAGACGTTTTTAAGCCATAATATTCTATGGCAAGATCGGGCGCAGGAACATCTTCGATCAAACCTGCATCAATCATTGCCAAATACTCTGTGTAACTTTTTACTGCTTCCTCTTCAAAATAAGCAATCATCTTGTGTGCTGTACTGGGTGTAGTTAGATACATCACTAGATAGAAGTGCCAAAAAACAAACTGAGCCAGTGTAATGAGTTTGCGCTCAAACCAGTTGGGCTTGGCAATCTCTATAAAAAACATCAAGTGTTTGCGTTCGTTTACTGCCTCGTCCAGCATCTCCTGGATCATTGTGCCATTGCCACGTTCCATTTTACGCAGACTACGCAAATGAATAATCATACCTGCAACCATGCCCGGTACGCCCGCAATGGTTTCAAGCACCACGGCGCGGTGTCCGTAGCGTTTTGCAAAAAAGGTATCTGCGAAGAATCTAAAAAACTTCGTCATACTTTTAGCAAACCAATCTCTCAAAACTGATCCTCTTCGGTTGATCCTTTTAACGCAGCTGTGCTACCTGAACCCAACGCTGTAGTAATAGCATCGAAGTATCCCACACCAACTTCACGCTGGTGCTTGGTAGATGTATAACCGTGTTCTTCTGCGGCAAACTCCTGATCCTGCAGGTTAGCATACGCCAGCATGCCTTCCTGCTTGTATTTACGAGCAAACTCAAAAATACCATAGTTTGTGACATGAAAACCAGCCAAAGTAATAAATTGGAACTTGAATCCCATCTTACCTAACTCCCACTGAAAATCAGCAAGCTCCTGATCGCCTGGGATACTCTTACGCCAGTTGAAACTTGGCGAACAATTGTATGCTAACATAGCATCAGGCACAGATCCCTTAACGGCATCAGCAAATCTTTTAGCTTCTTTCAAGCAAGGCTTACTGGTTTCACACCAAACTAAATCAGCATATTCTGCATATGCAGCACCACGCTCACACCCAAATTCTAGTCCTTTGCCTTCCTGAATTTGATAGAAGCCATCAGAGGTTTTCCCCAAGGCACTTGCACCTCCGGGAGAGCCATATCTTTTTATAAACTTCTTATCTAAGATATCAATGTCGCTTGCCAAAAGTTTTGCACTTTCAGCATCTGTTCTAGCAATAATAACTGTGTCAGTACCAGCAACATCACTTGCTAACCTAGCTGCATTAAGGTTTTTAATGGCCTGGCTGGTAGGTATTAATACTTTGCCTCCTAGGTGTCCGCATTTTTTTGCTGAGCTGAGTTGATCTTCGAAGTGGACTGCGGCGGCGCCGGCCTCGATAAGGTTTCTTGCAAGCTCATAAGAGTTAAGGACGCCTCCAAAGCCTGCTTCTGCATCAGCAATGATAGGTGCAAACGGAAAGCCTTCGCCACCTTCCGATACGCTGATCTGATCTTGTCTGCGGAAAGCATTGTTAATACTACGCACAACATTAGGAACAGAGTCCACAGTATATAGACTCTGGTCAGGATAAGTTTCCATACCGGCGTTTGCGGCGGCTGCAACTTGCCATCCTGACAAGTAAATTGCGTCAAGTCCTGCCTTGACGTGCTGGACTGCTTGTTGACCATTATAAGCTCCGAATGTATTAACATAAGGTTTGGTAGCAAATAACTTACGAAGGTTTTTTGCGCCTAATTTAGCAAGTGTATGTTCGATCTCAATACTACCCTTAAGATTCTCCACATCTGCTTTGGAATAACTTCGTTTCTTTCCTGTGTGTGCCATGATTTTTCCTCTGTGTTTTGTGTTGGAGCGGGTAGGCGGAATCGAACCGCCATCCTAGCGTTGGCAACGCCATGTAATAACCGTTATACTATACCCGCTTATTTACCATAAGTCTAGCATACTTACGCCCGGATTCACATAAGTATAACAAATACCGGACATACAGGACATACTAAAAATGAAATATCTATTACTAATTCTAACACTATTTACTATGAACGTCAATGCCGATGAGCTAGTTGCGGTGCTTGGTGTCGAACATTTGTCTAGCCCGAGTCATGGTGTACCCTTTAATAACAAGGAGGAGACTAGCGTAGACATGGCTTACATAGGACTTCGTTATAGTGTAAAGTCTTGGAACTTTGAGGTCGACGTTGCTCATGCGTTTGATGACGATCACAAAGAACTTCATGGCCAAAATCCCAGGACTATCTTGAGAGTAGAACGAGAATTTACAATATTTAAAAAGTAATTACTTAAATCTGCGTCCAGGTATACTATTGATTTTTTCTTCTGAAAAATAATCTGATTTGGTTATTTGATATACAGCATAGTCGTCTCTGCTTTCGAATACAAGGATCATGTTGTATCCCTTGATCTTGTAGTCAATGTTTAAACCAGTATCGTGACTCCATTCCATCATTCTGTCCTTGATGCGGCTATACTTCATGCCTGCGCCCATACCTCCTGCACCTGATGGTAAATTAAATGTATCGGTATATTCCGGCATAAGTTATTTATTTACCTTACTAAGGTCTATTTCCCAGTGCAAATGCGTACTACTGTTTTCATACCATCTGCGTGTTTGGCCCGCCCACCAGGACTCGAACCTGGAACCTACAGCTTAGAAGGCTGTTGCACTATCCTGTTGTGCTATGGACGGTTTAATTTGTCTTGAGGTCCAAACATATTAAGGTTGTGTAATCTAGAAGTTTCCCTATGGGGTTCCAAATAACCTTTAACTTGTTTAAATATTTTAAAAGATTTATTATAAATCATTATTTCAAGATTCTCTTCAAAAGCAAAAACCTTTACTGCATCATATGTGTCATTATTATTGACGTCATCGCCCATAATAATTCCATTACAACTCATTTTATCCCAGTAGTATCTTAACTCGGATAACACAGCATCATAACTATGATCACCGTCTATATACAGAAGATCAATATTATCTATCTCAAAATCCAAAGATTTAGAAGTAACTAACGTTACATTAAAAAATTTTTCTGTATTGATTTGCTGAGCTAAATGTATGATTTCGTCATCTATTTCTGCCAAGCCCCATTGCTCTTTACAATGACTTAATAAAGCATCATCGAGATTCCATGTGTTGATATCTACGGAAAAAATTTTGCAATCAGGCCTAACTTCAGCCATGCATTTAGTAGTACCTGCAACGAATGTTCCTATTTCAACTATAGTAGCTCCTACTGGTAGTTTTTCCACTTCATGAAGCAAATAAGATCTGTCACAAGGAGGTATAACACTTAGTCTTTTTTCATTGACAATTGTCGCAAATAAATCCTGATTGTTAAAAATATCTTGTTTTGTAATCATAATTTAAAAAATTTTGTTTGGTGGGCCCTGTAGGACTTGAACCTACGACCAATCGATTATGAGTCGACTGCTCTGACCAACTGAGCTAAGGGCCCTTATTCTGATACCTCTTCCGGTAAAATTCTTTTTAGATACAACCCTCCCTCAGGGTGTTCTTCATAACTAAATGTTGAGCCTAGTAACCAGGCGTGTCGTGCAAACATATATTCTGGAGTAAACTCAGTCATATGGTCTGGGTCATATACTCTTAAACCTTTGCTGTCAATGTCTATGGGATAATCAAAATACTTCATTACATTCCTTACATGGTGCCCGGAGACGGACTTGAACCGTCAAGCCCTTGCGGGCGGCAGATTTTAAGTCTGCTGTGTTTACCAATTTCACCACCCGGGCAAACACTTGGCGGAGAGGGAGGGATTCGAACCCTCGATACCAATTAAGGTATGGTTCCTTAGCAGGGAACTGGTTTCAGCCACTCACCCACCTCTCCTAAAATTGGCTCCGCAACTTGGGCTCGAACCAAGGACCCACAGATTAACAGTCTGTTGCTCTACCAACTGAGCTATTGCGGAATTTAACAATTATAATACACCTTTGATAATATGTCAATCAAGTTGGTCGGAGTAGCAGGATTCGAACCTACGACCCCCTGCTCCCAAAGCAGGTGCTCTACCAAGCTGAGCTATACTCCGTATTACTACTTACTCCAATCAGCTTCAGCTTCTTCCAAAGTTAGGATTTCAAGCTCACCATCATCGTTGATTTTATAATTTACGCATCCACGATCAATCAACGCTTTTGTCATTACATCCACACTACGAGTAACAATTAACTCCTCTCGTTGTCGATTTAACCACCAACCAGTGGCAGTGCCCACAACATATGCTAACATATACCAAAACTCAACCATCATGATTTTTTTCCTCTGAAAACGAATATAACCATTTACTCCACTCTGGATGTTTAATCAGTTTGACCTTCTGATATCCCCACCACCATTGACCGTATCGATCTTTGTTTGGTATCATCCACTTTTGTCTATGCTGGGTTTCTTTCATTACATTATAATTATAACACACATCTATGTGTTGTCAACGTTTTTGATACTAATGATCGTATCTTTTATGACATCTGCATAAACACCTTGTGTGGTTTGTACAATTAAACGTTCGCTGTTTTCATTATTGAGTTGCGGGAGTATGTTACAAGTGATTTTCAGAGTCTTACCATTTTTCCAATGTTTATATATAATTCTTACCATAAATTTATTTAGTCAAAAAAAAGGGCGGTAAAACCGCCCCAGAAAATAAACTTTATTTAACCTCCACCACCAAGCGAGTCGATGATAGCGTTAAGCTCTGTGATAATAGCCTGATAATCAGTGCTAATATCATTTACTAATGTAGCATTACTTGTGTTGATGCCAGTAATCATAGTATTGTAATTGGTGCTCATGGCTTGCAACCCAGTCATACCAGTTGTACCAACAGTAGCTACAGAATCAATACCTGCGGTGCCCAGTGTTTCTGCACTAGCAAGTCCTGCCAGACCCATGTTTTCAACACCAGTCATGCCAGCCAAACCCACTGTTTCAACACCAGTAAGTCCAGCCAAGCTAACATTTTCGATGCCAGTCATACCAGTTGTTCCCATGGTAACTAGGTCGGTCATGCCTGCGAGTGATACTGATTCTATGCCAACCATGCCTGCAACGCCCAATGCGGTTGTAGCAGTAAAGCCCAGATCAGCAACACTATCAACTGTGGTAAATCCAGTAGTTGCTACGTTATCAACTGTGGTAAATCCAGTGGTAGCAATGTTTTCGTTTGCAGTGAATCCTGCAGACGCAATGTTTTCATTTGCACCAAATCCTGCGGTAGCAATATTTTCTGCTGTGCCTAGCCCAGCTACACCCATGGCTACTGTTTGATCACCTGCGGCGTTTAATGCACCAAATCCAGCGATACCCAAATCTGCCAGTGCAGTATTGGTAGCGCTAGCGCCTTCAGCCCACTGTGATCCCAAGTTAGTGACCATGCTCTGCTGTCCCAACTGAATAGCTTCATTGCTTGCATAACTAGCCAGCTGAACGTCTTTGGCATTATTGCTAGCATTTTTAGATACATCTGCTTGAATAAACATGCCACCCAGTGTAGCAACTGGCATAGCCAATACTTTGCCCCAACTCAGCGCTTCTGACTCGATGTATTGTGGCTGAACTGTCTGGGCGCTAGTAAGTGCAATTGCCATGGTTGCGGCTGTGGCTGCACCAGGATCGCCAGAATTGGCTACTGTAGCCAAAGCCCTGTATCTAGCTTCTGTTTGAGCTGCCTGAGCCTGTGCTGTTGCCGCCAGTGACTGATAATAGTCTTCTCTGGCTTGATTAGCACCACATGCTGTAAGCAAACTCACTAATGTTACCGCGGTCAAGGCCTTAACTGCGGCTGAGATTTTCATGATCATGTGTGTGTCTCCTTTGTGTAATCACGATCTACTCATAGAGTAGTTAATTTTATTTATAATACAATACTATTCAGACTTAGAAATCTGGTCAAAAGCTCTCAGAGTCTGTTGTTCTGATATCCATTCTGCTTCACCTGTATAAGTGGGTGCGTTCTTAAGAACATCCTCCAATAACCAGGAAGCTTCCAATAATTGTTGTTTGTAAGTCCAGGTAACAAAACCACTTTCCCTGGGGTCAGTCATTAAGAATTTTAACTTTTGTATGTGGTTCACCAAGGGATTGTTTTTCATGTTATGCCTCAGAACTAAGTCCAGTGCTCAAGTAATCATTCTTGCCTTCGGAACCTGCACTAAGTTCCTGCAATCCATGCTCACGATCCAAATACTTGTATTCAAACTTGACTGGGTCAAATCTATTACGAATTTCATGGAAAATTACTTCGGGATCAAGTTCACCACAGGTATAGATATCCAGTTGTATCAGTGCTGGACTTACCTCGTCCCAGATATGAATAGCACAATGACTTGTTTCAATCACAACCACTCCTGTTGCTCCACGATTTCCTTCCACATCCACATAGGATACATGAGGACCACTCAGAATCTTCATTTCTAGTGCTGAAACTATGTCAGTGAGAAAACTTTCTACTTGCGATTCTGAGTTTGGATAAGAGGTACATTCTGCTCTGACAATAAGATGTTTATGCTGTGGTATCACCATGATATTCTCCTTGGTTGTTGTTTAGTCCTGCCCAGTCAGTGATTTTATAATAATTAAAATCGTCTCTGTAAACTGGTACGGGACTCTGTGAAAGTTTTAATGATATTTTAACACTTTTCCAGGGCCTAGATATTTCTGAAAAAGTTTGAAAATAATTTTCCAGAAATGGTCTCACAGGATTGTTGGTTAAAACACTGTGTTCATACAAATACTTTTTGCGATCTACAAAAAAGTATCTGGTATAATTTAGTTTTTTATTCTTTAATGATTTATTATTAACACCATGAACTGATGTGTAGAATTTCAAGTCAACAGTTTTGGTATCAAATCTACTATGATTTTGTGATGCAGTTTTGCAATTGCTAACAAACATATCCCAGGCCAAATCACTATCATACATGTCCCATAATTTATTATAAAACCCAGCATACTCAGGTTGTATGCTGCCTCTGATGTTTAAAGCCTGCATTAGATCCTTGGCAAATTCTGGATTAGATCTTACACGGGATGTTAGTTTTTCCTCAATTAATCTGCTAGTATAGTATTCCCTGATA
>Ga0213866_10001916_pt1 | contig 15131 bp, 19 predicted proteins | sample PICome_11_FD_160079 | JGI IMG/M metagenome (GOLD analysis project Ga0213866, IMG submission 160079) | Coastal seawater microbial communities near Pivers Island, North Carolina, United States - PICO284 | ecosystem: Environmental > Aquatic > Marine > Coastal | place: USA: North Carolina...
TGTACTCCGGGGCCTCAAAACTGACGGCCACATGACTCTGGGCCCCAAGGTTGTAGATCTCATCAGGCTGCACCTGCTGAATGATGCGGATCAGATTGGTGCTGTCGGTGAGATCGCCGTAATGAAGAATCAGGCGCGGATCCGCGTCATGGGGGGTCCTGATACAGGTGATCAATACGACCGGTGTTGAAACTGCTGGCCCGGCGCTTGATCCCGTGCACCTCGTAGCCCTTCTCCAGCAGAAGCTCGGCCAGGTAGCTGCCATCTTGCCCTGTGATCCCAGTGATCAACGCCTTTTTCACGGCTGGAATGTCTCACAAGCATCGATAGAGTAAGGCGATTAGAAACCTCGCCGGATGGCGCCCAACTCAGACCTATTGGTGCTGTTGCTGCTGGTGCTGGTGGTGCTGATGGGCTCGGCCCTCTGCTCCGGCGTAGAAGCCGCCCTGCTCACGGTGAGTCCGATTCGGGTGCACGAGCTAGCGGCCCGGGAACGCCCAGTGGCCGGGGCCCGGCGGCTGGCGCAGTTGCGTCAACGGCTGGGGCGGACCCTGTCGGCCCTGGTGATCGCCAACAACGGCTTCAATATTTTCGGCAGCCTGATGCTGGGCGGTTACGCCGCCTGGGTGTTCGAACAACGCAACATCAGCGGTGCCGCCCTGCCGGTGTTCTCGGTAGGACTCACCGTCTTGGTGATCCTGCTGGGGGAAATCCTGCCCAAGGCTCTCGGCAGCCGCCTGGCCCTGCCGGTTGCTCTGGCCAGTGCACCCTTGCTGCATTGGCTCGGCCTAGTGCTGAGGCCGCTGGTGCTGCTGCTGGAGCGGATGCTGCCGGCCATCACCGCGGAAGCGGAACTGAGCACCAATGAAGAAGAGATCCGTCTGCTGGCTCGCCTGGGCTCACAGAAGGGTGAAATCGAAGCCGATGAAGCCGCGATGATCGGAAAGGTCTTTCAGCTGAACGACCTCACGGCCCGCGACCTGATGACACCGCGTGTGGCGGCGCCCACTCTGGACGGCAGCCTGAGCATCGAAGCCCAACGAGCCAAGCTGATGAGTAAGAACGACCCGTGGTGGGTGGTGCTCGGCGATCAGGTGGACAAGGTGCTTGGCGTGGCCAGCCGCGAGCGGGTGCTCACCGCCCTATTGGAGAACCGTGGGCTGCTTACGCCCGTTGACCTCTGCGAACCGGTGGAATATGTGCCGGAGATGATTCGAGCCGATCGGCTGTTGACGGGCTTCCGGCGCGACAGCAGCGGCGTGCGCGTGGTGGTGGATGAATTCGGCGGCTTCGTCGGCGTGATCGGGGCCGAATCCGTGCTGGCCGTTCTGGCTGGCTGGTGGCGCAAGCCGGCAGCATGAACGGGATGCACTCCACCCCGCCCCACACCATTGAACGCTGCCAGCTGCTGCTGGAGCGCTGGCGCAGCCAGCTGCTGCTGAGCGCCCGGGACCGGGGGCTGCTGGGGGGTGAATTGCAGCTATTGGATCGCCAACTGCAACGGCTGCAGCAACGGCGCCTGCGCATTGCCGTGTTTGGACGCGTGGGCGTGGGCAAATCCAGCCTGATTAATGCCTTGATCCAAAGGCCACTTCTGGAGACGGATGTCGCCCATGGCAGCACCCGGCGCCAACAGGCGGTGGACTGGCCCATGGAGCTTTCAGGGCTCACCAGGGTGGAGCTGGTGGACACCCCCGGCATTGATGAAATCGATGCCGCCGGACGGGCGCGCTTGGCCGCCCGCGTGGCCATGGGGGCCGACCTGGTGTTGCTGGTGGTGGACAGCGATCTGACCCGGGCCGACCTGGAGGCCTTGAGCACGCTGCTGGAGAGCGGCAAGCCCCTGCAGCTGGTGCTGAACCGCAGTGACCGCTGGCCGAAGCAGGAACGCGCCGCCCTGCTGCGCAGCATTCGCGCCCGGCTGCCGGTGGATCTGCCGATCACCTGGGCAGCAGCAGCACCCCGCAGCCCCCAGATCCAGGCCGATGGGCGCGTGCGCAGCACAATCACGACCCCACAGGTGCAGGACCTGCAGGAGCAGCTCTGCCAGCAGCTGGAGAACGAAGGCACCCTGCTGCTGGCGATCCAGTCGCTGCGCCAAGCCGACCGCTTCCAGAGGGCCTGCCAAGAACTGCGGCTGCAACAGCACCGCAGCAAGGCCCAGAGCCTGATCGGTCGCTACGCGGCCGCCAAGGCCACTGGTGTGGCCGTCAACCCTGTGATGGCCCTTGATATGGCGGGAGGCATGGCCTGCGACACCGCCCTGGTGCTGCAACTCAGCCGCCTCTACAACCTGCCGATGACTCCAGCGGCGGCACGGCTGCTGCTCACCCGGCTCTCCAGCCACAACGCCCTGCTAGGCGGGGTGCAGTTGGGGCTGGCGGCCCTCAAGCAAGCACTGCTGCTGCTGGTGCCGGTGAGCGGCGGCGGCAGTTTGGCCCCAGCAGCCCCGGTAGCTCTGGCCCAGGCGGCCCTGGCGGTGCATGCAAGCCGCCGCACAGGGCGTCTGGTGGCCCAGCAGTTGCTGCGTCGGCGCGGTGGCCAACCCGGAGCGCTGTTGCGCCGCTTGGCCGAACGGGATCCCGTGGTGCACCACTGGCTGCTGCGTTGGCCGAATGCCCTGGAGCAGGATCTCCAACCGCTGCTGCCCTGAAATGACAGCTGCTGCCATCGCTTTGCTGGGCACCAGCGCTGATCCACCCACCCGCGGCCATCAAGTGCTGCTGGAGGGGCTGCTGAACCGCTATGGCCAGGTGGCGACCTGGGCCAGCGACAACCCGCTGAAACAGCACGATGCCCCCCTGACGTTGCGGGCGATGCTGCTCGGCCAGCTGGTGCAGCAATTGCAGGATGACCGGCTGGAGCTGGCCCAGCATCTGAGCAGCCCATACACCTTGATCACCCTGCAAAGGGCCGCCCAGCATTGGCCCGATCAGGAGCTGGTGTTTGTGGTGGGAAGCGATCTCGCCGGCCAGATCCCCCGCTGGAAACAGAGCGATTGCTGGCTGCCGCAGTGCCGCTTAGCGATTGCCCCACGCAAGGGTTGGCCCCTCGAGGACGCCACGCTGCAGGCCCTGCGCGATCTGGGCGGACGGGTGGAACTTCTGAATCTGGAGGTTCCTGCCACCGCCAGTTCGCAACTGCGCCAGCAGCCCAATGAAGCTCAGATCCCAGAAGCGGTTTGGCCGCTGTTGCTCCAGCACAATCTCTATGGCCTTTCGGGGAGCCTCTGCTGATGCGCATCGCCCTGGCCCAACTCAACCCCGTGGTCGGCGACTTCGAGGGCAATGCGAAGCGGATTCTGGAGGCCGTGCGCAAGGCAGAAGAGCAGGCCGTGGAGCTGGTGCTCACCCCTGAACTCTCCCTCTGGGGGTACCCCCCCCGCGACCAGTTGCTCGAGCCGAGCCGCATTCAGCAGCAGGACACGGTGCTGCAGTGGCTGGTGAACCAACTCAGCAGCAGCATCACCCTGTTAGTAGGTGCTGCACTACCGGTCGCAGATGCCCGCAGTCCACGGCTGCTCAACAGTGTGGTGCTGGTGAATCGCCTGGGCTGGCGACCGATTGCCCAGAAGCAACTACTACCCAGTTACGACGTCTTTGATGAGCGGCGCTACTTCCGCCCCGGCGATGGACCCAGCCTGCTCAGGCTCCCCAACGGGGAGCGGTTGGGAGTCACCATCTGCGAAGACCTCTGGGTGGATGACGGCCTGCAGCGCGAGCGCCTAGACGGCCCGGATCCCATCGATCAACTGATCCCCGAACAACCGGATCTGGTGATCAATCTGGCGGCCTCTCCCTTCGATGCCGCCAAGCCGGCCCTGCGCCAACAGTTGGCGGCGGCGGCGGCGCGACGCCTCAACTGTCCACTGATCTACCTCAATCAAGTGGGGGGGAACGACGAGCTGGTATTCGATGGGGCCAGTTTTGTGGTGGGATCCGACGGAGATGTGCAGCTAGAGATGCTCGTCTGTGAGGAAGAACTCACGATTTGGGACAGCAGCCATCCCGCCCCGAGCCATGCCCAGCCGATGGACCCCCTGGAGCGGCTGTTCCGTGCCCTGGTGCTTGGGGTGCGCGACTACGCCCGAAAATGCGGCTTCAAAAAGGCATTGCTGGGGCTGAGCGGCGGCATCGATTCAGCGCTGGTGGCCGTGATCGCCAGGGCTGCCCTGGGGAACGAGGCGGTCTCGGCACTGTTGATGCCCTCCCCCTGGAGCTCGGCTGGATCCATCGACGACGCCTTGGCCTTGGCAGAACGGTTGGAGCTGCAGACCAAAACAGTGCCCATCGCTGGCCTGATGGAGAGCTATGACCATGCCCTCACCGCACCGCTGGGGGAAGCGCCCCAGGGCGTAACGGCGGAAAACCTGCAATCGCGAATTCGCGGCACGCTGCTGATGGCCGTGGCCAACCAGCAGGGCCAACTGCTGCTCACCACCGGCAACAAATCGGAGCTGGCCGTGGGCTACTGCACCCTCTACGGCGATATGAACGGCGGGCTGGCGGTGATTGGCGATCTCTACAAAACCAGCGTATTTGCTCTCTGCGACTGGCTCGACAGCGACGCAGCCCAGGGCTGCCGCCAGGCGCTGGGATTACCGACGCACGGGGAGCTGGTTGGGGAAGCGATTCGACGCAAACCCCCCAGCGCCGAGCTGCGGCCCAACCAGAAAGACAGCGACTCCCTGCCCGACTACGACGCCCTGGACGCCCTACTCAAAGCTCTGATCCAGGAGCGCCAGTCCGGAACAACCCTGGTGGCCGCCGGCCATGATCCTGCCCTTGTGGAGCGGGTGGAAGGGCTGCTGAAACGGGCCGAATTCAAGCGGCGCCAAGCGGCACCGTTGCTGAAGGTGAGCCCCCAGGCCTTCGGCAGCGGTTGGCGGTTGCCGATTGCAGCCACCTAAAGCAGACCCAACCTTGAGAAGTGGCGGGTTACGCGCGGCGGAGCCAGATTGAAGGGATCCCCTTGAAGCCGCCATGGCCGCCTCCGTCCTTTCGGCCCAAATGGCCAGCATCGGTGTGCCGAAGGAGATCAAGCTCGATGAGCTGCGCGTGGCGCTGACCCCCGACGCGGTGCGGGAGCTGGTGAGCCAGGGCTTGGAGGTGCTCATCGAAACCGGAGCCGGGGCTGGAGCGGGAATCGGTGACAACGCCTTCGCCGCCGCCGGTGCACAGCTGGTGAGCCGCGAGGAGGCCTGGGGCGCCCATTTGGTGGTGAAGGTGAAGGAACCGCAGGCGGAGGAATTTGCCTACCTGCGGAAGGACATGGTGCTGTTCACCTACCTGCACCTGGCCGCCTATCCCAGCGTTGGCGAGGCCCTGCTGGAGGCAGGCACCACCGCCATCGCCTACGAAACCGTGCAGCTGGAGAACGGCAGTTTGCCGTTGCTGGCGCCGATGAGCGAAATCGCGGGGCGCTTGGCGGCCCAGGTTGGAGCTCACCTGCTGGAGAAACCCCACGGCGGCCGCGGCGTGCTGATGGGGGGTTGCACCGGCGTTCAGCCGGCCCGGGTGGTGGTACTTGGCGCCGGCACCGTGGGCTGGAATGCCGCACGAACGGCCGCCGCCATGGATGCCGAGGTGTTGCTGCTCGACCGCTCACCCCAGCGGTTGCGCAGCCTCGAGGCCGACCGGCGCGGTCGCTTGATGAGTGTGGTGAGCAGCCGCGGGCTTCTGGAACGGTTGGTGCCAACGGCGGATCTGGTGATTGGAGCCGTGCTCACCCCCGGCGGGCGCGCCCCCACCCTGGTGGACGAGGGGATGGTGCAGCAGATGCGCCCGGGGTCCGTGATCGTGGATGTGGCCATCGACCAGGGCGGCTGCATCGCCACAAGCCAGGAGACAACCCACCGCGATCCCACCGTGACCATCCACGGCGTGCAGCACTACGCCGTGGGCAACATGCCTGGTGCGGTGCCGTTCACCTCGACCGAAGCCCTGGTAAGCGTGACACTCCCCTACATCCTGGGCATCGCCGGGCGAGGTCTGGAGGAAGCGGTGACGGAGCGGCCAGAACTGCTCTCCGGCCTGAACACGGTGCAGGGATCGGTGTGCCATCCCGGCGTTGCCAAAGCACTTGGGCTGCCACCGCGGCATCCGATGGCCTGCCTGCGTTAGTCCTCCAGCTTGAGCGCACCCACGTAGAGCCAAGGGCCATTGCCCGCACCGTCGCGACGCCGAAACAGAGATGTTTCCCTGAGCACCCCGCCGCGATAACGGGCTTCAAACTGCACCGTTCCCTCCAGATCCCGCGGGCCGCCGCCGCTGACAGAAAGCACGGTTAAGCCAAGCCAACGGGTCTGACGGCAACTCCGCTCAAGGGAACGGCGCCGCTGCTGCTCTGGAACATCCGGCGCGGGATGGGTGGCCAGCAGATAGTCAATTTCGCGGCGCGCAAAGGCTGAATACCGGGAGCGCATCAGCTGTTCAGCCGTTTCAGCACGCTGATCGCCGCGATGCAAGGGCCCACAGCAGCTGCCATAAGCACCGCCCCCACAGGGGCAAGGGCTCTGATCAGGGGCTCCACCAAAACCGCCAGGCATCAATCCAACCGTTGCAACGCTGGCAATGGCCGGCCCAGGGACGCCGGACTCAAACCCTCCCGCAACGCCAGCACCAAACCTGCTGCCTCGCTGTAACTGCTGGCATGGAAAACGCCCTGGCTCAAGCCAAGGGCCTCGGCAGTGACCGACAACACCGATGGATTGGCCACGCAGACCACGGGCAGCTTGCGCTCCACGCAAGCCAACAGCGCCTCCCCCCCCAGGGCGCCTTCGGGAACAACAACCGCCCCCAATTGCGCCGCATCAAGATCGCCGGGCTGCCGCTCGCCGGTCACCAGATCCGGGGCCCGGCTCAGCCCCACCAGCACACAGGCCAGAAAGGTGTAACCGAGCTCCTCACCCGCCGCCCTCGGATCAAGCTGCGGATCCAGGGGCAACGGGTCCAAAGCGGGCGCGTGGGCACAGGGAATCTGCAGGTGCTTCACCAGCAGGTGGCTGATCACCGCTTCAGCACCGGCCAGAGCATCCACGCCACTGCCCTGGCGATAGGCCGCCAACTCCTCACTCTCGGGATCCTCCGGGAACCGAGCCACCACCGCAATCGCCGTTGCACCGGCCTGCTTCAAGCGTTCACCAGCCCGCAACAAGGCATCGGGACACCCCAGTCGCCCCCAGCTGGCGCCACTGGCACCGCGCTCGAGCGTCACATCAAGCGGTGCATCCGTTGAAATCACCGGGCCGATGTCCAAACCCAAGCTGGCGCGGCAGCCCTCGGCCACCTGAATCTGGCGCTGGGCCAGCTCAGGCTCGATGCCGGCATCCAGCAGCAAGCCGATCCGTTGCCTTCGCACCGGCCGCAGGGCCCAGTCACCCACGGCAAACCGATCGAGGCCATAGCCCTCCACATAATGCACACGGGAATCGCTCCAATAGAGCGAAGCCCCATTCATCACATTGGGGTGGGTGATCAGGCAGCCGCTCGCTGCAGCCAGCAACCGTGCTGACGGCAGGGCGTCACCGGCATAGCCACCGATGGCACAACCGATGCCCGTGGGCACCAGCATCAGCGTTGGCATCGGTGCCGAGCTCATGCGCTGATCACCGCCTCCACGTGGAGGGTTCGAGCACCATCGGCGCTGAAGCCCACACCGGTGAGGGCCCAACGCAGCACATCACCTTCGACCGCCAACTGCTCACGGATCCAGCTGCGCAGCTCCACCAATGGCACATCTGCGGGCCAGAGGAATTGGCGTTGCAGGCTGGTGAGCCTCACTTTTGGTATTGACCGAACTGGGCTTCGTAGAGCGCATCCTCTTGCCCTGTCTTGAGGGTGAGATCGGTCCGCGGGAAAGCCACACACAGCAGGCTGTAGCCCTGCTGCTGCAGCTCACCTTTCACCCCCATGGCGTCGGGCTGCTCAACACTGCCCTCGCTGACCAGCGCAGCACAGGTGGTACAGACCCCAGAGCAGCAGGAGCTGGGAAGGGTGATGCCAGCAGCCTCAGCGGCATTCAGCACAGTCTGGTCGGCGCGGCAGGGAAAGCTGTGAATTTCGCCTTCGAACTCGGCGCGGACGGTGTAAGTGGCCACGTCGGACATGCCGGGCTGAACAAGGAAGAGGCCGCATTCTCTCAGGCAATGGGCTCGTCCAGCGCGTCCCAATGGCGGGGGTGGGGCGCCAGATACTCCGGAGAGCCACCCTGCTCCGGAGCTGTCAGCACGAAATCAAAACTGATGGAACAGCGCAGCTCGTCTGGGTCGTCGTTGGGCAGAACGCTGTGCTGCAGGCTCGACGGGAACAGCACGAGCAAACCCGGCCGTGGGGCCAGATCCCAGTGGGACTGATTCAACGGATGGCCTTCAGCAATCGGACCGCCAAAACCCACCGCCAAACCCGCCACCAACTCATTGGGGTGATGGGACGCATGCAGCCGCAACACGCCCTCCTCTCCCGAGCCCGTGCCCGAGAGGTAAAGCACAGCACTGAGATGGGCATTGGGGTGATGGTGGCGGCCAACCGCTTGATCCCAATCGCTGATCACAGGCCAGCAGCGCTGCAGATGCAGGGCCACTTGGCTTCGCTCAAACCCAAGCGCATCGAGGTAACTCCGGGCCTGATCCACCACCAGCTGGGCCAGGGCCTGAAAGGGCTCCTGTTGATGCAGCTGCCACACTCCATGCAGGTCCCCCGTCCAGGCGCACCCTTCGCTGGGGTTGCCCTCGGCCTCGCCACGAAGCCTCAGCAGGGCCTGCATGCAGGACGCCTGCTGCAGAGGGTCGAGAGGCAGTTGCGTCGTTGCAACCACGGTGGGGAAGAGCTGATGAAGCTGAAGCACGCCCACACCCTCAAACCGCTCAACCGTTAACACGGCACAAAAAAGCCGGCCCTGAAGGACCGGCATTCCAAGAAACGATCAATCGGGGTGATCAGCCAACAGCTGCGGAACCACCTGCAACTTCCAGGATCTCCTGGGTAATCGCAGCCTGACGAGCCTTGTTGTAGTCAAGGGTGAGGGTCTTGGCCAACTCCTTGGCGTTGTCGCTGGCGTTGTTCATGGCCGTCATCCGGCTGGCCAGCTCAGAGGCTGCCGATTCCTGCAGCGAACGCAGCATCTGGTTCTGCAGATACAGCGGAAGCAGTGCATTCAGCAACTGTTCGGGGGTCTGCTCAAACACGATGTCCGAGGGAATCTTCGGCTCGGTGTTGGCAGGGCCTGCACCAGGCTCCACGGTCAGAAGGCCATCCTTGGTGGTGAGACGGAAGATCTCATCCTCAGGATCAGCAATGTCCTGGGGATCCAAAGGCAGCAGGGTCTGCACAACAGGCTTGCAGCTCACCAGGTTGATGAACTTGGTGAAGACCAGCTCGACGCGGTCGGTGCTTTCAGCCAGGAATTCAGCCAGCAGATCCGTGGAGATCGTGTTGGCCTCATCCGCGGTAGGGACCTGTTCCAGACCAGAGAAGGTGGCCTGGATCGGGTAGTTACGACGGGTGAAATAGCCGATGGCTTTGCTGCCGATCAGCAGCAGCTTCACGTCGAAGCCTTTGCCCTTCAGCTCAGCGAAACGCTGTTCCGTGCGCTTGATGATGTTGGCGTTGTAGCCACCGCACAGGCCGCGATCACCGGTGACCGCCACCAGGGTGATGGTCTCCACATCGCGCTGCTGCATCAGAGGAGATGCAGCATCTTCGAAACGCATGCGGGACTGGAGGTTTTCCAGGATCCGCGCCAGCCGATCCGCGAAGGGACGGCTGCGGAGCACTTGCTCCTGGGCGCGGCGCACCTTGGCCGCAGCCACCAGGCGCATGGCCTCGGTGATCTTGCGGGTGTTTTTGACCGACTTAATTCGGTCTCGGATTTCCTTGAGATTCGCCATGTCGGCAGCTCCTTCAGGCCGCAGAAGCGACCATGGTGGACACGACTTCAGTGATGGCGTCCTTGAGGATCGTTTCAGCCTCAGGGCTCATCACCTTCTTCTCCTGGATTTCGGTGATGAACTCAGCCTTGTTGGACTTGAGGTAATCACGCAGTTCACGGGAGAAGTCGACGACCTTGTCGACGGGGACGTCGTCGATCAGGCCCTTCACACCGGCGTAAACGATGGCGACCTGCTCAGCCAGAATCAGTGGGCTGAACTGAGGCTGCTTGAGCAGCTCACGCAGGCGCTTCCCGCGCTCCAGCTGCTGCTGGGTGGAAGCGTCCAGATCAGAAGCGAACTGGGAGAAGGCAGCCAGCTCGTCGAACTGGGCGAGTTCCAGCTTCAGGGTGCCGGCAATCTTCTTGATGGCCTTGGTTTGGGCAGCACCGCCCACCCGGCTCACGGAGATACCCACGTTGATCGCAGGACGCAGACCGGAGTTGAACAGGTCGGAGCTAAGGAAGATCTGACCGTCCGTGATCGAAATCACGTTGGTGGGGATGTAGGCCGAAACGTCACCGGCCTGGGTCTCGATGATCGGCAGGGCAGTCATGGAACCCTTGCCCATGGCGTCCGACAACTTGGCTGCACGCTCGAGCAGACGGCTGTGGCAGTAGAAGACGTCGCCGGGGTAGGCCTCACGACCGGGCGGACGACGCAGCAGCAGCGACATCTGGCGGTAGGCAGCAGCCTGCTTGGAGAGATCGTCGTAGATCACCAGGGTGGCCTTGCCCTTGTACATGAAGTACTCGGCGATGGTGGCACCGGTGTAGGGAGCCAGGTACTGCAGTGCAGCGGGCTCGGAGGCGTTGGCCGCCACGATCACTGTGTAGTCGAGGGCGCCGCGCTCGCGCAGCACCTCAACAACGTTGGCCACGGAAGCAGCCTTCTGACCCACGGCGACGTAGACGCAGATCATGTCCTGATCCGCCTGGTTCAGGATCGTGTCGATCGCGATGGCGGTCTTGCCGGTCTGGCGGTCACCAATGATCAGCTCGCGCTGGCCACGGCCGACGGGGATCATCGCGTCGATGGCGGTGATGCCGGTCTGCATGGGCTCGTGCACCGACTTGCGCTGGATGATGCCAGGCGCCATGGATTCGATCAGGCGCGTTTCGCTGGTGGCGATTTCGCCCTTGCCATCGATGGCGCGGCCCAGGGAGTTCACCACCCGGCCCAGCATGGCTTCACCCACGGGCACAGCGGCGATTTTGCCGGTGGCCTTCACCGTGCTGCCTTCCTGAATGCCGTATCCCTCACCCATCAACACCGCACCGACGTTGTCGTCTTCGAGGTTCAAGGCGATGCCTTCGGTGCCGTCCTCAAATTCAATGAGTTCGCCGGCCATGGCTTGCTGCAGGCCGTAAACGCGGGCGATGCCGTCGCCCACGGAGAGAACGGTGCCGACATTGCTGACGGATACCGACTTGTCGTAGTCCTCAATTTGCTGCTTGAGGATGGCGCTGATCTCGTCGGGACGGATGGAAACCATGGCGTGTGATCCCAGCTGGGAGTGGGGGAAGAAGGAGCGGTGGAGGAAGTAGTGAGGTCAGCTCGCTTTAGCGAGTGCCAGACCGAGGCGACGAACCTGGCCAGACAGGCTGGCGTCGATCACCTGAGATCCGAGACTCACGACGAAACCGCCGATTAGGGACGGATCCACACTGAGGTCGATGTCGACCTTGTTGGTGCCGGCCATGGCCTGCACCTTCTTGGAGAGGGCCGCTTGCTGCTCTTCGCTGAGAGCCTGAGCTGAGCGGACTTGGGCCAGGGTGATGCCCTGTTGCTCGCGATAAAGCTCGAGGTAGCGCAGCATCACTGCATCAAAAGCTATGAGTCGCTGACGATCCGCCAACACCTTGAGAAGGTTGAAAACGGAAGGCGTGACCTGCTCACCAACGAGGGCCTTAAGGGCCTGCTTTTTGGCATCCGGCTCGAGAACCGGAGACACCATGGCGTCGCGGAAGTCTTGGGAGTCGTTCCAGATCGCAAGCAGTTGCTTGCATTGATCAGCAACGGTTTCCGACTCACCGCGGGCCTCAGTGACCTGAAGCAGTGCTTCGGCGTAGGGGGTGGCCAGAGAGTTGAGGAGAGGCATCAGGCGTTCTCCAGGTTTTTGATGGTGGAATCGATCAACTTGGCCTGAGCACTGGCGTCGAGACGACCAGGAAGCTGGGCCAGGACCTTCTCGATTGCCGCCAGAGCGGCCTCACGACGCAGGCTGTCCTTGATCCGGGCAGCGTCGGCTTCAGCATCGGCATCAGCACCGGCCTTGATCGCAGCCATCACAGAGATGGTGCGCTTCTCGCCTTCGGCACGAATGCCTGCGGCGCGAGCCTGACCATCAGCACGAATCTTTTCGGCTTTCTGCTGGGCAGCAGCCAACTCGGACTGGGCCTGGCTCAGGTTTTCGGTGGCGGTCTTCAGGCGGGACTCAGCGTCCTGCAGGTCCTGAAGGATTGCGGCGCGGCGACGTTCCAGGATTCCTCCCAGGAAACCGCGCAGGAACCAAAACAGGAGACTGATCACAATGACCAGGTTGACCAGATTGGTTTCGAGCGGATTGAAATTGAGAGTCATCACGCGGCCAGCAAACGGTTGATGATCGTGGTGCTCAGCTGATCCACCTGACCCTTGAGTTGGGTACGGGCGGACTCACGCTCGGCCTCGATGGCACGACGGCTTTCCTCTTTGGTGCGGTTGGCCTCAGCTTCCGCTTGGGCCAGCGCTTCGCGGTAAAGCCGATCAACTTCTTGTTCCGCCTCAACGATCACGGCCTGAGCCGCCTGACGGGCACCCTTCAGCTGTTCTGCCAGATCAGCTTCCAGGCGTTCAACCTGGGCAAGCTTCTGCTTGGCATCAGCACGACTGGTGGAGATGTAGCCCTCACGATCTTCCACGACCTTGCCGACCGGACGGAAGAAGAGGACATTGAGCAGGAAGGTGAGGAGAACCACCTGAACCGCCATCAGCGGAAGGGTGGCATCGAGGTCAAAAAGACCTCCCTCCGGAACACCTGCTTCAGCGAGCAGAAGCCAGGTCATGGAAAGGTGCGCTGGGAAGGAATCGAAACAAGGAGTTCAGAAGGGGGATCAGCGATCCCCCTGCACTGATCAGCCGGCGAAGGGGTTGGCGAACAGGAGCACCAGAGCCACCACCAGGCCGTAGATGGTCAGCGATTCCATGAATGCCAGGGACAGCAGCAGGGTGCCGCGGATCTTGCCTTCGGCTTCGGGCTGACGGGCGATGCCCTCAACAGCGCCGCCGGACGCGGTGCCCTGACCGATACCAGGGCCGATGGCGGCGAGGCCGACTGCCAGGCCAGCAGCCACAACGGAAGCGGCAGAGGTGATGGAATCCATGTTGGGTGGTGTAAGGGGAAGCGCTGGGAAGCGCTGTACGGAATGGACTTGGGGATCGGTTCCCCCCGCGCAGGGACATTCCCGAAGGAACGGGCCCGGGTGCAATGCCGGACCTACGCGCGGATGTGTTTAGCAGATCGCCGTTCTCAGGCGATAGAGGTGAGAGGTTTTAGTGGGCCTCGTGGAGGCCTTCACCGATGTAGAAGGACGCCAGAGTCGCGAAGATCAGAGCCTGAATGGCACTGGTGAAGAGACCCAGAAGCATCACGGGCAGGGGCACGATCAGCGGCACCAGGTACACCAGAACCCCCACAGCCAATTCGTCGGCAAGGATGTTTCCGAACAGACGGAAGGAAAGGGAGAGGGGCTTGGTGAATTCCTCGATGATCTTGAACGGGAGCATGATCGGGGTCGGCTCCACATACAGCTCGAAGAAGCGCAGACCCTTGCGGCTCAAGCCGGCATAGAAGTACGCCAGGGAAACCAGCAGAGCCATCGCCACGGTCGTGTTGATGTCTGCGGTGGGAGCACCCAGCTCACCCTCAGGGAGTTCGAAAATCTTCCATGGGATCAAGGCTCCGCCCCAGTTGCTCACAAAGATGAACAGGAACAAGGTGCCGATGAACGGCAGCCAGTCGCGGTAGTACTTCTCGCCGATGTTGTCGCGGGCGATGTCGCGGATGAAATTCCAGAGGAATTCGAGCAGGTTCTGCAGACCGATCGGATCACGCTTCATCCCGCGGGTGCCAACAAGCACCACAGCGAGGAGGATGCCGATCAGGATCCAGGAGCTCAGGAACACCTGGCCGTGCAGATACAGATCGCCGATCTGCCAGTACAGGTGGTGACCCACTTCCAGTTCAGCGAACGGGAGTGGTAAGGGCAACAAAGCCATGGGTGCAGAGAAAAGTGCTCAGACTCAGCGGTCGTCGAAGACGTGCTGAAGAATCAGGGCGGGCTTGTAGAGAAGGAATCCCAGGAAGGCCGGCAGCAGATCGAGCTGAGGCAGCTTGGCCGAACCAACCACAAGCAGGGTTGGAACGATGAGCTGAAAACGCCCCAGTCCACGGGACTGGTCACTGAGCCGGGCCACGCTGCGAGCCAGCAAACGCACGTACAGAAGTCCGGCGCATGAGCCCACAAGAACACTGCCGGCCACCGAGAGATTCATGGTGAGAGCCACGATCGGAACCGTGACGAGAGACACCAGAACGGTGGCCAACAGCAGGCGACGTTGAAGACGGTAAAAATCTTCCAAGCGCTGCCTGAAATGGCGCGCGGAATCTATCACGCGTTCGCTGCTGTTATTCCTGCAACAGAAGCAGCTGCCGATCCGCAAGATCGCGAATCTGATCAAGGGGCGCAAGGTCCCCCAGCGTCTGGTCCGGCTGTTCGGCCACCGTCCGCAGCAGGGTTCGGTCGGCATCACTGAGCTGAATCGGCTCCATGTTGCGACCAAGAATTGGATCGGGTTCCCCCCAGAGGCAGGGCTGAACCAACCCCCTGGCCAGGCCAAGGTCCTCATCACTCCAGCGGGATCGCTTCACGGGCGCAGCAGAAAGAAAAAACTCGAAGTGGCTGATGTCGGGATCCAACTGCTCCACAAGCTCCCATTGCTGGCGCGGGGGCAAGGCCTCGGCTCGCTCCAACAGCTCTCCCTTCAACAGGCGCGCTGGATCCCACACCTCCGGATTGGAGAAGCCGGCGAAATGCAGACCCGCCGTTTCGATGAACGCGAAGAGACGCTCAAGGTTGTAACTGGTCTCCTGCGGGTGGAGGTACATGTCTGCGAAATTGGCGTCAGGAGCGCAATCCACGGCCCAACGTTCCAGGTGATGACG
>Ga0213866_10001921_pt1 | contig 15116 bp, 8 predicted proteins | sample PICome_11_FD_160079 | JGI IMG/M metagenome (GOLD analysis project Ga0213866, IMG submission 160079) | Coastal seawater microbial communities near Pivers Island, North Carolina, United States - PICO284 | ecosystem: Environmental > Aquatic > Marine > Coastal | place: USA: North Carolina...
CACCGGAAATTTGACTGGTGCAACAAATACATTAACAGCTACGGTTGATGGTCCAGGCGTTTTTAATTTATTGGTTACGAATACAACTAATGGCTGTGTTTCAAATTCAAATGTTACTGTTATTGACAATTTTGATACGCCAACAGCAACCACAACTGCTTCAACGATTACCTGTGCAACTGCCAATTCTACCTTAGATGGTGCAGGCTCTTCTACTACAGGCGTAACTTACGCTTGGACGAAAGTGAGTGGTACTGGAAATTTAGTTGGTGCCACGAATGCAATCACGGCGACGGCAGATGGAGCTGGAGTTTTCAGGTTGACAGTGACAAATACGCTTAGTGGTTGTACTGCAACTAGCGATGTGACTGTTACTGCAGATACAAGTATTCCTGTTGCTGTTTCGACTGCTTCTTTAATAAACTGTATGGATTCAAATTCCACATTGGATGGAACAGGGTCTTCAACGGGTGGCGATTTTGGTTATGTATGGACAAAAATAAGTGGTATTGGTAATCTAGTCGGTGCAACGGATGGTATTATGGCGACAGTGAATGGAACAGGTATCTTCCGATTGACGGTAATGGATACGATTGCAGGGTGCCAAAAAAGTTCGGATGTAACCGTATTTTCAACTAAAGATCAAGTTATTTCTGACGATAATGGCAAATTCATTTCTGATTTTAGTGGTAGTGTAACTGCAACAATCCCTAATTTTGATATGCCTCAGGGTTGTGACAGAATATTGGTTGTAGAAGTTAATTGGATATCTACCCCAGCAACCCCAGGGTTCCCAACAGGGGCAGATATGGTGACAAGTGTGACCTACAATGGACAAAATTTCATTGAGGCTAATACAGGTACTACAAGCTTTAGTTTTACCAATCTTTATAGCTCTATTTGGTATTTGCCAATGGGCTCTGGTTGTGCTTTCGGAACACCAGGATTGAATGATATTGATATTACACTTAATAATGAAGCAACTAGTATTTTATATGCTTCAGCAAGTTCTTTCCAGAATGTAGATCAAGCGGCACCAATTGGTAATATTGCTTCAAATTCAAACAGTGGAATGTCTTCCTCCATCAGTATTATGTCTGCAGATGGAAATATGATCGTAGATGCGATAATGTCAGGCGCTACAGTTATGAATGATGCAAGTCAAACGGCAATCTTTGTTACTCCAGGTGGTGGGGCTGGTTCGAGTTATGAGGCATCAACAGGGGGAATGCTAATGATGGATTGGACACAAACTTCTGCTACTCCTTTTATCCAAGTTGCGGTTGAATTAAACAACTGTGCAAGTTGTACGTTTTTCCCCAATCCTCCTACCGTAGATGCAACGGCAACGATTATTACTTGTGCCAATACAACGTCTACCTTAGATGGTACGGGCTCTTCAGCTAATGTAAGCTATGCATGGACAAAAGTGAGTGGAACTGGAAATTTGACAGGCGCAACAGATGGTAGTACGGCTACAGTAGATGGTACAGGCGTTTTCAAATTAACTGTTACGGATCTAATGACTAATTGTACATCAGAAACAGATGTTACAGTTACTGAAGATTTGACAACTCCAACAGCAGCAGGTTCCTCAACGCTAATTACCTGTGCAAATCCAAATTCTATGCTCGATGGAGCGGGTTCTACTACAACTGGTGTTACTTACTCTTGGACAAAAGTGAGTGGAACAGGGAATATAGTAGGTACCACAGATGCGATTACCGCAAGTGCTGATGGACCAGGTGTTTTCAAATTGACTGTAACAAAGATAGATAATGGCTGTACAGCAAGTATAGATGTGACGGTAACTGCAGATAGTAATGTCCCTACTTCAACGGGTAATGCAACTGTTATTGATTGTAATAATGGTAATGCAACCTTAGATGGAACAGGTTCTTCAACAGGTGCGAATTTCAACTACTCCTGGTCAAAAGTGAGTGGACTTGGTGCATTGACAGGTGCAACCAATGCCTTGATGGCAACAGTCGATAGCACAGGTGTATTTAGGTTAACTGTTACAAATACAAGTAATGGTTGTTCTTCAACGACCGATGTGACTGTCACAGAAAATAAAACAGCACCAACTGTTATAACTAATGCTTCTGAAATCAATTGTAATACTGCCACTGCTACATTAAATGGTTTAGGGTCTTCGGCAGGTGCGAATTTCACCTATACCTGGACAAAAGTGAGTGGAACTGGAAATTTGACATGTGCAATAGATGGGGTTACGGCTACAACAGATGGTACGGGTACATTTAGATTAATGGTTATGAATACGGATAATGGTTGTACCTCAGCTGATAATATTGATGTTATTGAAATATTACCACCGGATGTTTCTATTTCGTCTCAAACGAATGTAGGGTGTTATGGTGACAGTACTGGTATTGCAACGGCGACAACTACTAATGGTAAAGCGCCATTTAGTTATGTTTGGTCAAGCGGTGGTACTACGGATACTGAAAATGGATTTGGTATAGGAATGTATCAAGTAACGGTCACCGATGCAGATGGCTGTACGGATAATGTTTCATTGACGATCACTCAACCAGATTCAATTTTGCTAAATGCAACTTCAACATTTATCTCTTCTTTGGGTGGAAATGATGGAACTGCAGCCGTAAATCAAATTGGAGGAACCCCTCCATTTGAATACTTATGGTCAAATGACTCGACGACTCAACAAATCACTGACCTGACATCAGGTTATTACACCGTTACTGTAACGGATATGAATAATTGTATAGATACGATTGGTGTTTTAGTTTATGAGGGTTTAATCGTTGAAATTGAAGCCGATACAGTTCCATTTTGCGAAGGAGATGATTTAGGTTTAACGGCGCTTGCTAATCGTTCTGTAACCTATAAATGGAATACGGGTTCTACGGTAGATAATACCATTGCTAACTCAACGGGTATTTATGTAATTACGGTAACTGACGGATTTGGAAATACGGCAACTAATAGCTTATATGTAGAAACACTTCCTCAGCCTGATATTATGATTACGCCTGATGGACCTAATCAATTTTGTGAAGGTGGAAGTGTGACATTGACTGCTTCTGGAGGGGTCAGTTATATCTGGGATGATTCTAATAATACAGTAGATTCAACAGTGACGGTTTTTGATACAGATGGTTATTCTGTTACGGTTACTGATGCAAATGGATGTACTAATTCTGAAACATTCTCCGTGATCGCATTCCCTCTCCCAGATGTTTCCATTGAGTCGGCAACAGGATTTGATTTCTGTGAGGGAGATATGGTAACATTAGACGCTGTATCAAGTAGCATTGTTGATTTTTACTGGAGTACATTAGATACGAATGAGATGTCAATCACTCTAGATCAAACTACAGATGTGACTTTGATGGTAGAAGATGGTAACGGCTGTGTTAATTCAACGACTGTGACAGTTACAGAAAGACCACTTCCGGTAGCAGGAATACTACCAGGAACGCTTATAGAATTTTGTGAAAATAATGTTGATGCTATTGATTTACAAGGAACAGGAGGGGTACAATACCAATGGAGTAACGGCGAAATGACGGATGTGATTTCTGTCTTTGGCGCAAACAATTATACCGTTACTGTGACCGATATTTTTGGATGTACTGATACAGAGAGCACCTCAATTGTTGTCAATAGCCTACCTACGGCTTCAGTAGTTGCCTTAGGAGATACTACTTTCTGTGATGGTGGTGCGGTAGAGTTAGTAGCAAGTGGAGGCTTAACCTATAACTGGAGTAGTGGTGATATGACTTCAAATATTAATGCTACAGATAATACGGTTTATACGGTTACCGTTACCGACGGAAATGGCTGTACAGATACTGCCTCACAGGCTGTCGAAACGATACCTTTCCCTGATGTTGTACTTTCACCTGTTGATACAAATTTTTGTGATGGTGGTATGACAACTTTAACGGTTACAACGGATCCGAATACTACATTAAACTGGAATACTGGGCAAGCAACACCAAACATTCAAGTAAATACTTCAGGATTCTATTCTGTGGTAGTTACAGGCTCTAATAACTGTTCAACAACTGCTTCGACCACCGTCACTGTCAATCCATTGCCAGTCGTTACGGTTAGTCCTACTGATACCTTAATTCAAGCTGGACAGACTGTTACACTTCAAGCTACAGGCGGCGGAAATTATAGTTGGTCAAACGGTGCCAATGGTTCTGCTATTAATACGAATGCCAGTGGAACGTATATGGTGACAATAACAGATATGAATGGTTGTACAGGAAATGCTACTGCTGTTGTAGCGGTTGAAAATGCGCCAATTGTTGCCATTGAAGTAGTTGGAGATGCAGAGATTTGTGCAGGAGAAACGGTGACTTTAAATGCAATTGCAGCGGGTGTTCCAGATTTAACTTATACATGGAGTACAGGCGAAATGACCCAAAGTATTGTAGTGGATACAACGGGTACTTATACAGTGACGGTTACCGATGGAAATGGGTTTTCTGTTTCAGCTAATGAATCGATTGTGGTATTTGACTTGCCAGTAACTCCTCAGATTTCACCTAGTAATGACCAAGTCTTATGTGAAGGGGAAAGTATAACATTGACTAGTAATCTTCCAGATGGAACTATCTGGTTACCTGGAAATATAGCTGCCAATAGCATTGATGTAACGACTACAGGGCTTTATTCAGCTTATTGGATTGATACGAATGGTTGTCAATCTTTAAATTCTGATACAGTCAATGTTCAAGTCGTTCCATTGCCGGATGCACCAGTAATCAGTTACAGCCCAGATACAGTGGTTTGTGCGCCTCAGACGGTTACGTTGACTTCTAGTTATTTAACTGGAAATATGTGGACCAATAATTCCACTGCTCAATCCATCGTCATTGCCATAGGGTCTCAAACTTATTCAGTCGTGCATACAGATACCAATGGTTGTACATCGGAACCCTCTGACCCTGTTTCAGTAAGTATTTTATTACAGCCAAATGCTTCTATTACGATTGTTGGAGATACCATTTTATGTCAAGATGAAACTGTAGAATTAATTGCCAATGGCGGTACAACTTATGCATGGAACGTCCCTGGACCTGTTTCTCAATCAATTGTTGTATCCAGTTCTGGAGATTATATCGTAACGGTAACAGATGCTAATGGTTGTGAAGACACAGCTTCTCAAAACATTGAGGTTAATCCTTTACCAGAACCTGAAATTACAATGGTTGGCGATACCTTATTTTCTACCGTTGCGGTTAGTTACCAATGGTATCTGGATGGACAGTTAATTCAAGGAGAAACCAATCAATGGATTGTACCAACGGATCCTGGCGAATACACGGTTCAAGTGGTAGACGATAATGGTTGTGTAGGGACTTCTTTCCCAATTGTCTTTTCAGATTTGGTGGAAATAGGAAATATTGGCTCTATTGAAGTCTTCCCTGTACCTACGCAGACTCAATTATTTGTCAATTTGACCTTGAAAAAGCAAGTTTCCAATATCGATATAAAACTATATAACTTAATTGGTCAAGAAGTTTATTTCGAGTCGATAAAACCTCAATCAAGTATGCTGAATCACGAAATTGATTTAGGAAACTTGGCAAATGGTAATTATTATTTACAACTTGAAATAGAAGGACAACGGATTGTCCAAAAGGTTATAAAGCAATAATAAGAAATTGATATAGATATCAGAAAGGGGTTCGTTTGTCAAACGAACCCCTTTTCTTTAGGGTAATAATACGCTTTCCAGTTATGGATGTCGTACAAATAAAATCAAAAGCAGCATTTTATGTGCGACATCAGTAATTGAAAAGCGTATAAGATTGGCTTGGTAGTTATCATTCCAACAATCTAAAAACTACTTTTTTATAAGTCTGCCCAATCGGAATTTTATGGTTTTCAATGATTATCCGATTCCCTTCAATCGTCTCGATTTTTGGTATATTAACGATGAAAGACTTATGAACCCGCAGAAATTGGTTGGAAGAAAGCTCCATTTCAAAAAAGGAAATCGTGCTATGGGTCACAATCATTTGATCAGGCAAATAGACTTTTGTGTAATTCCCGTAAGCTTCAATAAATAGAATATCATCGATGGAAATTTGGTGATATTTTTTATCTCCTTTTAAGAAGATTTGATTTTTGGAAGGCTCCATTTTTTGAACTTGCACTTCTTTTTTCGGTGAACTTTTTTCACTAAAGGCATTATTAATTGCCTTCAAAAAACGCTCAAAACTGAATGGTTTCAACAAGTAATCTGCAACATTTAATTCAAAGCCCTCCAAGGCAAATTCTCCATAGGCGGTCGTAACAATGATTTTTGGAGGATTCGAAAGCGTTCTCAAAAAATCAAAGCCTTTTAATTTGGGCATATTCAAATCTAAAAACATCAAATCAACCTCCTGAGTACTTAAAAATTGCATCGCTTCTAGAGCATCATAACAATGCTTTTTAAGCTTCAAATGTGGCAAATCATTACAATAACCTTCAATGATTCGGTGCGCAATTGGTTCGTCATCTACTATTATATAGCTGATCATTTCAGGTTTAATTTTAGGCTTGATTTATAAATTCCGTTCTCAATTATTGTTAGAAAATTATATTTATTCGGATAGCTCAAAGCTAGTCTTTTCTTCAAATTTTCTATGCCAATTCCTCTTTCTGAACTCACTTCTTTTGGGTCAAAATTATTCTCAATTGAAAAAGAAATTTCATCATTTTCGGCAATCAAATTCATTTTGATAAAAGCATTTTCTCTCAAACTGTCAACGCCATGTTTGAATGCATTTTCTAAACTAACGATAAAAAGTAAAGGTGCAATTTCGTAGTTAGCATCCGTTTTATGCTTGAATTCAATGACGACGTTTTTATGAAATCTAATTTTTTGAAGTTCAATATAATTATTCAAATAGGCTATTTCTTGATTAAGATTCACGACCTCTTTTTTACCTTCATAAATAGTATATCGCATCATTTCTGACAATTTTAAAACTACTTGCGGCGCGTCTTTCGATTGTTCAACTGTTAATCCGTAAAGATTATTCAAAGTATTAAAAAAGAAATGAGGATTGATTTGAGTTTTCAATAGCGCCAATTCAGCCTTTGTTTTTTCTGATTTCAAAGCTTGAAACCATTTCCATTGGTCATAAAACCAAAGCAAGATAAGCGTGAAAAGCGGAACAAAAAACAAAATAACAACGGCACCTTCAATGTGGTGATCGGCTGGATTAGCAAATAGACGTACATAGATAAAATAGCTCAAACAAATCGCAAATCCGCCAATGATTATCAATTGATGTCTTTTGAAAAACCCTGGCGCCAAAAGGTAAATAACACAAATACAAAATACCACAACCAAAGAAATTGTCATGGGATTATCCACCATATCCATGTTATGGTCAAACACCAAAATTCCAAAAAAAGACAGGACAACACCTGCAATTTTCAATAAGGTCGTTTTCTTATCTTTTAAAAGTTGAATGCGATAAACGATAAAAGAGATGAGCAACCACCAAAAGAAAACGATCAATATGTTTTCCAAGATTGCTGTTGGATTTATCAAAAGAAACCCAATGGATTCTAATATTACAAAGAGTAAAATCGTAATTATAAAACCTATAATTAAGGCTTTGTATTTGTTTTTGAAAAAATTCATAGTTCAAAAGTACAGCCCTTTAAGTCTACAAAAAACAAATTTGATATACGCTGTGCTTTTAGGCATAAACTGACTGTTTTTCAAGCCAGACGTTGTTCATATCTTTTTTAGATTCGTATGAGATCAAAACGCTTAGTGATAACATCTTTTTTAGTTTCCCTTTTGAATCGAGTGTAGGTTTGCGTCAAAATAACTTAAAAATGAATACACTCGAAATTGAAAACCTTTCCAAAACTTACCCAAATGGCGTACAAGCTTTGGACCATATTTCCTTAAAAATATCCAATGGAATGTTTGGTTTATTGGGACCAAACGGAGCGGGAAAATCTTCTCTAATGCGAACCATTGCGACGCTTCAAGAACCTTCTTCAGGTAGCTTATATTTTAATGGGAATAACGTTCTTGAACAGCCTCAAAAAATAAGAAATCAATTGGGTTATTTACCACAAGAATTTGGGGTTTATCCCAAAATAAGTGCTGAAAAATTATTGGATCATATCGCTGTTTTAAAGGGGATTACCGATAAAAAAATACGAAAAGAACAGGTTGAAGCCTTACTTTATCAAACCAATTTATATCAACATCGCAAAAAATCAGCACATACTTTTTCAGGTGGCATGTTACAAAGGTTTGGTATTGCTCAAGCTCTTTTGGGCAACCCACAAATAATTATTGCGGACGAACCCACTGCAGGTTTAGACCCTGAAGAACGAAATCGTTTCCTGAATTTATTGAGTGAAATCGGTGAAAATATCATTGTCATTTTGTCCACTCATATTGTCGAAGATGTTCGGGATTTATGTTCCGATATGGCGATTCTCGGCGCAGGTAGAATCATCATTCAAGGCAATCCTTCTGAATTGACACAAACCCTTTCGGGCAGAATTTGGAGTAAAATCGTTTCCAAAAAACAGATTCCCAATTATACCTCTGCCTTTAAAGTCTTATCAACCAAACTCTTTTCAGGAAAAACACAAATCCAAGTTTTGGCGGATAGCCGTCCCGAATCAGGTTTTGAGAAAGTAAAACCTGACTTGGAGAGTTTGTATTTCTCATCACTTTTAGGGTAATCAAACCCTTTCATTTTTTGGTCATTCTGAGCCGTATGTGAAGAATGACCAACATAAAAATCTTTAAAAAAGAACAAATCAATGTTTCCATATCTATTAAAATTCGAAGCCCAATACCAATCAAAACAAAAATTCTTCTTCGCTTTTTCTTTTATTTTCGCCGCCTTCGGATTCATTTTCGGCAGCCAAGGTTTCTCTATTGCTAATGTAGATTTGAATGCCGCATACCAAATAAGCAATACAACAATTCTAATTTCATTAAGCTGTGTTTTTGCGATTATGTTTTTCTGTGCGAGTGGAATGCTTCGCGACCGACAATATAAAATTGAATCTATTCTTTATAGCACTTCGGTCAGCAAACGGCAATTTTTCTTTAGCCGATTTTTAGGTGTTTTTGGATTTAGTTTATTGGTGATGAGTATGAGTTTGGTTGGTATGTTTCTGGGCTTTTTGATGCCCAATTTAGACCCTAAAATGATTGCACCAATTAATTTTGGGCATTATTTTGAGGCTTGGTTAATGATTGTTTTGCCCAATATTTTCATCTGTACGAGCTTAATTTTTATGGTTTGTACATTGACCAAAAATAATTTAGCAACCTATTTCAGTGCCATATTTATTTATGCACTTTATTGGGTTTGCGCTTTTTATTTCAATTCTCCAATGATAGCTAACGCTACGCCCGCCTCTCCCGAAAACATGGTAATCGCCGCCTTAGCTGATCCTTTTGGTATTTCTGCTTTCTTTGAGCAAACGCAATATTGGACGCCTTTTCAAAAGAATACCCAATCCTTATCATTGGCGGGAAATTTTTTTTGGAATCGAATTCTTTGGATTTCGATTGGGGGAGGTTGTTTGGCAATGACTTATCAATTATTTTCTTTTCGAACGTTTTCGAAGAAGGCTAGAAAGAAAGAAATGCCACAGGAAATTGCAAATAAAAAAACGCTTTTTTCTCCTGTTCAAGCAATTGTTCATAATTCGAAATTTCAGAAACAAAGTTTCTTTTCTCTTTTCAAAATGGAATTGTCGAATGTCTTTAAAAGCCTCCCTTTTTTGGGCGTTTTGTTAATTTGGGTAGTCCTCGTTTTTTCTGAAATTTATTTGAGAATCAATCAAGGCGGTGACTACAATCAAAGCCTTTATCCGACTACCAATTTAATGATTTGGCTTATCAAAGACCCCCTTCCTTTATTGAGTTTAATCCTAATCGTTTTTTATAGTGGAGAAATGGTTTGGCGAGAACGCAGTTTGAAATTCAATGAAATCATCGATGCGACGCCTGCCTCAAATACAGGTTTCTTTTTATCGAAAAGTCTCGCGCTTGTTTGCTTACCCATTTTATTAATTACGATAAGCATAATAATGGCTATGGGGTTTCAAATTTCCAAAGGTTATTTTCAATTTGAAATCGGACTATACTTGTCCATGTTTTATTATCTCGGAATTAGACTGTTTTTCTATGTTTTACTTGCCTTCTTTATTCAAAGTTTAATCCCAAATAAATATGGAGGAATGGTAATTACAGGATTAATCATTCTATTTTTAGGAAGTTCTTTATCTGCGCTTATTGGCATCGAACACCCTCTTTTTCGCATAGGAAGAATGCCTAGAACCCTTTATTCAAATATGGATGGTTATGGAGATTACGCCAAACCTTTCCATTATCATGCGGTGTATTGGATTTCATTAGGGTTTTTATTGTCGGTTTTGTCTTTTAGGTTATGGCAAAGAGGAACGTCCCATAAAGTCTCCTTTAAGCTCAAACAGATCCTATCAAATTGGACAAATTGGCAAAAAGTTGCTGCCCTGTTTTTCGGAAGTCTTTTTATCATTTCGGGAACTGCCATTTTTTATAATACCAATATTGTAAATGAATATTCGACCTATGAAGAAAACCTAAATTTTCGAGAAGCCTATGAACGAAAATATGAACAATACCAGCATTTGGAACGCCTTTATCCTATCAGCATGAAAACAGAAGTTGACCTTTTTCCAAATGAAAAAGAATATCGAATTAAAGCCGATTACATTTTGGCGAATAAAAGCGACACAACTATCAGTCATGTATTAATAACCGACAAAGAATTTATTCAAAAAGTGTATTTGGAAAATGCCAAGTTGGTTGAGCACGATACTTTTTTTGACACTCGATTATACGAATTTGAAGAACCTATCTTACCAAGGCAAGAAGTAAAATTCACCTACGAATTAATCAAAGAAAAGAAGGGTTTTGACCGAAGTCGGGATATTGTAAAAAATGGTTCTTTCATGATGCATTCCGATTTTGAACCTGCTCTTTCTTATCGAAGTAGTTTGGAGATTGCCGATAATTTCGAACGGGAAAAACGAGGTTTGCCAAAGCGAATCGAGGAAAAAGCGAGCGAAGAGCATTTACACGAAGAGGAAGCAGGTTATGGGAAACTACCTTTTGAAACAATTGTTTCTACCGAATTTAACCAAATTGCGATTGCGCCAGGTAATTTAATAAAGCAATGGAAAGAAAATAACCGAGCCTATTTCCATTATAAAACCCCGGAAAAAATAATTCCTTTTCTGGCTTATTTTTCAGGAGAATATAAAGTTCACAAAGAAGAATATAAAGGTATTACTATCGAACAATATTATCATCCGAGCCATGATTTTAATATTTCAACGATTGCTAAAAACAGCAAATTAGCATTAGATTATTGTATCAATAATTTTGTAAAATATCCTTTTGACCATTTGCGAATTGTTGAAATGACAGGGTCTCGAAATTTTGCTGGATTGGCATTACCTGGCACGATTGGAATGGTCGAAGACCGATTGTATTTGATTGATAATCGCGATCCCAAAGGCTTTGATTTAATCGCAAAACGGACTATTCACGAAGTCGCGCATCAATGGTGGGGGCATCTTTTATCGCCGAAACATACAGAAGGCGGAGGCATCTTCACGGAAGGTTTGGCAAAATATACAGAGGTCACGATTATGGAAAAGGTATTCGGGAAACGGGCGGCTTGGCAATTAAGCGAAACGGCCAACAATAGATATTTTAAAGGTCGTTCGTATGCCTCTGAACATGAACCGCCTTTGTATTTGGAAGATGGACAAGGGTATTTATTGTATGGGAAAAATTACACGGTTCTTTAGCTATGAAAACATTGATCGGTGAGGAAAAAATCAATTTAGCTATCCAGGGATTATTTGAAAAACATAAACAAGACATTGAACCCAATTTAACTTCGATTGAATGGTTAGAAGCATTGTATGAGGTCACGCGACCTGAGTATCATGTTTTGATTGATGATTGGTTCAAAAGAGTGATTACCTATAACCTAAAAACAGAAAAGGTGATTTATGAAAAATTAGAAAATGGAGATTTTGAAATAACAATAAGCATTTCCGCAAAACGCTTTGAAACAATGGAAGCAGGTGATTTTTCTCCTATTCAAATTAATGAACCCATTCAAATCGGCGCTTTCACAGAGCATCCTCGCAATGTTGAAAATGATGAAATGGTGCTTTATCTTGAATCACATCAAATTGATAAAGAAAAAATGAACTTGAAAATTATAACTAAAGCCCTTCCAAAATATATTGCCATTGATCCTTTTGGAACCCGATTGGATGAGAATAGAAAAGACAATATTTCGGAGATCACTGATTTGTAGAGGTGGATTAAGTAGCGAATAAAAAGATTAGTTTTTTGGTCATCTCATTTCAGTATCATAAAAAATAGACATGAATCGTCAATCATAGAGATTCATGTCTATTCACATATTATTTTGACCTAGCCCAATGACATAGGTACATCCATCAACAATATTTTTGCATCATCATCAGCGATAATATTAATGCTGTCGGTATCCCACATACCAAAGCCATCTCTCTTTTCTAATGATTGTCCATTAATGGTAACATTGCCGTCTAAAACGAATGCATAGACGCCATTGCCATTTGCTTTTACATCATATGCTAAATCACAACCTTTTTCTAAATTGCCCATATGGAACCAGGCATTTTGATGTAACCAAACACCTTCATCGTCTGCATTTGGAGAAAGAATTTGATGAAATTGATTTTTTAACTGATTATCTTTCAAGGTGATTTGGTCATAGCGTGGTGTTACATTTTTGCGATTTGGAAACAACCAAATCTGTAAAAATTTTACCTCTTGGTCTTGATTTTTGTTGTACTCGCTATGAAAGACACCTGTACCGGCACTCATCACTTGAACGTCTCCTTGTTTAATGACTGTTGTATTACCCATGCTATCTTTGTGTTCCAAATCTCCTTCTAAAGGAATCGAAATGATCTCCATATTATCGTGCGGATGCCGATTGAAACCTCTTCCACCTGCTACTACATCATCATTCAATACTCGAAGTACTCCAAAATGCATTCTTTCAGGGTTGTGATAGTTTGCAAAACTAAAACTGTGGTGACTGTTTAACCAACCGTGGTTGGCATGACCTCGCGTGCTGGCTTTATGCAATACTGATTTCATGGTTGTAACTTCTTTGTTTGGTAAATGATTAAATCCGACTTGCTTCATTAATTTGTCATAGGTCGAATTCGTTGTTTTCGTGTTATCTGCTTTGAGTATAGAGTTACCTGTGACGACTCCAGCCGCTCCAAGTAATGATTTTTTCAAGAATTTTTTTCTATCCATTTTATTATCGTTTTTATTCATTTGATAATACAAATTTGAGGGGGTAGGGCAGAGGATGAAATATGAAAAACCGGGTAAAACTTATGAAAATCCGAAGTTGGGCTTATTTCCCAAACTTAGAAGGGGAAATTCCGGTACATTTTTTAAAAAACTGGCTGAAATTGGCGGGTTCAGAGAACCCTAATTCATATGCAATTTCTTTGGTCGTCAAGCCTGAAAAAAGAAGCAATCGTTTAGCGGCAACAATAATTCTATTTTGAATTTGTTCTTTTACGCTTTTTCCTGTTAGCGATTTTATAGAGGCATTCAAGTAATCAGACGAGATATTCAGTTGTTGGGCATATTGATTGACCTTATGCCAGGTCTGATATTTTTTTTCCAAAATGGATTTAAAATTTTTCAATAAAGTGACTGAGGCTTGTACTTTTTGGGTGTTGCTTTCTTGACCAAGTTCACAAAGACTATAACATTCAATCAACGCTAATTTAAGCCAGGCGCCTATTGCTTGATATTTGAATTTTTTGTCTGAATGGACATCTTTCCAAATATTATTTATCAAACTAGAAATGTTCTCAAATGCTTGGATATTTAGACTGAGAGGAGGTGTAAATCCAAAGTTTTGGAAAAGATAAAGATCATCGATAAAGTGTTTATCAATGCCATTTTCAATCATAAATTGTTGAGAGAAGGTAATGGCAGATCCATAAGATTTTTGTTCCTCTATAATTTGGTGGACTTGACCAGGGCTGATAAACCAGATTTGACGATCTGCTAAATCAAATTCGTTAAAGTCAATGATGTGTTTGCCTTTTGCGCTTTTTACAAACAGAATGATAAAATAGTCATGCCGGTGAGGTTCATCAGCTTGACCTTTTGTTTTTTCATAAATGGTTTCCATTTTCTTTATATCAAAAGAAAGGGAATGTTTTTCAGGATGAACGGCTTTATAGGTTTTAATTTTTTTCATTGTCCTGATTATATTAAGGAGGAGGAAAAATATAACCTACCCATTTTACTTGTTATTTTTCCTTTATGCATCGTTAAAAATACTCGCAATACCTTTTGGTATGTCTGCGTTTTTTGCCTCGTCTAAAGAAAAATTAACTCCCTAAAATTTGGGTAGCTTATTTATTTCCTCCTCCTTTATCGTTGTTTCTGAATAACCCAAACAACCTTCAGTGTTATTGATTTTTAGGAGGTTAATAATTAAGGATTACTGTTTAATTTACCCAACTTAAAACAAGTCAATCTGTTAGGGAATGGTAAATGTAAAAATTTAAAAATTCAACCAAATGAATATACTCACGGATCTCATCATCATTTTATCCGTATCAGCAGTTGCACTATATATCAGTTCAAAGTTGAAACTTCCTTCAATTGTTGGGTTTTTAGTTGCGGGTATTCTTGTTGGTCCTTATGGCATCGAGTTGATTTCGACGGTCGAGGAGGTCAATATCATGGCTGAAATTGGTATTCTATTATTACTGTTTTCTATCGGTATTGAGTTTTCTCTTGCCAAATTGATAGAATCAAAAAATTATGTATTAATAGGAGGAACATTACAGGTGTTTTTGAGTATCGGTTTATTCTCATTAGGTGCGTATGCTTTTGGTTTAGAGATCAATCAGGCCATATTTGTAGGCATGTTATTGGCTATGAGTAGTACCGCAATTGTTTTACAGCTTTTTCAAGAAAAAGGTTGGATGAATACGCTCTTTGGAAAAACGTCTGTTTCCATACTCAT
>Ga0213866_10001923_pt1 | contig 15112 bp, 10 predicted proteins | sample PICome_11_FD_160079 | JGI IMG/M metagenome (GOLD analysis project Ga0213866, IMG submission 160079) | Coastal seawater microbial communities near Pivers Island, North Carolina, United States - PICO284 | ecosystem: Environmental > Aquatic > Marine > Coastal | place: USA: North Carolina...
TCAACCTCAGCTCCGAAAGCTTGTTTAAGAGCTTTCATCATATCTTCATCATCTACGGTAGCGTTTCCAGATTCATCATAGAACTTATCCAATACTGAATCGACGGTTAATACTTCTCCTTCTCTGGTATCTCTATAACTATTCTCTTCTACTGACATTACACTATCATACTTCATGGATTTACCTTCATACGCATTGAAAATATCGTTTAAAGCCCTCTCCTCTAAAGCTACCGGTATTTTATCTCCCTTTGATGTAGTAATGATTAATCGATCTCCAACTACGGATGCATCAGTCGCAGAGTGTATTTTACCCTCCCAAGTAAAATCCCCAGTCTTAAATGACTCAACATCGTTATTTCTTATAACTTCATTAATGTCGAAACGTCTTATAGAAAATTCCTGCTCTTTTGGTGTTAAAGCTCTACCCTTTTTGTTAGCAGCTCTTTTTAGTGCCTCCATAGCTTTGTTGTGTCTAACACGTTCTGCAAGTGTACCTTTCTTAAGCTTCAAGTCTTCTGCCTCGCCTGTATACTTTCTGCTATCTTCTTCATCATAAGCAGCCTTTATTTGCCTTGTAACAAAATCTTTAACTAGTTGCTTATCCTCTTTAGTGTAAGAGTCCTGCTCTCCGTACCTCTCTGCGTCACCTTTTTTCTTGATAGTCCCTCTTGAAGCTTGATAAAGTAATGATGACATAACTCTCTTGTCTCCCATAACTACATCTAATTTAGCTTCTAAAGCTCTTTCATTTAGATCATCCCAAACTTGTTTAGTTGTCTCCCAATTGCCAGTAGCTTCATTTTTAACTCTTTTGCCAAAACCAGATAACCAACTGTTTACAAGACCTTCGTCACCTGCCATTTCTACATTCTCATAAGGTCTGTAATTACCATTAACTAAGTCAGAAACTTTAACTTTCATTTTACTTTCGTTCCCTTCGCTATCTTTAATCAAAGCTTCTACTACTGGGTTATTCCTTTCATCCAATGAGTAGACGAAATTATGTTGTGCGATAGATTCCATTAAACCTTCCCACTCATTGTCAACAGGAGATATTTTACCTTCATTTGCTAACTTAACATAATTTTCATTGACCTTGGCTAAATGTTCTTCATTATTGGTTAAATTCTTGAATTGAGATAGTACTTTTTGTTGTTCATCTAAGAAACTTTTATAAGACTTATAATCACCTTTATCGTAAGCTTCCCTAGCTTTAACACCAATATTTGTATAACCTTCAATTGCAGTAGAAGCAAAGTTTCTTACAACATCATCCCTACTATCAAATCCAGTTACAGTTGTTTTAAAAGCGTCATCCTTTAGCTCAGTATCTTTAAAAGCTTTATTTCTAGCCGCCGCATCTTCTTTCTTTTTAAGGGCTTCGGCTTTTTTAGCTTCCGCATTTTCACGCGCGGCAATGCCACCCCAATACTGTAAACCTTGATCTATATTATCTTTAGGCACTTGCAACTGTTTACCAGCTGCCGCCGCTGTTACTTTTGTCATATTTTCCTGTTTTTATGATCCTCCCATTAAACCTCCACCAAAGAAGCTCTTAAAAGCGTTAAATATCCCTTGATCTCCTTGCTCTACTTGACCTTGTGCCTGAGCTGCATTCATTACATTTCCTACTCCTTGGTACTTCAATCCCATACCAACGTTAGCCATTTGACCAATACCAGCTAATTCATCTGTCTGCCTTTTTTCGGTCATACCTTGAATCCTAGCTTCATCACCAGAAGCAGCCATATCAATTGCTTTTTGTTTAGTATCTAACTCTGCTGCAACCTCCTTGTTTACTTGTGACTTTCTAGCTCCCACTCTCCCAAGACCTCCAATAATAGCTCTAGTACCTCCAGACTGTAAAGCGTCAACTGCCGTAGCTTCTGTAAGTAAAGCCTGTTCAGTTTTCAAATCTGATCCAAGTGTACTAACTTGATTATTCTCATAAGTATTAGTAAGCTCTTGCCATTCGAAATTTTCTTGTGCTGCCTTAGCTTCTTTTTGTAATTTTCTACCTTCGAAGTATTTCATTACTCCTCCATAAGCGCCCATTGCGTTCCCTAAACTTGCTGCCATTATATTCTTTTTGTATAAAAAGTGACTCCTTCATCCGAAGGTTCAAAACCAGAAGCGATAAAAGATTCCATCAACTTAGGTGTGTCACTTGTAGTTAATAATAATTCGAAGCCTTTCTCTAGGACTCTACCTTCTATAAATTTCAGTAATTCTCCTAAAGCCCCTGCTCTCAATTCCTTTGGGGATAATTTGTTTGACGTTGGAAATCCTATCCAAGCAATACTGGAATTAGTTTCATACACAGGTACTGCGTACAAATCTATACCATCCTGTGAAACAACGTAAATAGACTCTGGTAAAGCTGTAATTGGAAGTACAGGGAATCCCCATTCTTTCCAAAACCCAACCAAAGTCCCATAATATGTCTCTTTGTGTTCTAATCTATACCTCATTGATTTAATTTTAGTATAGCAAAGATAACATTTTTTACGTTACAAGCAAATGTATTAAGTAAAACTTTTCATTACTTCTATATTCACTGCAAATAATTCTACTTTAGTGTCTTCCATTACTTCTAAATCCATTCTCATAGTGTAACCTCTTAAGTTACCTCCTGTAATCCTTGGGTTTTTCCTACCCATAATGAAATCCCCACTTGTTAATGTACCCGTAGTATCCATTGTTATAACTCCAGAAGCATAATCTTGAATAATACCCATTGGTTCTAAAGATTCATTCAGTATTACGTCTCCCGCTGTCAAAAGTACACTACCTCCTGCAATAGTAATTGTACTACCAGCTACTCCTGTGACTCTTCCAATACCGTAAATAGATTTAGAATCTAATTGGTTTATATCTTCGTTTCTTCTAGCGTATGCATACCACATTCCTTCCTTCTTAACGAACTCTACTCTGGAGATTGAAGATTCCATAAAGTCGTCAGTATTTGAAATATAAGCTTTTATTAAAGCTTCCCAAGTATTATTTCCTTCTAGTGAAACTGCTTGTAATTCTTTTACGTCAGAGGCATTCTCGTTGAACATTATTGCAACCTTAGTTGGATACTGAACTCCATAGTAAGTATTTCTAGGTACGTTATCAGAATGGTGAACATAAAGCTCCCCGTTATTAAAACTGAAAAATCTACTATTCATTCCTATCATATACTCAGGTAGAAAAGAGTGAAACGAAGTCCACCCTTTTACCTTTTCATCAAATGTAATTGTCTTATCTTTTTTACAACTCATGTTTTTATTTATTAGTTTCTATAATCCCAAATGAGGTATAGATAAATTTCTGTTGTTCTATCAAAATCAAACTCTATTGAGTTAGAAATGAATCCAAATGCACCTTCTACTGTATCCACTTCTGGGAATGTAGCTAAAGCTAACATATCGTCTACTTGTAAAGGACTGTAAAAGTTCTCTGATATCAAGTACCCTAATCTATTGCCTTCTTCAAAACTACCTGAATGTAACATTGAAGTAAATGCCTCCATTTTTACTCTACTCCCGTTTATAGGAATAAAATTTACACCTTCTGCACTTGTTCCTACACTATAAGTATCGAGGACATTACCTCCGTCAAAAGTACTTGTCACACTTTTAAGTGGAGAAGAGTACGTATCGTTTGACCAACTATACCTACTTGTAATTGTTAACCCGTCATCCGCTGTATCATTTAAGATCACTGAAACAACTGATAGATCAGAAGTCTCAATACAACTTGGATTTAAGCTCACGCTTGATCCGCAAATAGGTGTCTCAATAGTCACTTTAGCAGTGGTTGGAATACTTTCGTATTTGTACACAAAGAACTCTCCAATAGACCCTCCAGTAACTTCACTGTAACCTAAAGCTACAAGCTCGTCATTATAAGATGGATCACCTACGAAATTACTAGATACACTTGTACCATTCCACTCAATGATAAACCTAACTGGTACACCATTACTTTCATAAGAAAATGACATTAATCCAATGCTCACTCCAAAATCAACATTTACTACTGTACTTCCATTTAGACCAGTTCCAGAATAACTTCCGCTACATAAAATAGTTGTCTCCTGAGCTTGAATTTTAGTGCTTGGGTAAACTACATATTGATCCTTAAATGGATCATAAGCTGCAACCTTCTTCGTATTAATTGTATCCTTAAATAAATTCTTAAAGTAAGTTCTCATTCCATAGTTAGATATTTCTGTAATACCGTCAATACCTAACCTACAAACACAACCTCTTTTTGCATCAACAAAGAAAATATGATTACCATATACAGCTATACTTTCTGGGTCTCTTCCAACTCCGTATTCTCCAGAGTAAGGAACTAATTGACCTAATACTTCCTCGATAGAAGATAAATTACTAGTACCATCCGCATTGTATAATAAGTCTTTACCATACAATACTTTAGAGACTTTATCTTCTTGGAAGACTAGCAAGTTGTCATTTCTATTAAGCAAATATTGGATTGCCCCATACTTTTTGTCTATATCCTCTTTATAATTGGCAGTAGATAAGTTAAATTCATTTAAGCCATTTACATTGGAATTTTCATTGTATGTAGCACTATATGTAATATCCGCAAATCTCCTAACTTCTCTGTACCTTTCTATCGCAGTTGTTGTAGGTCTTAAATCCATTGTCAAGTAATTAGCTTCTACTAACTGACCATCGTTGTCTGTTCCAACTGAAAAGGCATCTTTGTATCTAAAACTTTCTGCCCCATTACCTTGTACGTAACAATTAAAGGTATCAAGCTCTGCTATGGCTGTCCCACTTGAATCAGATTGATTTTGTACGTTTGCTTGATGGAAACCATCTACAATGTCAAAGGTCTGCTCAGTCTCAGAAAAAACATCATTAATAATGTCAGTTGGTACAGTTTCAAAAATAACAGTACCCTCTGAAAATAATACTTCAAACTTTACAGTTGTTGTAATCTTTCTTGAAGCTGTACCGTCCCTGTGCGCTCTTACCCAGAATTGAGAACCATCACTTGTAAAGTCCCATCCTACTCCTCTGTTGTCGTCCCCTAATCCAGAGCTTCTTGTATAATCTTCCCCAAATGAGCCTAAATCTACTACCTCTGCATCAAACCACTCTTGCATGCTGTCATAATCTCCTCCAGACCTAAAAGTCCTGTCGTAAGTTTCATCATAAGATATTGAACCTCTAGCCTTAAAATTAATGAAAATCCTAATTGTTGATCCAGCATTAATTTTATATGGGTTAAATGTCCCACTAGATGTAGTCCCGAAATCAGGGTTTGTATGGGTTGGAACTGGATACCTTAAGTGACTTGCACCTTCAAACGTCCTAGCTGTGGCATCATTAAAATTCATGTCAAAACCAGCAGGCTTTATTTTCATATACAACCCTGCTTCCTCTATAATATCGTCCCCATCTATATTCGTGTTACCTTCTATGAAATCTTTATCTTGCTCTTTTACTTCAAGGACTCTCACTTTGATTACATCTTCTACAATACCACCTAAATCAGATTTCACAATTAAAGTGTCGCCTTCTCTTACTTTATCCTTGTTAGCTCCTTCAAGTTTTACCCATCGGTACAAACCGTCCTCGTAAAAGACATTTGTATATATTGTATGGTAAAGCCCTCTATTTGTCTTAACAACAAATTTATATCTGTCAGCCCATGCTGGAGGTAAATGGTTTAAGTTTACAACTATCTTGTTTTGAAAAATAGAGTACTCTTGTCTTACATAAATTGTATTGTCTGCATCAGTTAACGTAGTAGTTGACCTATTATACTCATCTAAGTATATGATACCTACTTCGTAACTCCTGTTAGTTTTTAAACTAGTGTCAATCGCGATCTCTCTGTAAAATACCTCACTAAAACTTCTAAAATACCAATCTGCATTTTCTACGTGAGTGTTAGCAGGATTATCATCTAAATCCGCTGGAGTATCATCAATCAAATACTCTATTGTAGGCGCTGCAATTGTAATTGTAGTTGTAGTACTAGAGTCAATTGTAAATCCTGTAATACCCTGTACTTCACTATCATCAGGAGGAGTTGCATCATAATCAGACTCAAAGTTACCAGACAAAATACTTGTGATAAACAAGATAAAATCTTCGTCAACAGCTAATTCGTTCATATTCGCATAATCCTTATTTAGAATAAAATCTAAAGTATTACTGTATGTACCGCTTACAGAATCTGATTTTAATTCAAAATTGAATGATAATCTAGCTCCATCTGTCAAAGGATATGAACCAATATTGAACGTTATTTTTGAATCAGCTATTGTACCTGCACTAAGACTCACAGCTAAGTTATCTCCAGATAAATCGTTATTAATAAGACTTAAAGAGTAATCTACATCAATTTCTTGACCAAACTTATTCTTAAGGTCATACTGCTCTATGTAATTAGCAAAAGCAATTCTGTTTCCTATGGCTTCCATTGCCTTAGCTTTTCTAGGTACATTATCAAACTGCCTGAATAACTCTTTTTCTGGTAATGGAGAAAGAGACTTAGAATTTGAGAATAAAAACGACTCTTCTGTGTCGTTAGCCCATCCTTCATTCTCCTTGTTGAAAGTTTCAATCAAGTAAACAGTAGACGACTCAGCTTCCTTAAATAGTAATTCAATATCAGTAACTCTTTTTGATCCAGTATTAAAACCTATATTCAAAGCGTTAAATTGATTTTGCATACCTTCATTCTCCATTGTCTGATAATCTAAATTAAACCCGCTAGGGGCGAATGCATAATTAGATAAAGACGAGATCGCGCTATAATCACCATCAAGGTATTTGTACCTATAAGCAATACTTAAAAACTTATTCTGTAAATAATTCTCTTGTGTAGATGGTGTAAACGTGAAATCCACCGTAGGAGCGTACCTAGGTGGTTTTTTAATAAGTATAATGTCATCCTCTTCGAATCCATCAAGCCCGTAAGTTTTTGATCTTTCTATATTTATTAGTCTTGGATTATTACGATCATCTACCCAACCAAGTAAATCCCTTTTGAAATCACCGTTTATGATTTTCACCACTCCAGTAATTAAAAAATCTTTATTGAAATTTAGAACTCCGTCAGGGTTACTAGATTCTAATAAGATACTTAAGTTGGAATTAGGTACATCGTACTCTAAAACTAAATCCTTTTCGTCGGAAGTTACAAACCAATAAAGTAACTGTCTGGCTGAATCTGAGTAAGCTCCTAAAGCTGTGGCATTTGTTAAGTTGAGGTCAGTCAACTTCTCGTTACCTTTCATATTCTCTATTGCCCCAATATCTGATCCATCAGTGTTGATAACATCTAAGTTCTCGGCGTACGGATACTGACCTTTTTTAATTAATCTTTCGTCAGTATCCGTGTCCATTTTACCTCCTACGAAGGTTCTTTTTTGTTGCATATTTTCTTGTAAGTTAAACAATCATTATAATTTCTTTTTGGTGAACTACAATGTATCCACCCATATCTTCTCCAGCCCTTGAAGAGACGTAAATAATATCTCCGTCTTTCACTTCTTCTGCTCCATTAGCCTTTTCGACTCTAAGCTTTTTAGCTGATTTTCTTTCCGTTGGAATCTCAAATGACCCACTCACTTCTTGGTTTAGCTCTACACAAGCTACATAACCATTCAACATTGTTTTAATGTTCTCTTTTGTTTTACTACTCATAATTGTTTAATTAAATTGTTATACCCACTTATTTGCTCCTCTAAAATATTGCATTAATTCAGCAACCCTTAGTGTTTTTAGTCTTCTTTTTGCGATTCTCCTATTATTGAAATATTCCTTCCTAGCTCTAAGTTTCTCATTTTGAGGTACATTACGCCTCATCATTATTAATTGCCAGTAAATATACGAATTAACCGCCTCTTCTGCAAATTTATGTATACTTAATTTTGATTCAGCTTTCCCTTCACAACCTACAAAAAGACCATCTGAGATATATTCAAGTACTACATCTTTACCAAAAACCTCAGAACCAAACCTAATTACTCCTGCGGATTTATCAATTTTATAAGTCCCATTTGTAAACACTCTACTCATATCTCTATTAGGAGCAAATTGATAACAACTTACCATACCTCCTGAGATAGAACCTTCTGGTATTGCTTCCCCTGTAATTGGGTCTAAGTCTAAGCCTTCTTCCGTAGATTGCAGTACGCAACCTACTTCATCAAACAATATTTCGTAATCATTGTCTTGTAAGTAAACCTGAGCAATAGACATTTTATCATCTACTGACATAGGGTGTAATTGACCTTTGTCATCTACCCATGAAATCCTTACGTAATTAACGAAATCTGGAGGCAAAGTTACTGTCAATGTAGGACTAAGTTCAAGTTCAATAGCCCTAATTTCTTGTACCACATCGTAGTACAGTTCTTTGAAAGCTTTTCTAGCTTGATGTAGTACTCTAAATCTACGTACCCCAAATACAAAATCGTCTGGGTCTAGCGACATCATAAACTCATTTACGATATCACTCATTAATACATACTGGTAGTTCCCGTGAGAATCTACATCTTCATAATATTCTGCTGACGTTGCCATTAGTTATTCTCTTTAGCTGTGTTCATATTCTTCATCTGCTCAAAAATCTGCGTTAATTCTGTCTCCCTTAGATTAATACCAAAAATTGACATTATCCTGATTACTAGGTTTGGTAGTTCCGACTCATGGAGTTCAAAGTCTTGGAAACTCGCGTTTGTTGGGTCATAAACCTCTTGACCTAAGATCGTGACAAAAGTCCAATTAGGGAACTTAGGCTTTCTTAAGTACCTCATTGTTATTTTTTCTAAGGTGTCTGGGTATAAAACTAACTTCTCTTTATAAGATTCATAAACAGGATAAGTTTCAGTAGGTCTTGACCCTGTTAATCTTAAATAGTTTATTGAACTCCTTTCTACTTCTTCTATAACTATCGGTGTTTGTTCCACTCCGTCAATATATGGCGTGTAAGTTAATCCATCTTCCTCTATGAAGTATAAATCATCGGGTACTGCCACTTCTCCTGACACTGGACTCAGAAAAGCTATATCAGAAAATTGGGTTATTAAATGTCTCTGGTTGTACGCCAAGTTGCCGTATCCTTTATTAGTAAGCCCTCTATTCTCTCTGTTACCGTCCTTATTGGCATCCTCAAAATACCCATCAAATATTTCCAATTGGACGTTGTTAGCGATAAGGTTAAATTCAGGTGGTGAGACATACCCCTGATTCTCTTTATTCAATATCGTCAAAACTGTTTTATATACTGTGTCTATCATAAAGCAAAGATACTAAAAAATTGATTACAAATAAAAAAGCCCCAACTTTACGAAGGGGCTTTAGTATTAAATGGCTAACTTTCAGGTTATTAGCTCTTTTTTGTAATCTCTTGGGAAACTAACATTCCCTCCTCTGTCTCTAAGAAAGACACAACGTGATCTACGATTGGCATTCCAACTGGGGCAGTAGTAATTACCCCTTTTCCTTTAGTCCAAATTAAAGACCTTCCGTTCATTGAAGCTTGAACAATACCATCGTGCATAGCTCTTAAAATGAAGTGTCTACGTGTAGCCTCACCATCTTCGAAAATATTACATTCTCCAGAATCATCTGTGAAGTAATATGGATTTTCATCTGCCTCTTGGTAAATTCTACGTTTCAACGCTTCTGGAGTCATATCCTTAGCAATTTCAAATGAATTTTCTAATGAAGCAACGACAGCTTCTAATTTAGAAATACCTCCATCCTCTTTTGCCGCTTCTCTAACAGCTGTTTTGATATCTAAGATTAAATCTTCTTCCTCTACTTCTTGCCTAGCATCCTCATTATCATCTACGAACTCAAATAATTGACCTCCGTTGGCAACATTATCAGGGTGCTTACTTAAGAAGTCTTGTGTAATAGTTTCATTCGCTGCTACATCAAGATACCCGTTTATAAACATTACCCTAGTAACTCTCGCAAAGTTTGACTGCTTTTCTAACTCAATAGTTTTTTCATTGGTACAGTGACGTATCGCGACTGGATAACCTAATTCTTCATCGTAATAAGTCAAATTACCACTTTTTCCTGTCTTGATATTGTAAGTAATTCCACTACGGTCATTAGCTAATCTATAAGTTTGTGCTTCTCTCTTTACTTTTGCTACTGGCTTCGCCTTTGTTTTTGTTGTTGTTTGTGACATTTTTATTGTTTTGAATTGAAATTAAAATTTTAATAAAAAAGGCGGCGAAATGTATAATAACACACCTCGCCCACCTTAAAGTTTTGATTTCTTAAGAAGATTACTCCCCTTCAAAAATCATAAAGTTATTTGCTCCAACTGTACAAAGCATACGCTCTGATAAGTGGTTAACTTTCATTGCATCCTCGTCATCAGTGTAAACTCCACCTACTGTACCTGTTACCCAAGTTTTGTAACGTCTGTTTTCCTGACCTGCAACTCTGTACTTAGAGTGTAAGTAGTGCATCTTAGTCTTCTCTCCACCACCGTTTCCGTTGTACTCACCTTCGTAAACTTCTTTTGTACCTATTGGCACTAAGAATGCTCTAGTTTTACCAGCTGCTGTTGATACAGCTCCGTGTAATGTTGGATCATTAAGCAATTTTGAATCAGTTTTGAAGAAGTTGTAAGAACCTCTAGTAAACCCTTTAAATCCTAGGTTAATAGACATATCTTTACCGTTCTTGAAGATTCCGTAAGACAACCCGTTATCATACCCTGCTCCGATCTCTCCAAGCATATCATCAATAGCGAATGATTGGTCTCTGTCAACATACATCATATAGTCTTGAATCTTCCCCTGAGCGTCGAAACGTCTCACGATTTCATTCCAATCTAAAATGTCAGCTGCAATACCAGAGAAACCGTTTCCACGTTTTCTAATAGCATCGAATAAACCTTCTGTTCCACCAAAACCTGCTGCTTGTGCATCTGATCCAGCTTCTGCAATTTGACCATTAAGCAAAGAAAGTTCTAAACGATCTTCCCACCTACGTCTTGTATCTTTTTCAGATTCCATGAACCATAAATATCCACCACTTGAAGTCTTAACCCATCCAATTTGAGTAGCGTCCGAACCGTTAACTTCGTACTTATCTTTTTGGATGATTGGCTTATTACTTAAAATAGAGAAATCAGTTTCAAGTGATCCTACCATACCTTTAGTACCTTTATGGAACTCAGAACCATCAGCAAACACTGTCAAAGCAGATGTAGCTAAAGCACCTAGTCCAGCACTTAAATATGATGCTACTGTAAACGTGTTAGCAGTTACAGCAGTTACGACACCCCTACGCTTTTTAGTTCCGTCAGAAATGTGTAATGTTTCATTCACCCTGAATACGTGTCCAGCCTTAGTAAAAGTGCTACCAGTTCTAGTTACATCGTTGTACACAGTGTGTAATCTTCCTTCCTCAGTCCAAATGTATTTATCTGAGGCAAACGAACTTTCCTGTGACATGCTGTGAAGCATCCCTGAAACCGATTGCTTACCGTAAATGTTGGCAATTTCATCGTGCGTTTCTGGAGACTCCTGACTTGTATAGTCAAACAGAGAAATGTAGTTTGTTTTCAAAACTTCCTTAGTTGAAGTTGGTGTCACCTTATAAGTTGGTGCGGCGTTTAATCCCATAGTATAATTGTTGTTAGTATTTGTTAATATTTAATCTTTCTACCCTAAAAACGCTTTTAAGCCTCCTTCGATCTGCATCCCTTTTCCAGTTCCAGTATCTTGGTTAGCGTTTGCGTCCCCCCTCTTCTCTCTAAGGTTAGAGTTATTTGTTTCGTTAATTGTTTCTTCTTTCCCAGAGTTAACACCTTGCTCGAAAACAAGTTTGATGATCTCATTGAAGTACTTGATCTTAATTCCGTCATTAGTTACCGACTCATGGTTTATACTACCATCCTCGTTCCTCCAATGAGACATTTCATCAATATAACTTGGTAAAGAATCCCTCCCTTCTTTATCAGTCTTAAAATCAATAGTTAGATCATCTGAGAGTTTTAGAGATAATTTCTCCGCTTTTTGCGCAGCTGCGGTCAATTTCTCCTTATAAACACTTTGCGCTTGTGTGTTAGCCTCAATAGATTGCTTTGCAGCTTTACCTAAATCAATTAATTCCTGATTTTCAGGGGATAGTTTAGATGGAAGTGGCTCATTAAATTTGGATTTGTACTCACCCAAAGTCTTACGCCCATCAGTCGCAGCTCGTTTTAGTTTTATTGATTTTGACATCACCTCTTCTTCGTCATCATCTTCTCCAGAAACATACTCCTTATTCATAAGGTGTGATATCTCTTTAGAATCTAACTCTGGATATTGATGTTGTAGAAACCTTCTTACAACATCTTTATCATCCATTGACTTGAAATCTTCTTGATATTTTAACCAATCTTCTACTGACCTACCTGTCTTCGATCTAAAATCAGCGATTTCCTTTAGAACTTCATCACTTGCGAATGGGTCTTCAACTTGTGTTGTTAAGTCTTCAAAACTATTTACTTCTCTACCTAGCTTCTCGCTTAGGCTTTTCAATAGCACTTCATCCTCTATTACAGTATCATTCCCTTCTGGCGATCCGTTACCTAGGTCGTCATTCTGATTTGAATTTTGAGAAGCCTCAGCAGCAGCTCTCTCAGCCGCCGCTTTATCTTCCTCTGAAATATTATTCTCTTGATTTCCATCTTGATTTCCATCTTGATTTTCTCCTTGATCCTGAGAACTTAAATCCTCATTATTTTCAGCTCCAGCTCCATTATCCTCATTAGAACCATCTCCATTTGCTTTACTGAAATCGTATTCAACTTCTACGTTATCACTCATAATTATTTCTTTTAGTTTAATTTTCTGTTACAAAGATAAGAAAAAATCCTTTCGGTCATTTTTTACTGAGGGTTGTGGTCTTCTAGTCCCATACTACCAGATATTTGATCTGACGAAGACTCAAAACTCATAGCAGGTTTGTTAAACTGTCTTTGCTCTATCTTCTTGGAATCGTGAGAGTTCTGACGATCTTGTCTCTTGTCTTTTCGATTTTCTTTCTCCTCTTCTAAAATAGTTTTACCTTCAACTTCTAATCCCTTCAACTGCATATTATACAAAAATTCCTTTTCCATTAATTGAAACTTAGCTTCCTTTTCTGTATTTATTTCTAAAATTTTACTCTGAGTTTTAGCTTGAATAGTTTGTAATTCACTTTGACCTTTTAACTGAATTTCCGCTTGTTTATTTTGAGAAGCTGCGTTTGCAGAATTAATAGCCCCTTTTTGGCGAAGTTCTTCCATTAACTTCTCAGCTTCAAGCTTCTTTTTCTCTCTTCTAATACGTCTAACTTTCAATAATTGGTTTGCTAACTTTATGTTATCAATAGACCTAATATCGATAGCGTCATCCAAAGTGATAATATCTTTAGATAAAGCAGCTTGAATATTAGATTCCAACATCTGCTTTTCCTGCATATCAGGTCTTATCTGGATATTTATACCTACATCGTGTAAAGCATAGTTCTTCAATACAGTTAACGTACTCATGTTAATTTTACCGATAGCATTGATATAAGCCTCTTTTAAGTTTGGATACCTAAATACGTCCTTAATTCTAAGGGCTAATCCTTGTCCTAATCTTTCAGATATATCTAAAGCTGCATCAAGTACGTGCCTTGTAGCAGTATTACTGTTTAGAGATAATTGCTCTTGTACACCTACTGCCATATCTGGGTGAGGTGTTGAAGCATCTGTTCCTTGTGAAATCCCTATCGCATCCCTAAGTAAAGTTAAGTAGTGGTTATAAGAACTAATTAATTCTCCTAAACCTCTAACTACACCATTATTGAGTTCTACTATCGGACTCTTACCATGATTAAAATCACCTTCCGAAGTTACAGATGTTGTCAATACGTTACCAGTTTCATCGTAAATCTTCATAACTTCAAGTGGTGTCAATGTACCTCCGTCTCCCATGTCAATTTCATCAAGACCATCAACATCAATAATAACTCCATTCGGTCTAGCCTTAGCAATTAATTGTTGAATCTTAATGTGAATCTGTTGCATCTGATCCGCATATTGAGTAATTCTTTCTACAAGACTCTTAGTTCTATTCTGGTACAACTCAGGTGCGTAGAATAAATAGTTAGGTAAAGTCCTGTTTAAGTGACCTTTTGGTCTAATCATGTTTTCGCACAACCCGTAATTATATATCTTATTAGAACCTAAAACTAAAGTCCCTTTATACCAAACATCGATCACCTTTTTAACTACATCATAGTTTCCTCTTGTGTTCTCTGGCTTAGAAAAAGTACTCTCTCTTCTAATCATCTTGAATCCACCGTTCTTGTTATATTTCTTCTTATAACTTAAAGTATTAGTAGATTTAAAAGTGAAATGCATAACTTCAACCATCATATTAGGTAAGTCCTCTTGTCTTGAATTTGCTCCAGTTGATGAGTTATGATATCTGTCCCACTCAGTAGCTGATTCTGCCATTTCCCTCATTTCATCATTAGTGAAAGTTGATCCTGAGACTCTCTGTAATTCGTTGATAGTGATCCTCTCTACTTCACCGTAATAATGTACGTTCCTGAAATTTCTATCTTTAGCGTATGAATGTACACAGCTCGCTGGATCAACGTAATCAACACAAATACCCTTGCTTGGATCAGTGTTTAACTTAATACCTCCAATTCCTAGTGTTACGATATCCTCTACAACTCTGCTTTGAGTTTCATCATAATTATTCAAATCTAAAGTAAACTTCATTGCTTCCTCTGCTGCGATCTCAATAGCTGGCTTGTACTTCAACTTCATAAACAAGTCGATTTCATCTTGGCTATCTGGCATTTCGTCAGCATTCTGTGGCATTAAGTCAATATTAAGAACTCTTTGAGCCTCCTTCATAGCTGGCTTACCGATAACTAATTTCTCTAAACTTTGCTTGTACTTACTTTTCAAGTCAGTAGAGAATTTATCCGTAGCCTCTGCTTTGATATCAAATAATCTTTCAGTCATTTGGTTTGTCAATAATTTAACAAACTTTGGAATAATTTGCAATGGTCTCCAGTCAAAATTAGAGTACGTAGACTCATCACCTCCAGCAATTAAATCCTTAT
>Ga0213866_10001925_pt1 | contig 15087 bp, 15 predicted proteins | sample PICome_11_FD_160079 | JGI IMG/M metagenome (GOLD analysis project Ga0213866, IMG submission 160079) | Coastal seawater microbial communities near Pivers Island, North Carolina, United States - PICO284 | ecosystem: Environmental > Aquatic > Marine > Coastal | place: USA: North Carolina...
GCGAAGAAGTTCGACACGTGCATCAACCGTTCCGCCTGATCCGCGACCGCCTCGGCCACGGTTGGGTTTGCGTGCCCGACCGAGACAACGGCGAGTCCGGTAAGAAAGTCGAGGTATCGCTTGCCGTCGGAGTCCCACAGCTCAGTTCCCTTGCCTCGATCGAACATGATTGCTGGCGGCCCGAAGACTGGCATGAACGGACAGTCGTCGAGCGGCGCGTGGCGGAACGCATGGCTGCTGGACGCTGCATCGGTGGCGCTCATGACTGATCTCCTGACGTGCCCGACGTGCGGCTGGTGGCTTGTTCAGCGCGAAACTCGGCGAGTGCGTCGGCGTTTGACACGACCATGGTGCCGACGCCTTCGTCGGTGAACAACTCAAGCAAGAGGACGTGGGCAATGCGGCCGTCGAGGATATGGGCGCGGCGCACGCCGTTGCGGACGGCACCGACGCAGCTCGACACCTTCGGAATCATGCCGCCCGCAATAGTCCCCTCAGCGGTGAGCTCATCGAGTTCGTCGGCGGTGATCTGACGAATGAGGCTGGCCGCATCGCGGACGTTGCGACGCAGACCTTCAATGTCGGTGAGGTAGATGAGCTTCTCGGCGCCGAGGGCCTTGGCAATCTCGCCCGCCACCGTGTCGGCGTTGATGTTGTAGGCCTGTCCGCTGTCGTCGCAGCCGATAGTGGCGACCACTGGAATGAAGCCGTCGTCTTGCAGGCCGGTGATGACGGCGGTATCGATGCCGATGACGTCACCGACGTATCCGAGCCTCGGGTCGCGTGCCTGCGCCTGGATGAGCCGGCCATCGACGCCCGACACCCCGACCGCATAATTCCCGTGCACGTTGATCGCTGCGACCAGCTGCGGGTTGATTTGGCCCTTCAGCACCATGCGGGCGATGTCAACGGTCTCGGCATCGGTCACCCGGAGGCCATCGACAAACTCTGGTTCTTTACCAAGTCGTTCCATGAGCTCAGAAATCTGTGGCCCGCCGCCGTGCACCACGACCGGCTTCATCCCGACGAGGCGCATCATCACGATGTCTTCGGCGAACAACGCGAGCGCATCGTGCTGGCAGGTCCCAGCAAGCGCATTGCCGCCATACTTGACCACCACGGTCTTACCGGCGAAGCGACGGATGTATGGCAACGCCTCAATCAGTGTTGAGGCGGTGACTGCGGCGTGGGCCGTCACGGTGCAACCCCGACGAAGGCGAGCCCGGCAGTCTCCTCAAGACCTAGAGCAACGTTGGCCGCCTGAAGCGCACCGCCGCTAGCCCCTTTGGTGAGGTTATCGATCGCACACATCGCGATGACCGTACGCGTCCGCGGATCGACACGGGCCGATACGTGGGCCACGTTGGCGCCGAGCACTGACTTGGTGGCTGGTGGAGTGTCAGTCACGCTTACAAAGGGCTCGTCGCCGTACGCAGTATTGAGCGCCTCCATCACAACTTCCGTGTCGACCTGGTCGCCAGACGGCGTCCCGTAGCACGTTGCGAGGATGCCTCGACTCATCGGCACAAGGTGAGGTGTGAACAGCAACTCAGCCCCGATCTCTTGCTCCATCTCGGGCGTGTGGCGATGGCTGAGTAGGCCGTACGCCACGACGTTCGAATCGATGTTGGTGAATACGTTCGTGTCGGTCGGCGTCCGGCCGGCACCCGTAATACCGGTGACATTGTTGACTACGATGCCGTCCGGCTGGACGAGTCCTCCGGCTACCAGAGGTTGGAGCGCTAGCGTCGCAGCGGTGACATGGCACCCAGGTGTGGCCACCAGGCGTGCATCAACCAGTTCGCTGCGGTGAATCTCCGGCAGGCCGAACACCGCCTCAGCGAGCAACTCCTGCTCAGTGTGCTCGAAGCCGTAGTACGTCGGGTAGTGCGACGAATCCCTCAACCGGAACGCTGCCGATAAATCAACCACACAGCCCACCTCTCCCACGAGCTGCGGCGCCAGCTTCATCGAGGCCTGGTGCGGCAGACCAAGGAACACGCAATCAAGACCTGCTGCCTTGCCTGCATCGAAGGATTCGAACACGAGATCGGGGTAAGCCGTGGTGAGCGAGGGGTACAGGTGGGCTGCACGACGTCCAACCATCGAATCGCCAGTAGCCAACACCAGCTCCAGATCCGGGTGACCGGCGATCAGCCGAAGGAGCTCGGCACCGGCGAAACCCGACGCCCCGACGATGCCAACGCGGACGGGCCGACGATGCGAGAAGGTCATCTGCATGATCATACACATCAATGAATGAACATTCGATATTAAATAGGTCGGCAGTTCTCGAAAACGGGTGCGTTTGTGATCGTGCAGACTGATCCCACCATGTTCTCCGTATCCACCAAGGGCCGCCTGCTCGTGGCCACGCCGCCGCTTGCAGATCCCAACTTCGATCGGACGGTCGTTTACATGCTCGAGCACCACGACGAGGGTGCAATCGGGGTAATCATCAACCGGCCGACAGAAGAGGCGCTTCATGCACCACTTGATCGTTGGACCGACCTCCAATCGGAGCCGTGCACCATCTTTGACGGCGGGCCGGTCGAGCCAATGGCGATGGTCGCCCTCGGGCGACCAGCCGTTGCCGTCGATCCCGCCGCACCGGCTGACGAGCAACCGTCGGAGTTATTTACTGCGATCACGACCGACGTCGTGTCAGTCGACCTCACCGCTGATCCCGCAATCGCCAGAGCCGATGTGAGCAGCGTTCGGGTCTTCCGCGGATACGCCGGATGGGATGAGCGACAGCTCGACGCCGAACTCGATGCCGGCGCGTGGTTGACCCTCGATGGCGACGCCAACGATCTTTTCAGCAACCGCCCCGAAGCGCTATGGCGAACAGTCCTCGCCCGTCAGCCCGGTCGCCTCAGCTGGCTCGCCGAGGCCCCCGACGAACTTTTCCTCAACTGATAGCTGCCGCCGTCGACACGACAAGTCAGGGTCGGAGCGCACGAAGCACCTTGATGGCACGATCTGCGCTGTCTGCAGGTACGAGGAGATGGTCATGTCGGTATCCGGCGAGGACATTGCAAGGGATGCCCACGGCTCCGAGAGCTGCACTAATTGCAGCCGTCAGACCGACCGCTTCAAGGCTTGACTCGATGGAGAGCGTGAGCCATGCCATCGCCAGATCATCGCCGATACGCGCCTCGCGAGCGTCGTCGAGCAGGAGCACCAGCGTGGTCCCCTCGTCCTCGACGACCACTGCGTGCGAGAGCGCTAGAAGCTCATCCGTCGGCGGACCGGGAACCTCGACGAACGTAAACACGCCAGGCCGGCGTTCGACGTCGAGCGTGGCGAGCATCTTCGCCAGGTCAGTCTCACCGGGTGCCGGCACGTCAGCCCCGGAGATCGGCGCCCAGCTTGGTTGCAGCGGCCTCGACCCCGCGCCGCACGTCCGCCACGTCGGCCTCGGTGAGCGACCGATCGGGCGCCTGCAGCCGCAGTCGGTATGCCAGTGAACGACTGCCGTCGCCGACACCGTCGCCTCGGTACACGTCAAAGAGTTCGAGATCGACGAGCAAGTTCCCTGCTCCCTGCCGAATCGTCTTCTCCATCTTGTCGGCCGGAACGTGGTCGGCCAGCGTGAACGCAAGGTCAAGGTCACTCGACGGATGCCGGCTCACCGGTTTCCATTGTGCAGGCTTCGGCTCACGAACGAGAAACTCGTCGAGGTCGATCTCGAGAATCGCCACGCGCTCGCTCACGTCGAAAGCTGCGAGCACGTCGGGTGCCACCTCACCGACGGCCCCAAGAGGGTCCTTGCCGGCCTGCAGCGTCGCCGAGCGAGTCGGGTGGAGCCCAGCGGGAACCACACCCTGGTTGACCCGGGCACCGCGACCCATCGCCGAGGCGAGTTCGCTCCACACAGCCATTGCCGCAGGCGCCTCTTCCCCCGCCAGTACGACCGTCAGCGCTTCGAATTCGCAGGGCAGCTCGTCGTCCGACGGCGGGTAGACGTGGCCTATCTCAAAGAGCTTCGCCCCAGTCGCCCGGTGCGATTCGTTGAACGCAACCGCGCCAAGCAGGCCTGGCCGCAGCGAGGTACGCAACACGCTCTCGTCGGACACAAGCGGATTGGTGATGCGGATCGCCTCGGTTGGCAGCCCGGCCTTGGCGAGGGTGTCGGGTGCCAGGAACGGGCTCGGCATCGCCTCGGAGATTCCGAGGCCGAGTAACACCTCGCGCACTAGACGGCGGCGCTGCTGGCGCAGCGTGAGCCCACCGCTCCCCTTCGGCAATGGAACGGTCGCACCGACCTTGGAATACCCGTAATGGCGGGCAATCTCTTCGATCACATCGATCTCTGTGGTCGAGTCGAGGCGCCACGTGGGTAGCTGGACCGTGCGGGTGTCGCCCTCGCCCGACACGGTGTAGCCGATCGGGTCGAGAAGCGGCGGCAGGTCGTCGGCTCTGAGCTGAGTGCCAAGGATGCGGTTGACGTTCCACAGCCGTAACTCAGTCTCTCGATGCTCGTGCGGATGGTGCTCACTGCGCGCGTCGACCATCCCTTGGTGGACCATAAGGTTGGGGCAGGTCTCGCCGAGCAGTTCGGCGAAGCGCGCAATAGCTCCCGGCATGCCGAACGGGTCAACACCACGCTCGAAACGCTGCGATGCCTCAGATCTAAGTCCCGTCCGGGTAACCGACTGGCCCACCGGAACGAGGTCGAACCACGCCATCTCGAGCGCCACCGTCGTGGTGTCGTCGCTGATCTCGGAGTCGAGGCCGCCCATGATGCCTCCAAGTCCGATCGGGGCGTCGTTGGCGTCGCAGATCAGGAGATCTTGGCCGGACAGGGTGCGGTCTTCGCCGTCGAGGGTGATGAGGTGTTCCCCCTCCTTCGCCAGTCGGACACGAAAACCACCACCGCCTAGCGTGTCAAGGTCGTAGGCGTGATTCGGTTGATTGAGTTCGAGCATCACATAGTTGCTCACGTCGACCACGTTGCTGATTGGACGCATGCCAGCCGCGGTGAGGCGGCGCTTCATCCACTCGGCGCCGGGCTTGACCTCGACGCCGGAGATCACCGTTGACGTGAAGCGGCTGCAGCGATCACCATCGACCAGCTCGACCGGCGTGGCTCGCGGCTCCCCAGTCGCAAGCGCCTGGAGTGACGGCAGTGTGGGCGGCCGGAACTCGACGCCCATCTTGGCAGCGAGATCCCGGGCGATTCCGACGTAGCCCCAGCAGTCGGGACGGTTGCGCGTGACGTCGACATCGATGAGTACGTCAGACTCGATGCCGAGCGCATCGCCGTACGGGATGCCTAATTCAATGCCATCAGGCAGGATTCGGATGCCGGAGTGGTCGTCGCCGAGGCCGAGCTCCTGCTCGGAACAGAGCATGCCCTCAGAGTCGATACCGAGGATGCCCCGACGTTCGATCGTCATGTTGTTGGGCATAGTTGTGCCGAGCGTGGCGAGCGGCACGATCTGACCTGCCTCGATGTTGTTCGCCCCGCACCAGACGTGACGCTCGACGCCATCGCCGGCGTCGACCCAGGCGCGCTGCACCTTGGCGGCGTCGGGATGCCGCTCTAGGCGGACGATCTTCGCGGTCACGACGCCGTCGACGGTGTCGCCGACATGTTCGATCGTGTCGACCTCAAGTCCGAGTGCGGTGAGTTCATCGGCCACGCGCTGAACGGCGTCCGGATCGGTGGGATCACCGAAATCGCCGTAGTCGTTGAGCCAGGAGAGCAGGATTTTCATGGTTCGTCTCGTCTCTCGTCGATGCTCAGAACTGCTTGATGAAGCGGAGGTCGTCGGCGTACATGTCGCGGAGGTCCTTCACGCCGTGACGCATAAGCGCCATGCGGTCAATGCCGAAGCCGAACGCGAAACCGCTCCACTCTTCGGGGTCGATACCGCCGTGACGCAGCACGTTCGGGTGCACCACACCGCAGCCACCCAGCTCGATCCACGATCCGTCGGGCCGTTGGATATCGAACTCGGCGGACGGCTCCGTGAAGGGGAAGTACGACGGGCGCAGGCGTGACGACCAGCCCGGCCCGAAGAACGCCTCGGTGAACGCCTGGATCGTGCCGGCCAGGTCGGCGAGCGAAATGTCGCGGTCGATCACCAGGCCCTCGATCTGATGGAAGACCGGCATGTGAGTGGCGTCGGGCGTGTCGCGGCGGAACACCCGGCCGGGCGCCACGATACGGATCGGTGGCTTCTCGGCGAGCATCGTGCGGATCTGCACCGGCGAGGTGTGGGTGCGCAGCACGGTGGAACCCGGTTCGGCGCCAGCTCCGGCGTGGTCCACGAACAGCGTGTCGAACTCGCCTCGCGCGGGATGCCCCTCCCCCATGTTCAGCGCCTCGAAGTTGTGCCAGTCGGTCTCGACCTCCGGCCCCTCGGCAACGCGGAAGCCCAGACCGACGAACACATCTTCGAGCCGCTCCCAGGCTTGCGTCACCAGATGCTTGCGACCCCGGGTCGGCGTTCCGACGTACTCGGTGAGGTCGAGGCTCTCGGCCTCAATTCGTTCCGCCAAGACCAACAGCTCGATCGCACTGCGACGCTCGGCGAGCGCGGTGTCGACGGCGGCCATCGCTTCATTGATGGCGGCGCCGGCCTGCTTCTTGTCGTCGATCGACTCGAGCGAGCCAAGCAACTTTTTCAGCCCGCTCAGCTCGCCCTTCTTGCCGGCGTAGCGCGTCGCCATGCTGGCAAGTTGGTCGAGGTCGGTGGCCGACTCGATGTCGGCCACCGCAACGTCACGGGCAGCGGAGATATCGGAGATCACAGGATTCCTTTCGGAGGTCGTCTCGGGAGGGTGCGTGGTGAAGCCCCGAACTGACGTGCGGACGCGTTGCAGGAGCGGACGTGTCCCCGGCAGTCAGCCGGGGTGCATAAATCGCTGCGACTGCGGTGCCACCCCGATCAGACTAGCGGCCCGACACTCCCACGGCCCGGACCGATTCGCCGCGTCAGTCCGACACATGAATCCGATTGCCGCCGCGGTCGGCAAATTGAACGTCTGGCGCCCACGTCATCTCGCCGCCGCTGACGCCGAACTCAGTGGCGGTCGAGGCGGCGGGATCGACCCAGAGATACACCAGCCTGAGACCCTGGGCGTCATCCGCGTGTTCCGACAGGTGAATCGAGGCGTCGGCAAGCTCCGGGTCGCAGGCGAAGATCTCGTGGGGCACACCCGTGGCGTCGGCAGCAACGATGAACGAGTCGCCATCTCAGTCGACCCGGGACTGTCATTTTTGCGACCGTTGGCGGGCCAATTCAAAGGCCAAGACCGTCGTCGCCATCGCTACGTTGAGCGATTCGCTGCGCCCGGCGTGGGGAATCGTCACCCAGCGGCGAATGGGACCGACCTCGTCGTTCCATTCGTCGGGCAGCCCAGCGGCTTCGTTCCCCATCACGATGGCGATCCGCTGGGTCAGATCGATCGCAGTGTGCGCCTCGACGGTCCGATCGGGCTGATTGTGGCTGCTCGTTCCGACGAGGTGGAGACCGGCCTCGGCGACCGCATCGAGTTCCGTTTCGACGACGGGAACGTGGAAGAGCGCGCCGGCCGAGGCGCGGACGACCTTCGGGCTGAACTGGTCTACCGATCCGGGGGTGAGCACAACGGCATCGGCGCCTGCGGCTTCGGCTGACCGGAGGATAGTGCCGAGGTTGCCGGGGTCTGCGACGCGATCAAGCACGACCACGAATGACGCGCTGCGGAGCGACGCTGGGGTCGTTTCGGGCATCGCGACGATTGCGAGCGGCGCCTGGGGGGCCTGCGTCGACCTGAGTCGGGGGAGCACGTCGTCGGCGACCACGACGATGTCGACGCCGTCGATGGCGACGTCTCGTTGCGAGTCAGGCACGAACTGACGACGCACGTCCCAGCCTGCGGCGAACGCCTCGCCGATCAGGACGGGACCCTCGACCACGAAAGCGCTGGCTTCCCGTCGATCACGCCGGCGCCCCAACAGACGCCGCAGTTCCTGCACTCGCGGACAAGTAAACGACGAGGCGGTGGGAGGCGTCACCGTCTCAGTGTGCCCCACCAGCCCAGGAGGAATACACACCGCACCCGCAGCGGTCGATGACACGATGATCGATGTTGCTTTTTCTGAGTGGCCCTGTATCATGTTTTCTATACACATGACTACGACATCTGAGGAGATGCCATGCTTGTTCTCAACAGCCCCTTCCGTCAGTTCGACGCCTTCTTCGATCAGGGGTTGGGTCACACCAACACCGCATCGGCAGGCCACAGCGCCCCGACCGACGCCTACCGCCGTGGTGACGACGTGTGGGTGCACGTCGATCTTCCCGGCGTCGCCGCCGACAGCCTCGACGTGTCGGTCGAACGCAACGTGCTTACGATCACCGGTGCCCGTAGCTGGGAACGCCAAGAGGGTGACCGGGTGTATCTCACCGAACGGCGCTCGGGCTCCTTCCGCCGCCAGGTGACCCTCGGCGACGGGCTCGACGCGTCTCGTATCGAAGCTGACTACACAGACGGCGTCCTCAGCCTCCGGGTGCCCGTGGCCGAGCAGGCCCAGCCCCGCAAGATCGCCATCGGCAGCCGCATCGCCGACGCGGTCGTCACCACCACCGGCACCGACTGACCCCTCTCAGCCGACAACCTCTCCCCCCAACGTGAACGGGGCGCCTCCCGAAGGAGGCGCCCCGTTGCGCGTGCGTCACCTGGGGTTGAGACCCCAGTCGGCGCGTCAGGCTGCTAGTGCTGCCTGAGCCCGCTCGACAAGCCTGGCGAACGCAGCCGCATCAGTCACGGCAAGATCGGCCAGGATCTTACGGTCGACCTCGATGCCCGCAGCATTAAGCCCGGCGATAAACCGGCTATAGCTCATGCCGTTCTCACGGCAGGCGGCGTTGATACGCTGAATCCAGAGGCGCCGCATCTCGCCCTTGCGGGCCCGACGGTCTCGGAATGCGTAATTTCCGGACCGCATCACCTGCTCGTTGGCACCACGGAACGTGCGGCTCTTGTTGCCGTAGTAGCCCTTCGCCTGCTTCAGGACCTTCTTGTGACGGTTCGTCTTGGTGACGCCGCGTTTGACTCGTGCCATTGCTCAGTTCCCTCTCTCGTCAGTCCTGCTCATCGCTCCGCCAGGAGGCGCTTGATTTTCTTGGCGTCGCCGGGGTGCACATCGACGTCCTGCTCGAGGCGACGCTTACGGCGTGACGACTTCTTCTCAAACAGGTGCTGGTTGTTCGCCTGCTCGCGGCGCAGCGTGCCCTTACCCGTCTTCTTGAACCGCTTCGCAGCAGTCTTTGAGGTCTTCATCTTCGGCATGATTGGTTTCTCCTTCGATCGAACGAATCGATCGGCTCTACTCAGTCGTCGGTCGACTTGGCGGCATCGCTGGCCGACGAATCGGGCTCGCCGGCGTCAGCCTCGGCGTCTTCTTCGGCCTTGGCCTTTTTAATCGCCTCTTGAGCCTTCTTGTCCGGTGAGAGCACCATCGACATACTCCGTCCTTCGAGCCGTGAGCGGCTGTCCAGCTTGGCGGCTGGACCGACAGAGTCGATCACGTCGTCGAGGATCTTTGCGCCAAGTTCAGGATGCGCCATTTCGCGTCCGCGGAACTGCAGCGTGACCTTGACTTTGTGGCCCTCGTCGATGAACCGGATGACGTTGCGAGTCTTGGTGTCGAAGTCACCTTTTCCGATCTTCGGGCGGTACTTCACTTCCTTGACCGTGACATTTGTCGACTTCTTGCGGGCTTCTTTGGCCTTTTGGTCCTCTTCGTACTTGAACTTCCCGTAGTCCATAATTCGGCAAACGGTTGGGTTCGCGTTCGGGGCCACCTCGACGAGGTCGAGGTCGAGGCCACGCGCCATGCGTAGCGCCTCGGGAACGGGCTTGATTCCGAGCTGGTCGCCGGAAGGTCCGATGAGTCGGACTTCTCGGGCTCGAATATTGTCGTTCACGCGGTGCTGTTCGCCACGCGGCTCAGGTCTTCTCGGTGCTATGACTGCTCACTCCTGTGCAATGGGCCTCCCCATGTGATGGATGTTGGTGCTCGACGCGAAGTCCCGCGGAGCGACCGACACCCAGATCGTCCGCGCTACGGATGATCAAGGTGGCTGTCTCAGCCTCAGAACCCAGGCGCACGGTCGCATCCCCTGAGGCATGCAGTGGTGGCCGGGTGGGAGCAATTTGCCCCACTTCGCCTCAGTTATGCCCCGGTAGCCTACCGCAGGTGAGCGATGAAACCTCGAACACCTCGGACGGCTTCGACATTCCGGGCCTTGACGACGTCGAGGTGGGGCGTGGACCTGGGGCCGAGGAACTCACACCCGAGCAGGAGACTCAGTTGGCCGAAGCCCAGCAGGCGATGGAAGAAGCTCGGGCCCGCCTGGCCGATGTGCCAGCCGAAGTCGTGGTGACCAACCACGTCATGGGCCTCTACGAGCTCGCAGCGATCCACCTGTCGTCAAAGTCGCCCGACTTCGACCAGGCGGCGCTTGCGATCGACGCTGTCGCCTTCCTGGTCGACGGGTTAGGAGATCGTCTCGGACCCGAGGCACCGACAATGCGTGACGCGTTGAACAACATTCGCCTCGCCTTCGTTCAACTCAAGGGCCCTCCGGGCAGCTCCTCGAGCTGAATCGATTCACAAACTGCTTCGCCACGGCCCGGCGAAGTCAGTCTTCGGCGCAGTTGTCCTTGGCCGGAATGACGATCATGAGGCCGACGTAAAATGAGCTATAGCCATTAGTCGAGGCGTTGGCTGCGTTGAGCGCATCGAGGCTGACGTCGAACTTGTCAGCCACACGGATCGGTAGATCGCCCTCCGCAATCGTGTAGCTGCCGGCCTGGCAGTTGTCCCCAGCATCAGGAATCGTGTCACCCGAAGCCTGCTCAGTCTCGCCCCCAGTGACGTTCTCGACACCGTCGCCTGCTGACCCACCGCCGAGGTCGGGGACCACAGCACCTGGAGGGATCTTGATCTCGTTTCCCGGGAAAGGAAACTCCTGCTCCGACACCCAGCCGTTGTACGAGATGAGGTCTTGAAGCGATACCTCGTAGATGTCCGCTACACGCAGCGGCCAGTCACCTGACTGCACGACATAAGTCTGCTCGGTCTGGGCCGTGCCGCCCGCCTCTGGTGCGATTGAGGTGGGTGGCGACGTGGCCGGCGGAATGGTCTGAAATGCGGTCGAACCAGTGTCGAGCGACAGAGTGGAGCGGCTCGGCTCGGCGGAATCGGACCCGCCGCATGCGGCGAGCACGAGGGCGCCGGCCACGACCGGCACCGTCACGGCGGCGATACGCGATGTACGACGTTGCTTCATGAGCGGCGAGCGTAGGTGATCAGGTAAGCGTGATCTGGTCACCTGCAGTACTAACAGTTTGACCGCTGTCACGCACCGGAATCGGCGCCAGCTGTGTTGCCGATCATTTCGTTGCGCTCACTCACGTGAGGGGGCGAGCGGTTGGCGGGATCGGCGCCGGCAGGCGCGTCTCACCCATCAGGTACTCGTCGACACCAGCAGCCGCCGCGCGCCCCTCGGCGATGGCCCAAACGATCAGCGATTGACCGCGACCCATGTCGCCGGCTACGAACACGCCGGGCTGGTTGGTCATGTACCGCTCGTTACGGGCCACGTTGCCGCGCATGTCGTAGTCGAGTTCCATCTCGTCGAGCCATGAACCCTTCTCGGGACCGGTGAAGCCGAGCGCCAGGAACACAAAGTCAGCTGGGATCTCGCGATCGGTGCCTTCGATCTTTTCAAACCTGCCGTTCACGGACTCAACCTCGTGGAGGCGAAGTGCCTTGACCCGGCCGTTCCCGTCGGCGAGGAACTGCTCGGTGTTGACCGAATAGATCCTCTCACCGCCCTCGTCGTGGGCCGAGGTCACCTTGTAGACCATGGCGAATTGTGGCCAAGGGTTCTTCCCCTTGTTCCGCTCCTCGGGCGGCATCGGCATGATCTCGAGCTGGGTGACCGACGCCGCACCCTGACGGTGCGCCGTGCCGAGGCAGTCGGCTCCCGTATCACCGCCGCCGATGATCACGACGTGCTTACCGTTGACATTGATCGGGCTGTCGTCCATGTCGCCGAGTTGCACGCGGTTGGCGAATGGCAGATATTCCATCGCCTGGTGGATGCCTTCAAGCTCGTGTCCGGGAATCGGGAGATCGCGCCACTGGGTTGCGCCGCAGGCCAGCACAACGGCGTCGTGCGAGGCGAGGAGCACCTCCATGTCGACGTTCTCGCCAACCGCTGCATTCGTGCGGAACTCGGTGCCCTCGGCCTCCATTTGCTGTAGGCGACGATCGATGTGGCGCTTCTCCATCTTGAACTCGGGGATTCCGTACCGGAGTAGGCCGCCGATACGGTCGGCGCGTTCGAGCACGACCACTTCATGACCGGCACGGGTGAGCTGCTGGGCGGCGGCGAGGCCGGCGGGTCCCGAGCCGATCACGGCGACCTTCTTGCCGGTTCGCACCGAGGGCTTCTGCGGTACGACCCAGCCTTCTTCGAAGGCGCGGTCGATGATCTCCACCTCGACCTGCTTGATTGCAACCGGATCTTGATTTATGCCGACCACGCATGCCGACTCGCACGGCGCCGGGCACAGCCGTCCAGTGAACTCTGGGAAGTTGTTGGTGGCATGCAAACGCTCGATGGCATCGCGCCACTGATTGCGGAACACCAGATCGTTCCAGTCGGGGATCAGGTTTCCGAGTGGGCACCCGTTGTTGCAAAACGGAATTCCGCAGTCCATGCAGCGGCCCGCCTGCTGGTTCAGCACGTCGGCTGGGAATGGCTCGTAGACCTCTTTCCAGTCCCTCAGCCGGACCGGGACCGGCCGCCATTCGGGCGTGGCTCGATCCCACTCGAGAAAGCCAGTGACCTTACCCATGATGCATCTTCTCCTTTACTGAGCTCCAGGTCAGACCCGAGCCGCCTCCATGACCTTCTCGACAATCTGCTCTTCGGAGAGGCCTGCCTGCTTCGACTCGTCCATCACCGTAAGCACCCGCTTGTAGTCGGTAGGCATCACCTTGCGGAACTTCGACACCTCAACCGCCCAGGACGCGAGCATCGAATCTGCCCGAGCTGATCCGGTAAGTTCGGCATGGCGAGAGACGGTGTCATGGAGAAAGTCCCGATCCTCGTCGGTGAGCTCTTCAAGTTCAACCATCTCATAGTTGACCTTGCTGGCGAATTCGCCAGCTGAGTCAAACACGTAGGCGATGCCGCCCGACATTCCGGCGCCAAAGTTGCGGCCGGTCTCACCGAGCACGACAACACGACCGCCAGTCATGTACTCACATCCGTGGTCGCCGACGCCTTCGCTCACGGCCAGTGCGCCGGAGTTGCGGACACAGAACCGTTCCCCCACCACGCCGCGAAGGAAAATCTCGCCAGCCGTCGCTCCGTATGCGATCACGTTGCCGGCGATGATCTGATTCTCGGCCGTGAACGGCGCCGCAGGATCGGGGTGCACGATCAGCCGACCGCCCGACAACCCCTTGCCGAGGTAGTCGTTGGAGTCGCCCACCAGACGCATTTGGATACCTGCAGGCACGTACGCACCGAAACTCTGACCAGCCGAGCCCTTGAAGGTGATGTCGATCGTGCCGTCGGGTAGGCCGGCGCCCTTCCACACCTTGGTCACCTCGTGGCCGAGCAAGGTGCCAACCGTCCGATTGATGTTGTTGATCGGCGTTTCGATCGTGACTGGTTGACCGTCGTTGATTGCCGGCTGAGCCTTACGGATGAGCTCTTGGTCGAGTGCGAGCTCGAGTTCGTGGTCTTGGCCGGAGGAATTAATGAAAGCCTGACCGTATGGGTTTTCGGGCACCGCCAGGATCGGGCTGATATCTAGGCCTGAAGCCTTCCAGTGATCGACGGCCGCACGCGTATCGAGGCACTCGACGTGGCCAATCATCTCGTCCATCGTGCGGAAGCCGAGCTCGGCCATGAGCTCGCGGATCTCCTCCGCGATGTATTCGAAGAAGTTGACGACGAAATCGGCCTGACCGCTGAAACGGTCACGCAGCACCGGGTTCTGGGTGGCGATGCCGACCGGACAGGTGTCGAGGTGGCAGACCCGCATCATGATGCAACCTGATACGACCAAGGGGGCGGTGGCGAAGCCGTATTCCTCGGCGCCAAGCAAGGCGGCTATCACCACGTCACGGCCCGTCTTCATCTGGCCATCAGCCTGGACGACGATGCGGTCGCGCAAGCCGTTCAGCATGAGGGTCTGCTGGGTCTCGGCGAGACCCAGCTCCCACGGGCCGCCGGCGTGCTTCAGCGACGTGAGCGGGCTGGCGCCCGTGCCGCCGTCGTGGCCCGAGATGAGCACGACGTCGGCCTTGGCTTTCGATACACCCGCAGCGACAGTGCCAACGCCAGTCTCTGCGACGAGTTTCACGTGAATGCGGGCCGACGGGTTGGCGTTCTTCAGGTCGTGGATCAGCTGCTTGAGATCCTCAATTGAGTAGATGTCGTGGTGCGGCGGCGGGCTGATGAGCCCCACGCCTGGCGTGGAGTGGCGGGTCTTCGCGATCCACGGGTACACCTTGTGCCCGGGAAGCTGACCCCCCTCGCCGGGTTTGGCGCCCTGGGCCATCTTGATCTGGATGTCGTCAGAGTTCGTGAGGTACTCGGCAGTCACACCGAACCGACCTGACGCCACTTGCTTGATCGACGATCGACGTTCGGGGTCGTAGAGCCGCTCCGCATCCTCCCCACCCTCACCGGTGTTTGACTTAGCGCCAAGCCGGTTCATGGCGATCGCCAGCGTCTCATGCGCTTCCGCCGAGATCGAGCCATAGCTCATTGCACCGGTCGAGAACCGCTTCACAATCTCGCTGACCGGCTCGACCTCATCCAGAGCGATCGGATTCCGATCGCCCGACAATTTGAACAGACCGCGGAGGGTCATGAGCTTCTTCGACTGGTCGTCGACGAGGCCCGTGTACTCCTTGAACAGGTCGTACCGCCCGATACGGGTGGAGTGCTGCAGCTTGTACACCGTCTCGGGGTTGAACAGATGCAGCTCACCTTCTCGTCGCCACTGGTATTCACCGCCGAGCTCAAGCTTCCGGTGGGCGCGATCTCCCGGGCG
>Ga0213866_10001928_pt1 | contig 15075 bp, 20 predicted proteins | sample PICome_11_FD_160079 | JGI IMG/M metagenome (GOLD analysis project Ga0213866, IMG submission 160079) | Coastal seawater microbial communities near Pivers Island, North Carolina, United States - PICO284 | ecosystem: Environmental > Aquatic > Marine > Coastal | place: USA: North Carolina...
GGAAGATGAGCATCCAGCCAAAACAAAATATTTTTGTTTTTTAATGAAGGCTCAGACAAAACTTTTGGGAGCATGTTATTTGTTGACCCATGCCATATTTTAACTCTATCGTCTCTACTAAACATATGATTACATTCTTCATAAAATTCGTCATTTATTTCAATAGAATGAAATTCATTAAAAAACTTACATTGTCTAGCATAACTTAAGCCTGCACCTAAATAAGTTCCAGTTTCTACAAAAGCTTCTAAATTGTATGTGTGTGACCAACTTCTAATTGGATGTGCTGATATATGTCCCATAATAAAATAATATAGTAAGGTTATACAATTTCTGCAAATTGAGAACTTCTATTTTTTGCTTCATTTTTTCCAGTAGGCAAATGTGCTTTTTGTCTATTTACCAATTGGGGTGGAACGAATGCTCCTTGACATTTATTAAGGGTTATATCTGTGGTGCTTAATTGAGCACAAGCAGTATTTTTCGGTATTGTAGTGATGACTAAAGATTCTAGTTCTGTTTTGAATATATTGTCACTTGCTAAACTTCTTCCTACAGATCCTTTTGGTTTTCTAATGGCTCTAAATACTTCAGGTATTCCAGTATCGCTTACGCTTCCGATTATTAAGCCACTTCCAACATTTACATTATAATTATATCCAACTAGGACTGAAGCAATACCATCTATTTCTAAACCGCCAATAGCGTTATAATGGACAGTTAGTTCAGATAAACCAGTAGAAGAATTAACAACTAATTCTTCTCCAGTAGTAATATGTGTTAGGTGTAGTGCGTAATCGGCTGTAGAATATATGCTTTCTACAGTTACTTCTTCTCCAGAACTTACATATGTAAAGCTTATAGATGGAACAACTGTTATTTCCTCTATAGTAACTCCTCCAGTAGGAGTTACTTGGTAATTGAAGAGATATGTGCCTTTTAGAACAACTCCTCCACCTTCAGAAGTGTGGTTTGCAGATACAGTATCTGTAGCAGATCCTCCAATTAAAGTTCCAACAGTGGAAGGCGGCTCAATTCCAGCTATTGCAGACCCACTAATTTTAATGCCGCCAGAAATATCTTCTATGAAGTTGTATTCTGGAGCATTTCCATTGGCTAACAGACCTCCTGAAGGGAATTCTGTTATAATTACAGTTTCATCAACTGTTCCATCTACTAAAGCAGACCCTTGATACAAAGAAAATGGATCTAAGCCAATCCAAATAACTTCTGATTGAGCAATACCATCAACTTTTACCCCACCAGATACTGTTTCAAAATAAGGATTTACTTCTGCACTTCCACCTATTAAAACACCATTGCTTCCATACAAAGGATCAAAAGAAAAGAAGTGTGCAGGAATAGATGGGATTGTAACCCCACCAGTGGTTATTTCGTCATATTGGGTTTTTGCACGACTTCCAATTTTTACTCCACCTTCTAGTTCTCCGGGGAAGTCTACAAAGTAAGGTCTTGCAGGTGCATATCCACTGATTAAAGCACCGCCTGTAGCAGTAACAAAATCTATTTTAAGATCGCCTAAGCCTCTTACTAAAACACCACCAGAACCATAATCGTGAGTTCCGTTAGGGGATTTTCCATTAGCTAACAATCCTCCAGAACCAATTTCTTCGAAAGTTTGGAACCCTATTCCTCCAACAACTGATCCTCCTGATCCAAATTCAAAATAGGGATTTACTTCAGTATTGGCACTAAATAAAACACCGCCTGTACCAACCATTGTTTGGCTACCACCTACTGTGTGGCTACCATTTGTTAGTATACCGCCATCTAATTCTCCGGGAAAATCAATAATATAAGGTTTAGCATAAACAATGCCTCCTGTAATGCCTCCACCAAGAGCGAAGAAGTAGTCATTGCTCTCATTGTAGGTTAATTTTGTGCCAGAGAAAGTTACTTCGATTGAGACACTGTTAACTTCAATTGTAGGAGAAACACCACTTGAATCATAAGCAACTAGTCCAGCACCAAAGAAGGTATTATCGATTTCATTGACTGTAAGAGAAGGGAAACCTAATTCTGCGGGTGTTCCAATTTGCGTCAACGTAATATTAGTTTGAGAACCATTATACGTTCTTGACTGGGTAGTTCCATAGCCATCAGAGTAAAGAGCAGTAAAATATCTGGTAGTATCGCTTTGACTTTTGATATTCCAAGTTATTTCAATTACATCTATAGAAGATATGTTGTCTGGAAGGTTAAATCTATGTAATTGAGTAAGTAAAACTCTAGAAGTATCTGGATCTTCTACGTCAACTGTTGATAGTGACACGTTTGCGGTATAATTGGTGTCATCAATAGCTACATTTTCTACATTGGACCAAGCTGTGAGACCTGCCAAAGGATTGCTGAGATCATTTATTGCGTGTCCTGCGATTCTACTTTCTATTCCCATACTTTATATAGAATCGACATTATTATAATTTATAAATGATGGCATATTTGGTCTTGATTGTTTAATTTGTTAGGTGGAGTGGTTACAACATTATTTTGAGGATAAGAATAAGAAGTATGATTTTTGTTTGGAACTTGCTGCCATCCTTTTGGTGTTTGCTGCCATGAAGATCCTGTAGTTGTAGAATATGTTTTTGCAGCGAATTCCTTTTTTGGTTTAACTGACACTTTTTTCTTTAGTTTTTTTGTGACTTGGTTTTTTCTGTAATAATATGGAGAATAAGTTTTATTTCTTTTTTTCTTGTCTACTCCATCTTCGATACTTCGATTGGATTCATAGTTCGTAGGAAAAACTAATCCTCCGCAATTTCCACAGATTAAACTGTTATTTTTATCAAAACTATAGTTTTCATCATATTGAATTTTTTTGTCACAACTTGGACATTTTCTTGATAACATTTTATTTTCCTGCTGAAGTTTACATTTTAGGATTAAATTTGTATAATGTTGCGTATTGGATACTTTATAAAAAAACAAAGGGAAATACAATGTCTGTTAAAGATTTTATGCAGGAAATCAATAAAAATCACTCAAATACAAGGATAGCCATTGCTGTTACAGGTGGTGGTACTGGTGTTATTGGGGAAATGCTGAGATATGGAGGATCTTCGGCTACATTTGTATATGGCCATGTTCCTTATGCACCAGAACAAACCATAAAGTATATTGGTTCTGTGCCAGACAAAATTTGCTCTCCAGAGACAGCAAGAATGATGGCTGCAAAAGCTTTTCATGATATTAATGATTCAAAAGAAAATGACAAAATAAATCCTGTTGGGATAGGTGCCACTTCATCTTTAGGTAAATTAGGTCCAGAAAGAGAAGGTAGAGAACATAAAATTTGTATTGCAGTTCAAACTAGAGAACAAATTGTTAATTGGACCATAAATCTAAAAAAGCCAAGATCTCGTGAAGAAGAAGAACTTTTAACGGAAGAATTCATAATTAAAGCTTTTGGTACAACTTTTTTAGGGTTTCCAGAACAGGAAAAGATGGAAATTGATTTAGATGAATCAGAGACCCTAGAAATTTTAAGAACTGAAGGGGATCAACTGGAAACTATTTTTCATGGAAGTCAAAATTCTTTATGTTTTTGCGATAACAAATATCAAGAGAAAAATCCAAGATCTGTAAATTTAGTATTTTCTGCTGCTTTTAACCCTGTTCATGATGCACATTTATTAATTGCTAAAATAGCTTCGGAAATGATTGGCTATAAGTGTGATTTTGAAATGAGTATTGTGACGCCTCATAAACCTCCTTTGACATATACTGATATTCAAAAAAGAGTAGAGTACTTTGAGAATTTTGAATACTATCGTGAAAATAAAAATAATATTTGGCTCACAAGAATGCCTACTTTCTTAGAGAAAGCTAGATTTTTTGCACCAGTTACTTTTGCAGTAGGAACAGATACGGTTGATAGAATCTGTGATCCCAAATATTATGATAACTCTGAAACAAAAATGCTGGAAGCATTAAAAGAAATGGCAGAAAAACAAGTAAAGTTTATTTGCTTTGCCAGAGAAGTAGATGGAAAAATTAAAAAAGCAATTTCTGACAATGTCCCTCAAGAATTCAAAGATATCGCTATTCCTGTAGATCATAAAATTTTTGCAAGTGGACTTTCTTCTAGAGAAATTAGGATGAGCAAATGATTAAAGTAGGAACTGGTGTAATTGTTAGACGTAACAATAAACTTTTAGTAGGTAGAAGAAAAGGTTCTCACGGAGAAGGTTGCCTTGCATTTCCCGGTGGGCATATTGATTTTGAAGATTCTTCTTTTGCCGAACAAGCTGCACGTGAAGTAAATGAAGAAGTAGGGATGGAAATTGAGCTTGTTAATCCTGATGAAGGAAGACAAGATTTATTTACAACATTTGATATTCTTTCTGAAAAACACAAATATGTTACAGTATATCTGCTGGCAAACTATGTCAGTGGGGGAATTGAATATGAAGAAGATAAATTCAAACCTCTTGAAGACAAATGTGAAGGTTGGCAATTTTTAACAATAGATGAAATTGTTAAAAATATGAAAAGTCATGATGAAGCATGGATTCCAAGAGAGCGATTATTATTTTATAGAAATATTATAGAAGTTTAATTTATGTATAATATATACAATTGATGTTAAACATATGTCCAAATTGTGGATATAAACTTCCACAAGCAATTGAGAATGGAATCGAATTCTGTCCAACATGTAACAGAATTGTAGAATCTTCATTATATGAAAGATTGTTGGCATCTGCTCATTATGCCCGCCGCCATCATATTAATAGCGTTAAACAACTTCAATATGACCAATCTTTGACAGAAGCTGAAGCAATTTTAGTCAATGCATTTGTAATAGAAAATCAATATAACCATCAAGAGTTTGAAAAAGTTTTAAAAGATTTTAAGATTAATTGTATTGACTAAATTTTATTTTTTTTATAAATTGTTTTCTTAACATTAATTTTTAATTTAGAAAATAGTTTATATGAGAATTTGTTTATATGGTGGTCCCGGCTGTGGGAAATCTACTCTTGCTGCTAAAATATTTTCCCACCTTAAATCTGAAAATTATTCCGTTGAATTGATTCACGAATTTATAAAACAGTGGGCTTATGAAAATAAACCTGTGAAATCTTTTGATCAGAGTTATATTTTTGTTAATCAGCTTCGTCTAGAAGATTTGGTAATACAAAACAGTATCGATCATCTTGTGACTGATTCGCCTCTTTATTTGCAAGTTTGTTATGGGCAAAAAAGAAATTATCCTTTGTCTCAATCTTTAATGGATCATTGTGATTTTTTTGAAGAAAAATATCCGGCTTTAAATATTTTCTTGGACAGAAAAGATATAGAGTATCAACCTCATGGAAGATATGAAAATTATGAAGAGGCTCTTGAAATGGACGATATGATTCTTGATTTTATGAAAGATAATATTAAAAATTTTACGGTATTTAAAAGTAAGGAATCAGATGCAATAATTAATTTTATTAAAGAAAGCATTAAATGATGATGATAATTGATGGAAATGAAATAGCATCAAAAATTAAAGAAGATATCAAAGAAGAAATTAAAAAAATAAATATAAGCCCTAAACTTGCTGTAATCTTGGCAACAAAAAATCCAGCAAGTGAAATTTATGTGTCTAAAAAAGTAAAGTCTTGTCAAGAAGTTGGTGTTGATTCAATTTTGATAAAATCAGATACAATAAAAGATATCAAAGAGCAAATTTCTAGACTTAATAAAGACAAAGACATAAATGGAATTTTGGTACAACTGCCAGTAGATTGTTTAGAGGAACCTTCAGAATTGTTTGGTTTAATAGATCCTCTTAAGGACGTTGATGTTTTTCATCCTGAAAATACAGGCTTGTTGTGTCAAGGAAGGCCACGATATAAGCCTTGTACTCCACATGGCATTATTAAAATGTTAGAACATATCAAAGTACCTATTGTTGGCAAAAAGGTAACTGTAATTAATTCAAGCAATATAGTTGGCAAACCTTTGTCTAATTTGTTAATACAAGAAGGCGGCACTGTCACTGTATGTCATGATCGAACTCCTCCTCATATTTTATACGCTACCTGTCAAAATTCTGATATCATTGTGGTTGCAGTAGGTATTCCTAAATTTCTTAAAAAAGAAATGGTACGATCAGGAACGATTGTTATTGATGTTGGCATTAGTAGAGTAGATAACAAAATTGTAGGAGATGTAGATTTTGAAAATGTTTCGAAAGTTGCAGGAGCTATTTCTCCTGTTCCTAAAGGTGTTGGGCCATGTACTGTGGCAATGCTTATGTATAACGTTTTAGAGGCTTATAAAAAACAACATGATATTAATTGAACCTACAAAAGAAAACATATTGTTAGCAAGATCAAAAGCAGAAGATATTGGCCGATTAAATAATTCTATTCGTGCTGGCCAAGGCAACATAGCTGGATGTTTGGGAGAAATCGTTTGTGCTGAAAAGTTAGGATGGGATTTAAAAAATACCTATGATTATGATTGTATCGCTAAAAAACAGTTTAAAATTGATATTAAAACTAAAGAAAGAAAAGTCCCTCCACGAGGTAATTATTACGCTTCCGTAGCAGATTATAACACAAAACAAAAATGTGATTTTTATGTTTTTTGTTCTACAGTAGGTTTAAGTTCTGTGTATATTATTGGTATAATAAAAAAGGAAGAGTTTTATGACAAAGCAACTTTCTTTAAACAAGGCGATTTTGATCCATCCAGTTCCGAACTTTTTCCTTTTTATTTTACAGCAGATTGTTATAATCTGGAATATTCTGAGCTATATCCTATTGGCTCCTAGTTAGAAAGTAATTTTAAAATGCATGATTCTTTAAGAGTTTTTGGGCTGGAAAACAGCAGAGAATATACAAAATCCATCGTTGAACATTTGGGGGTTCAAATGACACCCCTTGAAGAAAAATATTTTGAAGATGGCGAATGTTATATTCAGTCCAGTGCTGATAGTTATGGTAATGTTCGTGGTTGCGACGTTTTTGTTGTTCAATCAATTTACACTGATGAAAAAGAATCAATTGCTGATAATTTCCAAAAATTGCTTATTTTTATTGGAAGTCTTAAAGATGCTTCTGCTGCAAGAATAACTGCGGTTATTCCTTATTTTGGATATATGAGACAGGACAGAAAAACTCAGTCAAGAGCACCAATTACAACTAAATACATAGCTCAAATGTTGGAAGCAGTTGGTTGTGATCGAGTGTTGACTTTAGATGTTCATAATTTGGCAGCTTGTCAAAATGCTTTCAAAAATTGTGGGTTTGATCATCTTGAAGCAAGAAGCGTTCTTGCCGAGTATTGTGCAGAAAATATAGAAGCAGATAAAATTGCTGTTTTGTCACCAGATGCTGGTGGTTATTTGCGAGCACATTTCTTTCGCAATAAATTAGCTGAGCTTCTGAAGAAAGATATTGGCATTGTGCAGTTAGATAAAATCAGGTCTAAAGGAAAAATTATTCCTTTGAACAAAAGAACCAGAATTATTGGAGATGTAGAAGGAACTACTGTTATCCCTTATGATGATATGATTTCTTCTGGTGGAACTTTAGAGGTAGCAGTAGACGCTGTTCATGAAGCAGGTGGAACAGTTTGGGGATTGTGTGCTTCACATGGGTTGTTTGTTGGTGCTGCCAATACAAAAATGGCTAATCCAAACATTGAAAGAATTGTAATTTGTGACACAGTAAAACCTTTCAGACTTTCAGAAGAAAATTCTAAAAAATTAAATATAGTCGAAACAACCCATTTGTTTGCAGAAGCCATTCGTAGAATTCATGTGGGCAATGGTTCAATCAGCGAACTTTTACGTTAGGCTGTTTTGCCAATTAAAGAAGGCATAAGTTCGGATCTTAGAATAGTCACATTGTTGTCTGCCTCTATTCCCAATCTGACTTTATTGTGATCGATTCTAACTACGGTTAATTCGATGTCTTTAAGTCCTTCTACTTGAAGAATAATCTTTTCATCAGCTTTTCTCGATAATACTAGCATAAATATCCTTTCCTTTATGTTTTATGTTTAATAAAGAAGTTTCTTACTTCATTATTAAATTAGTCTGTGTTTTTAATAAATTCTTATATATTTTTTATTTTTATTCTCTAATATGGTATGTTAACTCACAATATGCCAAAAGTTAGTTGCTGTCTTGTAACATATGACAGATATGATTTATTTAAAAAAAGTGTAGACTGTTATTGTAATCAAACTTATCCAAACAAAGAATTGGTGATAGTAACAGAAGGTCCTAAATCTTTTAAAGATAAAGTCTCTGTGCTTTTAGAGATAAAGGGCAGATCTGATATAAAGCCTGTGTTTATAGATGGCGAAAGAACTTTAGGAGAAGTTCGAAATATATCTATAAAAAAATCTACTGGTGATTATTACTGTCAGTGGGATGATGATGATTTTAATCATCCTAAAAGGCTTTCTACGCAGATGAACAAATTGTTAGAAGACAATGCTTTTGCTTGTTTTATGCAAGATCAACTTCATTATTATTGGGAAGATAATGCTATTTATTGGGAGAAATGGGCCTATAAGGACGCTCCAGAGAGATGCAATTGGATTCCCGGTACAATCATAATGAAAATGAATGATCGCTATTGGTATCCTGAAACAGGACCTAAATCTCGTGCTTCTGAAGATGTCGTTCTTATTGATCAATTATGGGTAGATTATATAATTAATGGATTAAAAATAACAAAGTTATCAGATCATGGTTACTTACAAGTCTACAGTTATCACGGTTCCAGAGAAAATCATTGCAATACTTTTGGAAAAGATCATCATATGTGGTTATCTAAAAATTGTAGTCATACAAGAGCACATATGATTGAGAATAGAGAACTGTTAGAAAAATCTTTAGACTATATGAATTTACAAAGAAAAATTGATGTAATGGGAAAAGAAGGCTTAGCTTTTAAATATGATAAAAACCGACCATAAAATTACATGTGTTTGTGCTACTAAAAACAGACCTAAACTTTTAAGAAATAGTATTAAATCTTACATACAACAAACTTATCCAAACAAAGAGTTGTTGATAATTTCCCAAAGCAATCCAGAGATAAATAGAATTATCAAAAAGCAAATTTCTGAATTTAACCGTCCAGATATTGTTTTCATAGAAGTTAATGAAAATATGACTTTAGGAGAGGTAAGAAAATGTGGCTCTTATGAAGCTTCTGGAGAAATAGTTTGTCAGTGGGATGATGATGATTATTGCCATCCTAAAAGATTAAGCACACAATATGCTGCTTTAATAAGGGACAATTCAATTATATCTGTATATGGCTCTCATTTGCACTTTTATAAAAATACAAGAGAACTTTATTATATTGATTGGTCAACAGAAAGAGGGGAAGATTGGCAAAGATGTTTAAATGGCACAATGATGTTTTTTAAAAGAATAGATAATAGTTGTCTTGAAATTTTAGAAAATTTTCCATTGTCTAGGGCAGATCATGGAATTGAAGATATGGGATTCATTAAAAAATCTTTTTTAGAATATCCATATTCTATAGTTCCACAAGGATATCAATATGTTTATATTTATCATGGAGATAATATTTCAGGAGAGAGACACCACCAAGATTTTATAGAATCTAAATATGTTTATACAAAAGAAGAGTTATATGCCTTGAAAAAACATATAGCTCAATCTTGTGAAGGTTTAAGCAGTTCTGTCATTAAAGTGATGGGACTAAATGGAAAAGCTTATACATTGTGATTTGTTTTTTTATAAAACTTATCTGAAAAGTGGGTTATAGTTGTAATATCCATAACCATACATATTTGGATTGTAATAGTAACCATAAGGCACATATCGGTAATATCCATAAGGATAGTAACGATTGTTATAATTGTATCTTATTCCTGCGTATCTTGGGATATATCTTCCATAACTTCTTGTATGAAAATATCGTCCTGCGTATCTTGGAATGTATCTACCTGTACTTCTTGTGTGGAAATATTTGCCTGCATATCTGGGTTCATATTTTTGTTGTCCATAACAAAAAGTGCTTGCAAAAAACAAAATACAAATTCCAGTTAAAATTTTCTTAAACATCTTTTACCTCAAATTTAGTAATTGTTGGTATTTTGTCCATTTTACGATTGTTTATGCTCATTTGCTTCCTTTTCCCCCTTTTTAGATTCACTCATCCTTTTTCTTGTTTCATCCGATAGTTTTTTGCCTTTTCTGGCTTCGCTCATTTTTTTTCTTGTTTCAGCAGAAACCTTTCTTCGGGAGTTGGCTTCACCTATTTTTCTTTTATGCTCTTCGGAAAATTTCATTCCTTTTCTTCTATCTGACATTTTTTGTTTGGTTTTTTTTGACATTTTAGTGCCACGTTTTTTTGATGCTATTTTTTCTTTAGTTTCTTCAGTGTGTGATTTTCCAAAAAATGGATTGTTGGTTCCTCTGGTGGCTTGACTTATTTTATCTTTTGTAGATTCACTATGTTTGGACCCTAATCGAGAATGTCTTATTTTGTTTTTAGTGGCTTCAGTATGATTGACACCTAAAGAATTACCTGCTGTTGGGCTGAGATTGTATCCTTTGGTAATGTCACAACATTGATAGAAGTCAATCCAATATTGTTCTCGTTCTATCAATTTTTCTGGAACAATTGTTTCAATTATTGAAAATTCAAATTTTTCACTTCCGTATTTGTTGTATGCTGCTTGTAGGTGTCGGTTATAATGTTCATTTTTTTCAAGTGAACAAAAATGGTCGTTCTTTCTTTTAGATAGCCTTACAGCACTTCCAACATATCGCTTTTGGTTTATTTTATTAACTATTTCGTATATTCCACTTTTCATATATTTATATAGTGGTGTAATTTACGAATTTATTTATTTAAGATTGAATTATAGTAGATTCCATCAATGATTTTACATTGTCCACGCAAAAACCATGATCTTCACGGTTGATAAATTCAATAGTAATTCCTATCAATTCGCTTGGCTTAGTAAAAACTTGAGTTAAACCGGGACAAGTTAAAGGTTCGTTTGAACAAAATTCAGCATATCCTTTTTCTTTCCATTTTTCCATTGTAGCTTTTACATCATCCACTTGATAGGCCATGTGATGAATGCCTCCAATTCCATTACGTTCTGCCACCCATTTTCCTACAATTGAATCTGGTTGTCCTTCAGACACAAAAATTTCAGGAGCCATATGGTAACAACAAGGTTCTTTTAGATTGTTTTTGCCCCCATTTGGGACTGTTACCCATGTCCATAATGCATTTTCAACTTTTTCTGGTGGCTCAAGTGCAATACATTCACATTTTGTTCCATCATCAAATTCTAAATCAAAAACACATTGTTCTTTATATCCAAATGCTTTTTTGAAAAAAGCAGCAGTTTTTTCTTTGTTTGCTACCCTGTAGGCAATGTGATCTAATCTCATAATTATTATACTCCAATATCTTGAAAAAGTAATATGATACATTAAAATAATGTTTTAATATACTAAATTAGTAAATGGAAAGAAAAATGGAACACAAATATTTGGAACCCATTGGGCAACGAGCAGTTTTTTATATTCCAGCTAAAAAGCTTGAAATGAAGGTTCCGCATGGAAGAATATTAAGAAAAGTAGAGAAAACTATTCATGATTTTTTTATAACTCATTACAGTGCTTATACATTTGATAGCTACCAATCTATGGGTTTCTGGAGAAAAGATTATGAAGATGAGCCTATTCATGATGAACTAATTAGGTATGAAGTTTCATTTGATGAATCAGTAGATAATTTTATAAATTTTTTAGCAGAACTATGTAGTTTGATAGAGGAAGAATGTATTTATTTGACGATGGGGTCGCACTCGTATCTAGTGAAGCCAAAATCGACGCCTACAGAGAAGAAATAATCAATGAATTAACATTGATAGATACTTGCGAACAAGAAGAATCTATTGATATTTTAATGGTTGTCAAAGATCAATATGATTACGTGCGTCAAAGCATAGAATCAATAATCAAAAATAGTTCTAATTATCATTTGTATATATGGGACAATGGCTCTGAAGAATTGACTGCAAAATATTTGCAAGAAGTTGCATTGCTTTTTGAAGATAAAATAACTTTGATTAAAAATTCTGAGAATAGTGGTTTTATTGTTCCTAACAATAGATTAGCTGAGTTAGGAAATAATGATTATTTAATTTTAATTAATTCTGATACCAAAGTTCATGAGAATTGGACTAAACCTCTTGTGAATTTTTTAAAAAAGAATTCAGACTATTCAATAGTAGGATACATGGGAGGATTACTAAATGAAGAGGCTCAAGGAGTTAAAATAAATTATGGAGAAGAAATAGATTTTGTTTGTGGTTGGTGTTGCTGTATGTCCAGATCTTTTTATAATAACTTTGGGCTTTTTGATGAACAAAATCTAAAATTTGCATATTGTGAGGATGCTGATTTATCTTTGAGAGCCAAAGAAGCTGGCTCAAAGATTTATTCGCTTCACCTAGATTTGGTTGAACATTATGGAAGTGTGACAGCAAAAGCCGTAAAAGAACAAGGAACCGATCTTTCATTAACTTTTTCGCATAATCATAATTATATGAAAAAGAGATGGAATGAATATCTGCAAAAAGAAAGAGTTATGTGTAATGCAATATCTGTTTAGATCTTATAAAATTTTTAGATTATTTAATATAGATGTATTTTTACATGGGAGCATTTTTCTTTGGTTATTTGTAATTTCATTGCTTAATATTAATACAGGCATATTTTTAGTACAACTTTTCTTTTATGTTTTGCTGCATGAGTTTGGCCATAGTCTGATGGCTAAGCATTACAATATCCCTGCAAGGGCTATTACTTTGTATCCTTTTGGTGGCATAGCAGAACTTCATTTGCCTGATAGGTATGATGCTACTCAAGAATTTTTTATAACTTTGGCAGGCCCATTAGTTAATTTTGTTTTTTGTCTTCTATTTTTCCCAATTTTATTTATGGATTATAATAAAACCGTAGTATTGCCAGATTTTTTAAATGTGGTTTTAGGTTGTGGTCTTGTTTGTAATTTGGTTTTGTTGTTGTTTAATTTAATTCCCTGTTTTCCTATGGATGGTGGCAGGATATTTAGATCAATTGTGTATTATTTTTGCCAAGACTTACTTAAAGCGACAAAAGTAGTAGTTTACTTAGGTAGAGTTGTAGGTATAGGTATGATTGCACTTGGTTTATATTACTATCAATTAAATTTAGTGTTTGTTTCTCTTATCGTTCTTTATTTGAGTAATTTAGAATATAAACATGTCCAAAACAAGTATGATAGACCTTTTATCTAAAATGTTAATTTACTCTGTATATTATTTTTTGTATAATTCATTAGTGGAGTAATATTAACGACATAGGAATAATTTGGAGAAACAAATGAGTAAAAACAACAGAAAAGATGAACAATTTTGCAGTTTTTGTAATGGTTCAAATCATGATGTTGGTGCTTTAATTGAAGGTGCTATTAAATTTGAGAATGGCAAACCTGCTCTGATTTGCACAAAATGTGTAGAATCTTGTGGTAGCATCATTTTAGCTAATAGAAAAAGTAAAAAAAACAGAAGTGTCAAAATCTCTCAACTTGATTTTGAAATGTTGAAAAAGAACATTCCTACGCCTAAGCAAATTGTTAATTTCCTTGATCAGCATGTTATTGGTCAAGAGAATGCAAAGAAGAACTTGGCAGTTGCTTGTCATGATCATTATATCAGAATTTATACTAATAAAAGTGATGATGATGTTCAGATTGAGAAATCTAATGTTTTGTTAATTGGGCCTACAGGATCTGGAAAAACATTACTTTGTAAAATGTTGGCCAAATTACTTCAAGTTCCTTTTGCTCTTGGAGATGCAACATCTGTAACAGAAGCTGGTTATGTTGGTGAAGATGTTGAAAATTTGGTTTTAAAGTTGATTAGAGAAGCAGATTTTGATATAAATGCTGCTCAACGTGGCATTTTAATGATTGATGAAATTGATAAAACTCGTCGATCAAGTGGAAATACAAGCATAACACGTGATGTATCTGGAGAAGGAGTTCAACAATCATTGCTTAAAATGATTGAAGGCTCTGTATTAAATGTGCCTCCACATGGTGGTCGAAAACATCCAGAGCAAAACTTTATTGAAATTGATACAACGAACATTCTTTTTGTATGTGCTGGAACTTTTGTTGGATTAAATAAAATTATTGCCAATAGGCTGAACAAAAGTAGAGTGGGCTTTGGGGCCGACAATCAGCGTAGAAAAAAGGATGAATGTTTTATTGAATATGTCACAAATGAAGATTTGTTTGAATTTGGTATGATTCCAGAATTAGTTGGTCGTGTTCCAGTAATTTCTACATTAAAGGAATTGTCTGTTGAAGATCTTTGTCATGTTTTGACTGAACCAAAAAATTCTTTAATTAAACAACAGCAAAAATTGATTGGCATGTATGGCCATCATCTGGAATTTACAGATGAAGCAATTGAAGAAATTGCTCTTGAAGCAAAAAAGCGAAAAACAGGTGCCAGAGGGTTGAAAGGCATTCTTGAAGAAATTATGCTGCCCCTTAAATATAACCTTCCTGAATGTGATAGCTCAACTATCGAAATCACTAAAGCTGTTGTCAAAGGCGAAAAACAAATATTCCCTGATGATAGTGAAGCAGCCGCTTAAAATCGTATGGTGTCTAATTAAAAGTTAGACTTTAAAGAATGTCTAGTTATAAAGATTGGATTTTGAAGATGGATGAACTTGCCGAATCAAAAGCAAAAAGTTCTGAAGAAAAAACTTCAGAAGTCAAAAAAGTTGAAAACAAGGTCGATAAAAGAGCAGTTTCTATTGAAAAAGTAAGAGGATACTTGCAAGAAAAATATGTTATTGCTGGCTCAGTCAAATTGGAAGAATATGATGATGGCAATTTGAAACTTGTGGACGAAGAAGATTCTTCTGTGATTGCCGATTTCTTTTTTGACAGTATGGGCAATTTTGAAATCAAACATAGAAACAAAAACATTGTTACAACAAAAACCTCATTTTCTTTCCTTGCAGACAACAGCTAT
>Ga0213866_10001929_pt1 | contig 15069 bp, 10 predicted proteins | sample PICome_11_FD_160079 | JGI IMG/M metagenome (GOLD analysis project Ga0213866, IMG submission 160079) | Coastal seawater microbial communities near Pivers Island, North Carolina, United States - PICO284 | ecosystem: Environmental > Aquatic > Marine > Coastal | place: USA: North Carolina...
AAGAAACCAGTGGTTATGTTTCTTTACAACAAAGTGGCGTCAATTCTTACCTCAATAACGTATCTAGCGGCGGTTCTTTAATTTTTAGAAACGGAACAGCTCCTACAGAACGCATGCGCATCGACTCTAGCGGCAACGTCGGGATTGGAACTACACCTAGCTATAGATTGCATGTTTCAGACTCAGACGCAGACATCGGACTATTTTCTAGCAGCCATGCAACAACGACAAACTTTTACATTAACAATACCAATGCAACTGCTAACAACACGGCTAATTTGTATTTTAGCCCTGCAAATGCAGTCGCTGGCGCATATATATCAGCAATAGCGATTGAAGACTTTAGCACTTCAGCAAACAGAACGGCCGACCTTGCGTTTTACACTAGAAAAGACGGGACTTTTGCAGAACGCATGCGCATCGACTCCAGCGGGCTGATTCAGATAGGAAACGCTGGCAGTGCTTCAAGCCCGACAATTCAAAGTCTTATTGATCCAAATACAGGAATATTCTTTGGTGGCGCGGACATACTTGGGTTCAGCACTGGCGGCTCAGAAGCCATGCGCCTTGATAGCTCTGGCAACTTGTTGGTTGGGACTACTGATGCAACTCCTTACAACAACTCTAGCGGCACTGGTCTTGCTATAAGCTCTGCGGGTCAATTAAGTAATGCAACGCACCAAGATGCGGCAATGTTGCTTAACCGTATGTCTACTGATGGGTCTATTATTGACTTTAAGAAAGACGGCTCAACAGCAGGCGCAATCGCAGTAAAAGACGACACTAGCAACCCTTACATAATTATTGGTAAAGGTTCGGTTGGCCTTCAATTTGCTAAAGACGCCGCTAACACAGAAGCCATATTGCCTTGTAGAGTTGATAATCAAAATTTACGGGATAATGCAATTAGCCTTGGAGATACTGGCGCACGTTTTGATGACATTTACGCTACCAATGGCACTATCCAAACCTCTGACCGCAACGAAAAGCAAGACATTGAAGCACTGTCTGACGCAGAGCAACGTGTAGCTGTAGCGTGTAAAGGGTTGTTGCGTAAGTTCCGCTGGAAGTCTTCAGTAGAAGAAAACGGTGACGACGCACGTATTCACTTCGGCATTATTGCTCAAGACTTACAGGATGCGTTTACTGCTGAAGGTTTAGACGCTGGACGCTACGCAATGTTTATTTCAACAACTTGGACTGATGAAGAAACTGGTGAAGAGCGTACACGAATGGGTGTGCGTTACTCTGAGCTACTTGCCTTTATCATCGCCGCTATTTAACTAGGAGAAAACAATGGCTACATGGACTATCGCAAACCTTGAGCGTAACGTGGCAGACGGCGGTGTAACCGTTGCACACTGGCGTGTTACTGAATCTGAAACCGTTGGTACTGGCGACGACGCTGTGACCTACACTGCATCATCATACGGCACCTGTGGCTTTACACCTGACCCTGATGCTGACGACTTTGTTGCTTACGACAGCCTGACAGAGGCTACTGTATTGGGCTGGGTACACGCAGAGGTAGACCAAGACGCTACCGAAGCAGCACTGACAGCAAACATTGAAGGTCAGAAGAACCCTGTATCTGCTGATGGTATGCCTTGGTAATGCCTGAGATTGATGACAACACCAAGGTAGCTATACCGCTAAGGAACTTAGTTGCTCTTGGTGCTGGCATCGTTATGGCTACTACTGCTTACGTAACGCTAGACACTCGTATTACTACGGTTGAACACAGCCAAGAAATACAGGACATGAACATACAGGAAAACTCTGCGTTTGTTCGTGAATGGCCTTTGGGTATGCGTGGTGCGTTACCAGACGATCTTATACAAAACGCTAAGATCATGGCTCTGGAAGAACGCAACGTAGAGATACACGAGCTACGCAGGCAGCTAAACAGGCTGGAAGTAGAAATCGGTAAACTAGACGCTCAGGTAACTGTCGAGCAAAATAATAAGGAATAATCATGTCAGACCTAGAGCAAGCTATATCGCGTTTAGAGTCACACGAGCGTGAGTGCAGCATTCGTTATGAAATGATCCAGATGCAGTTGGACGCACACAACCAACGCTTTGACAAGTTAGAGCGAATGATGACAGGTGGTTTTGCGTCTATTGCTGTTATTGTGACTATGGCTATTGCTATCTTGGAGTTTGCTAGATGATTGAGTCGCTCATAGGGCCTGTTACAGGGCTTTTAGACAAGTTCATACAGGACAAAGACCAGAAGGCTAGGTTGGCCCATGAAGTTGCTACAATGGCTCAGAGACACGCTCAGGAGCTTGCTAAGGCACAGCTAGAGGTTAACAAAGTAGAAGCAGCACACAAGTCCTTGTTTGTCTCTGGTTGGCGTCCTGCAGTAGGTTGGTGTTGTGTCTTGGGCATGACTGGTAATTTCATGGTTATTCCTTTTACCAACTTTGTACTAGCTCTGTTGGCTATTGAAGTCACTATACCACTGATTGATTTAGAGACTATGATGCCTGTACTGATGGGTATGCTTGGTCTTGGCGCTATGCGTTCTTATGAAAAAACCAAAGGCGTTTCGAGGGAAAAGTAAATGGTAATGGCTACTAATCAAGGGATGTTTACTAACCAGTCGTCTGCGCCGTCATCAGGCTTTGTGTACGCTGTTGGTAATAGAACATTCAATACAGCAGAAGAAGCTAAGCAATATCTTGCTAGAAACCCTGGGGCTGGCACGATTTCGCGTGTACCGTTTCAGAATGTAACTGGGCCTACAACATCTGGGCCATTTAACGTGCCAACAACACCAACAGGACAGCAGCGTGGTGGTGGCATGATGCAAAACATTACAACCACTGCGCCTACCAAACAGGCCCCAATTATTGTTGGAACGCCAGCACCAACTAGCACAACCAAACGAACTGCTGGAGATACTGGCCCAATTATTGCAAATCCAGGAGGCATGTTGCCTATTCCTCCTGCAACAACTAAGACGCCCGAACCAACTAAGCAAGCGCCCATTATTGTTGGTACGCCTGACCCAGTAAAAACAACAAAAGGCACTTACGAGTCTCCACCCATTATTCCTCAACCAGGTCAAATTCCTTTGCCTGGCCCTGGTGAAACAGTTGAAGAAGATGAAACAAGGGCTACTGAGCAGTTTGATGAAATGGGCGAAGAAGCGCCCGAAGAAATTACAACCTTTACATTTGTTGAAGGAAGAGAGCGACAAGGCGCACAACAAAACTATTTATATCAACAAATGGGAGAGGTGCAACAAATAACTGTTGATGAGTTACGCGCCTACTTTAACGATCCTAAAAAAGTAAACAGACTCCCTGAAGTATTTGGTACGTTTGATAACTACCTTGCTTACATGACTGAGCGTGAGCAACTAATTCGGTCTGGTGATTACGATACAGGCAACTGGGCTAATGCTGATGCCGGTCTTACTCAAGATCAACAGATGATTCTTGAAGGCGAAGACCTTTGGCAAAGTGCAGATCCTAATGATCCTTCTAATCCTAAGTACATTAAACGCCAACAACGTGGTGCAAGAGTAGCAGCTTACGAGCGATGGATTAACTCTGATGCAAATCAAGCATTGCTACAAAAATATGGTGTAGCGCCAACTGTTTACAGCAAAACAGGTGATAAGTTTCGATGGAATGGATCTGCCTATGTAAAGACTGTAGACGAAGATCATGCCGGCCTTGCTGACTTTGTAAAAGCAGGAATGATGGTTGCTTTAAGTATTGGAACAGGAGGTGCATTATCGGCCGCAGGTTTTGGATCTGTATCGTCTTCTGTTTTAAGTAGTGCAATTACTCAAGCAGTAAGTACGGGCTCAATAGACCCTAAGCAACTATTAACAGCCGCCGCAACAGCAGGGATAGGCGAAGCATTAAACGAAGTTGTTGGCCCAGCCTTACAAGAGGCAATGCCTGGTATCAATCTTTCGGAAGTAACTGGCATTGAAGTTGTTGATGATGCTCTGAAAGCTATGGCTAATAGCGCTATTCAACAAGGCATAATTAACGGCGATGTAAACATAGATCAAGTATTTGCGGCTGGACTGTTTACTACCCTCGATGACGTTGTTGATTTCTTTTTCCCACCAGGAGCAACTGAAGAAGAAGCTAGGGCATTGTGGGATAACCCCATGATGAGAAAGCAAGCGGCAGACCTTAACGCAAAGTTAGAGGATCAATTTAACACAAATGTAAGCGGTTTAATTGACGCAATGGATGCGGATACAGCATCGTATTTTGCAAACCTTACAGCCGATTTAACTGAACAATTAACAGATGAAGGCGCTTGGGGTGTCACTACAGATTTTGACCTTCCTGATACCCCTACTGCAACTCAATATGTAGAAGAATCACTACGCGGAACTTCGCTAGATCCAGCTACTTACGACAATCTTACAGACGACGCTGCTCGACGCTACATGGAGCAAGCTGGTTTTACTGATGATGAAATTGAAAACTATTTAAGTTTAAGGCAGCCACCAGAGGTTCCTAGTGGACTTCTTGAGTGGAGCAATACCGGCATGATGGCTGATCCAGATATGCCGTTTAGCATTAATGTTCGGCCCGATACTAACGAGTATTTTATTGTTGACCCTAATGGTAATTACAAAGCTATTAGCGAAGCAGATGCTCAAGCTCTTATGGCGTTTGAGGATGCTAATGATTGGGAAGGCTTTACTAACTATTTAAATCAACAAGGCATTGGAGGCACTGATGATGTTGCCGGTGGAGGCATTGTTTTTGGTGGATTTACAGAAGATGGAAGGCCAATTCTTACAGGAGCAGATACAAGTGATTGGCTAACTTCAACGGATAGTCAGCCAAGATTTGTAGATGTTGAGTTTGTTGATGAGCCTTTTGAAAGCACCGTTCCAGAGCCAGAGGTTCCAGAAGAAGTTATAGATGTTGTAGAAGAAACGCCAGAAGTAATGCCTGAAGTAATGCCTGAGCCTGAGCCTGTAGAGCCAGTACAACAGCCAGAACAAGATCAAGGGCAAGCGGGCACTGCCGCTCCATCACCAACACCTACAGATCAGCCTGAGTCACTACCAGAAGACGATACTTCAATTATTGAAGATTTGTTTAGCGATTACATGGAAGATTTTAGACAGCAGTTTGAAATGCAACAAAGTCTAAGCATAGATCAGGTACAAGAAGTTATAGCCAATGCGTTAGGAAATGTTCAACAGCCTGAAAACTTAACTCCAGAGCAAGTTCAAGAAATAGTAAATAGCGCAGTTGCTTCTATACCGCAAGCTGACACGCTATCTGAAGAACAAGTACAACAAATTGTTACTAATGCTATTAATGCCATTGAAATGCCTGAAAGTATTACGACTGAGGATGTAAGTGAAATAGTTAATCAAGCTATTGCAGGAATGCCTGCCGGAACTAGCCCAGAGCAAGTTCAAGAGATAGTTAATCAAGCTATCAGTGGCATTGAGATTCCAGAGGGAATGACTCCCGAGCAAGTTCAAACAATTGTTGATACTGCTGTAAGCAACATCCAATTCCCAGAAGGAATTAGCGCAGAAGACGTGCAAGGAATTGTTAATCAAGCCATTGCAAGTATTGAGTTTCCTGAGATAGATACTTTATCTACTAATGAAGTTCAAAGTATTGTCGATGCAGCTATTGGAGGAATTCAATTCCCAGAAGGCGTTACCGCCGATCAAGTGCTTGAAATTATCCAGGCTCAACTGGCAGCACAACCAGAAGGCCTTTCGTCTAATGATGTAAATGAAATTGTTTCTTCAGCAATTAGTAGCATTCAATTTCCAGAGTCAGTCACTCAAGAAGAAGTTAATGCGCTTGTAAATCAAGTTCAAGAAAATGTAGAAACTAGTCTTGCTCAGGTAGGCGAGCGAGTTACAGATGTAGAGCGCAGTCTTCAAGACGCATTGCAATCAGCGCAAGCAGGTCAAGCTAGGGCTTTATCAGAAGCCGAAGCAAGATTATTGTCTGAAATAACTGGAGTTAATGCTCAAACCCTTCAGCAACTATCAGCAGTTGAAGGCGGGTTGCAACGTCAATTAGAGCAAATGGGTTCTAATCTTGGCAATGTTCAAAGTGAACTAGAGTCATCTATTGCTGGTGTACGTGGCGAAGTACGTGACGTAGAAGCAAGCCTGCAAAACGCATTAGCGGCACAAGCCGCAGGTCAAGCACGTCAGCTAACAGACGCTGAAGCTAGATTGCTTTCACAAATTACAGGCGTAGAAGCTAACACACTGCGACAGTTATCTACCGTAGAGGGTGCGTTAAACAATCAACTTAACCAGCTTGGAACTAATATAGCTGGCGTTCAAAACCAGCTAGAGCAATCTATTGCCGGTATTGCAGCAGGACAACAAGCTGCTGAACAAGAGCGCAAAGACTTACAGCAGGCGCTTATAGCGGTAGGTGGTGACGTTAATCGTTTAGATGCACAGACACGTCAACAGTTTGAAGCCTTTGGTGAAGACGTTAATCAGTTGTTTGCTGGCGTTAATGTAGACATCGAAGGGTTGCGTGCAGGTCAGATTAGTCAGCAAGAAGCCTTTGAGCAATATCAAGCTAGCGCGGCAACTCAAGCGGCAGAAGCAGCAGGAGAACGTCGTAATTTACAGCAGTCAATTATTAACGTGCAAGGCGATGTTAGTCAGCTAGATGAAAGCACTCGTCAGCAATTTCAAGAGTTTGGCGGCACAGTTAATCAGTTATTCTCTGATGTAGACGTAGACATTAACGCTTTGCAGGCTGGACAAATTAGTCAAGCAGAGGCGCAGCAAGCATTTGAACAAAGCGTAGCAGGTCAATTTGGCGGAATTGAAGGCCAAATAACCGAGTTAAGCGGACAGCTTGGCGGATTAATGTCAGATGTTGCGGGTATTGGTCGTGGCTTAGAAGGCCTTGGCGAAGGTGTTGCTGGTTTAGGTCAGGGTTTAGGTGCGGGTTTATTAGGACTTGCCGCAGCACAACCTACAGCACAGCAAATAGCATCGGCTATGCCTAGACAGCCAGTTAAGTTTGATCCGTTCTTTAAGGGTCTTAGCCCGTTTCAGCCGCTTACGCCTTTGTCATTAAGCCCAGTGCAAGAAAAAGATGCGTTAAGCGAACTTAATAAATTTATCGGTAGACAGTCAGGAATGCTTGTATGACATACCTAAACCTTATGAACAATGTATTGCGTCGGCTTCGAGAAGAAGAGACCACATCCGTTACAAGCACCACCTACATCAAAATGGTGGGTGACTTTATTAACGATGCAAAAACTTTGGTTGGCCAAGCTGCTGACTGGTCTGCACTACGAGAGACTATAACAATATCTACTGCTGCGTCAGACAATACATACTCGCTGACAGGCGGTGGTGACAACATTAAAGTTATGTCGATGCTTAATGATACTCAAAACTGTTTTATGGAGTATCAGACTAAGGATTGGTTTAACGAGCAGTTGTACATTAGTAGCGCAGCAGAAGGCACACCACGGTACTTTACCTATAACGGTTTAGATTCTAACGGTGACACACAAATCCTTGTAGGCCCTACACCAGACGGTGTGTACAGTATTCGTGTAGACACTGTTAAGCGACAAGCAGATTTAAGTGCTAACACTGATGAGTTGCTTATTCCTGCTCAGCCTGTTATTCACTTGGCAGTAGCGTTGTTGGCTCGTGAGCGTGGTGAAACAGGCGGTACATCTACTGCTGAATACTTCACTATCGCCAATCAATACTTAGCTGACGCTATTGCTATTGACGCAGCAAAGCACCCCGAAGAGATGGTATTTAGGACTATCTGATATGGCTCAAGAACTTAAGAGTATTAATCTTGTAGCTCCAGCGTTTAAAGGTGTTAACACCGAAGACTCGCCACTGGCTCAAGATCCGTCGTTTGCAGAAATTGCAGACAACGCTGTGATTGACAAACGTGGTCGTATTGCTGCACGTAAGGGCCACACTGTTGTTACTACAAACAAAACTGTCCTTGGTACTGACTCGTTAAGAGCTATCAAAGAGTTTAAGGACAACGCAGGAAACACTAAGATATTTTCTGTAGGCAACAACAAGATAATCAGTGGTACGACTACGTTAGTTGACGAGACTCCCGGTAGTTACACCATTACTGCGGACAACTGGAAGCTGGTTACGTTTAACGACAAGATCTATTTCTTCCAACGTGGTTACCAACCTCTTGTGTACGACAACGCAGGAGGCTCTGTAATCACTCTCAGCAGCGTTTCTGGTGCGGCTGGTGTTACTAGTGCTATGTACGGTAACGAGGTTCTAGCGGCTTATGGCAGGCTCTGGACGGCTGACTTTAGTTCTAACAAATCTACTATCTACTGGTCTGACCTTTTGATCGGACACGATTGGTCAGGAGGCACTAGCGGGTCCATTGATATCTCAAAGGTGTGGCCTGACGGATACGACGAGATTGTAGCTTTGGCAGCACATAACGGCCTTTTGATTATCTTTGGTAAGCACAGTATTGTTGCGTACCAAGGAGCAGAAGCCCCAGCTACGATGACACTGTCTGACACTGTGTCTGGCGTAGGTTGCGTAGACAGAGACACCGTACAGTACACAGGTACTGACGTGTTGTTTTTGTCACACACGGGGCTTAAGAGCTTTGGTAGAACAATACAAGAAAAGTCAATGCCTATCAGTAGTTTATCTGGTAACATTACAAAAGATATTATTGCTGCGCTACAGAACGAGACACAATTTTTTAGATCTGTCTACAGTCCTGAAGAAGGTTTCTACCTGTTAACCTTTACAGGTCAGGATGTAACGTACTGTTTTGACGTACGAGGTACATTAGAAAACGGATCGTATCGTGTTACTCGATGGCCGTCAACTAAGTTTACATCATACACACGATTAGAAGACGGCACGCTACACGTAGGTACAATTAACGGTATTAGTACATATACAGGTTACAGCGATAACGGTAGTGGTTACAGATTCAAATACTACAGCCCAAGCTTGACGTTTGGTGATAGTGCTAGAATTAAAATATTAAAGAAGTTAAAGCCTACATTGGTTGGTGCAAACAACTCAGTTGTATTTATGAAGTGGGCTTATGATTTTGATACAACATACGCAACAACAGAGTTTACGGTAGGTACGCAGATTACTGGGTTCTACGGTGAAAGTGAGTATACAACGGTGGAATTTACAGGTGGTCAGCTAACTAACCAACGTAGTTTAAATACCACAGGATATGGGACAAGTGTTCAGGTGGGTCTGGAATCAGAAATTGATGGATCACCTTTATCACTGCAAGAAATTAACGTAATGGCTTTGATAGGTAAACTGCTATGAATGAAGATTTGGATATTGGATTGCCTCCAGAAATGATGGGTATATTAAGTGCCGGAATAGGTGGTTCCAATCCTATTATGGCAGCTACTAATGCTCTAAATACTGGTGGTGGGTTTTTTAGTGATATTTTTGGTAGCCTTGGTGATATAGCCTCTGCTGTTTCGCCAGCTATTCCTGCTATTGCAGGCTCACTATTAACAAGTGAGGCTTACGATAGGCTTAGTGATATTGGTGAGCAATCTATACTAGGCACAACAGTAGGCGGTGTTCGTGTTCCCGGAGCTATGGAGATTGCAGAGCGTGGTCAAGCGGAGTCGCAGTTCCGGCCGTTTACTGTTACTACAGGTACAGGCGGACAGTTTGGTACTCGCGTTACACCAACAGGCGAAATAGCTACCACAATGATGACTTCTCCTCAAGAGCAAGCACTGCAACAACAGTTGTTTGGTGGTGCTGGTCAGTTTTTTGGGCAGGCTCAAGCGCCTACTACTACTCGTGAACAACAAATCTTTGAGCGTATGCGTGCGGCACAACGCCCTGAAGAAGAGCGTCAGCGTCTTGCATTAGAAGAGCGACTAGCTGCTCAGGGTCGTTTAGGTACGTCTTCAGCGGCTTATGGCGGTGCTACTCCCGAGCAACTCGCCATGGCTACAGCGCAAGAAGAAGCCCGTACACGATCTATGTTAGGTGCTATGCAACAAGCCCAAGCAGAACAGGCTCAACAAGCCGCACTAGGCCAGCAATTACTTGGTGCTAGCTACTTACCGCAGGCACAATTGTTAGCAGCTACACAGCCAGCACAACGCATGGCAGAGCTACAGCAACAAGCTCAGTTGTTTGGCACAGGGCTCTTTGGTGAGACCGCTATGTCTGGCTTGGAGTCTCGTATGCTCTTAGAGCAAGCGCGAGCTAACCTGTTAGGCGGCATAGGATCGAATATCCTCGCTGGTATGTTTACGCCTCAAGTTACTCAATCTGGCACTGTTCTTGATCCGGGTGGTTTTGGTAATATAGGTGAAATTATAGAAGGTGTTGGTAGCGGTCTTGGCGGATTATTTGGCAGCATTTTTGGAGATGATTAATCATGGCTAAGTTTTCACAAACATTTTTACAAAGTCTGTTACAGCCTTCTTATCAAGAGGGTTTGTTTACTGCTGCGCGTGGTATTGGTCAAGCTCCTGGATTGCGAAGACAACAGCAACAACAACAAGAAGAAATGCAGAAGCTTCGTGGTATGGGTGCTGTTGAACGTGCTGAGTTTATGGCAGGCAGAGCAAAAACACCAGAAGAATTAATGCAGGCAGAAGCAACAAAAACCGCTGCTGTTAAACAAAGCTCTCTTGAAAGCCTTCGCGGTTTAGAGGCGGCTAGACAAGCAGCTAAAACGCCAGAAGAAAAACTTCGTATAGAAAATATAATGTCGCGTGTTGCTGTACAGGCTGGAGTAGATCCTTCTACAATTACAGGACGTACTCAAGCAGAGCAAGATGAAGCACTACGAAGAGAAAATGCTAGGGTTTCTGCTCAAATTAATGCAATTAATTTAGAAACAAAGCAAAGAGAACAACAAGAAGATGCTTTACAAGAAGCTTATTTTGCTGTACCTGAGAGCAGTAGAGAGGCATTTGAACAAAATTTAATTGATTCTGGCTTTGGCTCTGTTATTGAAGGTATTAAAAAAGAAAAGCTTAGAAAAGAAACAGCTAATTTAAACTACGAAAATGCCTTGCAAAGAAAGCAAGACGATGATGCTCAAAAGAAAACTTCGTTAGCTGTCTCTGAATTAAATACATCTATAGATGCTGCTAACATTGATACGGATCTTAAGAAAAATTTAAAAGAAAGACTCTCAAGAATAAAACAACCTAACTTTAAAGCAGGTGAAACTTGGAACAGTGGCGATAAAGAAAATGCTATTCGAGAATTTAACACTGTTAATGATCTTTTAAGTCGAGCAGTCGTATCTCAAACAAATGAAAAAAGACGACGGCTTGATAGGATCAACAGACTTAAAGACGCTGTTGCAAAGTATGTACCTACAGAAACTGCTATAAAGTCTTTTCAAGGTGGTTTCTTTGCGGGCGGCGGTACTGGTATTAGAGTTGACAGAGAAGAAGCAATACAAATGGCTAGACAACAAGCACTTGCTCCGTTGTTAGCTGAAATTAAAATGCTCGAAGAGGGTATAGAAAGCGCTGATGATCTTCCTACTGCAGATGAGGAAGGAACGCAAACAATAGGACGTTTTAAAGTACAGGAATCTTAATAATGCCTACTTATAAAGTAACAGATCCCGATACTGGACGTACTTTATCATTAACTGGTGATACGCCTCCTACCGAAGCAGAGCTTGAACAAATCTTTGGTGCTTATCAACAGCCTACTGAACGTGAGCGTTTAGAAGAAGAGTTTGTTCAGGCAGAAAGAGAAAGACAGTTAGCCGGCCAAAGATTAGAAGCAGCCTTAGACACTCCGCTTGAAAACTTAGCAGAAGGTATACAAGAGTTTTCTGCTGCTGGTGTCGGTGCTGCGGCTGATATAGCTACCTTTGTTGCTTCTCCGTTAACGTATGCCTATGAGCAAATAACAGGACAAGACGTTCCTACGGGACGGGAGGCTCTTGCAATGATTGACCCGAGGCTAGATCCAAACAGGCAATTTGTTGAAGAGAGAGGTGTAGCTCTAGCTCCTAGACTTGCAGGTGAGCTTACGACTGCTGGTGCTGGCTTTGCTCAGGTAGCTAGGGACCCATCTAGGATTGCCACAGCTTTAAAAGATATTGCTGGCCTGGGAATGACTAAGGCCCCTGTTGTAGCGCCTACCGCCGTGGCCGCAAAAACAGCTAGAGATTTTGATTTGTCAACAGAGCAAGGACTCAAAGACTTTGCTGATGACGCGGCAATTCGCTTTGATGTTGAAGAGGCTCGACCTAAGTTTGAGTCTTATGAAAAGTGGGAATCAGAAGAGTTGCCTGCTTACGAAAAAAAAATGAAGGCTTTAGGTGATGAATGGGACAAAGCGGCAACTAAAATTGATGAGGCAGACGAGCGTTTAACAAAAGCTGCGGAGTCTGGCGACGAAGTTAGAATACAAAAAGCTCAAGATAACTTAAACGCTGCTGAAAATAAGCTTGCACAAATAGAATCTAAAATTGAAAAAGCACCCGAAGCCCCTAAGTTAGAAGCAACAACGACCCAAAGAAGGGATTTTGTTAAAGAAGAATTAAGAGCCGCTGGTGTTTCTGAAGACATAATAAAGCAGGTAGTCATTCCTCAACGCTACAGAAAACCTAAACCTTTTGAAGAGTTGATGCAGTATGATGTTTCTGTTATGCGCGGCGCTTATGATGTTAAACCTAGAGCCGCAGCAGGTACTTTTGAAAGACTTGCTAGACCTGTTTCTGCACTTGTTAGTAAGTTTGCAGGGCCACGAGTAGGTGTTTTATTTGAATCTAGTTTTGAAACGGCTGGGAGAAAACAAGAACTATTTTTAAATAAGTATTACTCAGACGAAACACAAGACTCTTTTGCTGAATTAGTTGATTGGGCAAACAATGACGATATTAAAAGATTATTTTTAGACTTAAATAACGCCCCGGAAAATTTATCGCAAATCTTACGCGAAGGTTCGTCAATGAGTAAAGAAGCTAATGCGCTTCTTCGTAATCTTATTGCTGATAGTAAAGCACACCAAAAAGAATCAGGTAAGATATTTAAAGAAGAGGTACAAAAAGACGAAGTTTACTGGGCATCAGGCACTAAGAGAGAACAAATAGAAGAAGAAAGTTTAGGCCCTGACATTGAAATGGGTAAGCGTATTGAAACAGGCTCTCAAGAAAGAGTGCGAGGTTCTGCTGAAGATATGGATATTGATGAGCTAGGACAGTATGCTAACCCTATATTGGAGCAGATAAGTCGTATAGCAAAACAACAAACATTAATAGAGTTAGCTCGATCTTTTCGAATGCGTCCTAGTCTAGGTATTAACGAAGACACTTCAGCGTTCTTTAAAGAAATGGAAAGAACAGTAACTAAACAATCTAAATCTCCTGTTACAGGAAAGAGAGTAGCTGATCTTGCCAACTCTACTTACATCGGCGCAAGAAGCCGTCCTCACACTGCAATAGAAGCCTTTATGAAGCAGTCTTATGCAGGTACTTTAGGGCAGTTTGATTCTGCGTTTCTGAACTTACACGATGCTGCTGTTTCTGCTGTGAAAAACGGTGTTGTTCCTACTATGAAAGGCATACTAGAAAGAGAGGGTATGCGTATTCAAGATTTTGGTATCGGCGGTAACTCAAAGAACATCGGTGAGTTTCAAGCAGGCTTTGATGAGACGTTAGAAAAAAGTATGCTTCAAAAAGGGACAGAGTGGTATCAAGACAAGGCGTTTAAATGGTCTGGCTTTAGAGATGCTGACAGACTAGGAAAAGGTATTGTTCTTAGAGGCTCATTGAACGCTATGCGTAAAGCAGCTAAGACAGGTAAGTTTAAAGAGTTTAATAAATACTTTTCTCCAGAAGAAACTGCGTTGATACGTAAGCATTTAGTACAAGAAACACCGCTTGAGCAGATGCCTGAAAAAGCTAGAGAAATTGTTGTAAGAGGTATGTTCAGTAGGTTAGGAGAGCAGCAACTTATCTCAGCAGCAGGCAGGCCGCTTGGTTATTTAAAGAACCCTAACTTTAGACCTGTATGGGCTTTAACAGGTTTTGCTATTAAACAAGCAGAGCTTGCTAAGGTTGGTATGATAGATAATATAGCCGCAGGTAAATATAAAGAAGCGGGTAAGTTCACTGCTAATTATATGATGTTCGCTGGTTTAGGTTACGGTCTCATAAACCAAGCTAGGGGTTTACCGCAAGCGTTACTAGGTAAAGAAGAAAAAGAACCTAGTGTAGAGGGTGTTGTATTGGATGCCTTATCTCAGCCTATACAAGTGGCTACGTTTGGTAAGCTAGGTGATCCCTATTCAAACGCTCAGTTTAGACAAGACCCTGTAGGATATTTGATGACATCTTTTGTTCCCCCTACAGGTTTGATGGGAAACTTCGGAGAAGACTTAACTGATCTTATCTTTAAACAAGAATCAGACTTTAAGACTCTCCGAAGTATTCCCGGTGGTGATGAGCTTATTGCTTTGTTAAGTGATTAAATCTCACAGTTGTTACCAGTACAGGCTAACGTCTGTGACCCTTCAGTCATATCAGAGTTTTCAGAGATGTTCCAATCAATAGTCTCTGGAAACTCTGCCTTTAGCTTCTCATAAGTCTCTATGTCAATAGGCTCATAAGGAGCTTGTTGGTAGGTGTGTTCACTGTACGGTAAGAACGATACACCACTAATCTTATCGAACTTGTTGTACAACCACTGACCTACCTCAAGAAACTCATCGTCCCTGTAGTAACAGGTCATGGACGGTTTGTGTTCGCACCAATAGTCCTGATAAATCTCCCACAGTTCTAACTGCTCCATAGCACCCATCTCAGAGGCCACCACAGCCCCGTCAGGCGATTTTATAGGGAAGGAGAATACCTTGGTACTGGGTGACATTACATCGTCCTCTACAGGCACTCCTGCGGCTTCTAAGACGGCACACAAAGGATCACGTGAGTCTGCTCTTACTCGTCTAATGTATTGATCTGCGTATCTAGGATGGATACCAGAAGCAGAATCAACAAGCTGAGAAACAGTACCGGAAGGCTTAACAGCAGTAATAGCGGTAGACACATTAATACCAAGATGTTCCGCCCAT
>Ga0213866_10001931_pt1 | contig 15066 bp, 17 predicted proteins | sample PICome_11_FD_160079 | JGI IMG/M metagenome (GOLD analysis project Ga0213866, IMG submission 160079) | Coastal seawater microbial communities near Pivers Island, North Carolina, United States - PICO284 | ecosystem: Environmental > Aquatic > Marine > Coastal | place: USA: North Carolina...
TCGGCAAAGTCTGAGTCGAAGGTCTTGGGATCGCTCTTTTTCTCTTCCTCTCCGGAAAGTGCCGCCATGTCCTCGGCCCCGGCAACCGCTCCTTCGTCGCTGGTCGCGGTCGTATCACGTTCACCGATCAAATCCGTTTCTTCAGGTGGTTCCTCTGACTTCTGGGACTCGTTGGTTTGCACAAAAGCCGGAGGCTGTTTTTCCTCTTCGACTTCATCCGGCAGTACCGGCTCAACCGGAACAGCAGGGGCTCCGACAGGTTCCTCGTAAACCATCTGCATTCTAATGGAGGAAGGCTCCGGCCTAGGTTCCTTTTTATCGTAGTCAATTCGCGCCGAGAACAAGTTCGAGGCCATCAAAACGACGAAAATAAAAAACAGTCCGATGTGCGCCCATGCCGCTATCAGCAGGGCAAAGACGAGATCGCGTCGGGACATCAAACCATTCATTGGAACAAGAACAGTCTCGCCCCAAGAAAACGAAAAAACAACCCCTTAGCCCATTAGGAAACACGCTCCAACCAGTGAGCCGAAGCAAACTTTGAGATCAGCTCCGTCCAAACCTCCCGATCATGTGGGACAAACGCCTCGTAATTCCCTGATAGGAAGTTCGGCAGCTGATCCAAAGCCCCTTTCCTGGCCAGTCGCTGTCCAGTACCAGCAAGTTTACGGCCATCGTCTCCCAACAGATCCCATGCAACCGGCTTCTCAAAGCACGCCGCGAAATCATTTGTCGAATCATCCGGGGCCAAATCGCAGCCAACTCCCCCTTCGCCCAAGCAACGGGCTATCTCTCGATGAATAGTAGTGTAGCCTTCACTCCCACGTTTCCCCGCCAGTTCGTGCGACCTCGGAATCGCAAGAGTCTGAGTCAAATCATTCCGGTGATCCACGACCCCTCCTCCCGTTCAACGCCTGACGTATTCAGGCCCCTCTCCAAAAATCTTCAGGGCGTCCGTGAGACTCTGAAAATAGCCCAGGCTCACCCAATCACCAATCCACAAATAAAGACGCAAAACGGCAGTGTCGCCCACCGATTTCATGAGCCACTCGTCAACCGCCATATTCTCTGGTCCGGACCTTGACTGTTCATCCCGCCAAACCTTGAGTTTTTCAAAAAGCATCGTCCCTAGGTTTTAAAGTCGCGCGACTGAAACACCATCCAACCTAAAATGAAAAGGCTCACGCACAGCCCCATCAGAATTGAATAACTTTCCACGATCCGCTCCCACGGAATATTCTCCTGAAGAACGTAGATCCAATTTGCCATCCGAAAGGTGATGAAAACATCCTTGTGGTTCGAAAGAAAAGGGATGTTCTGCAAAACAAAATCGATAAAAAACACGCTTAAAGCCATCACGGAGGCCGCTGCAGGCTTGATCTTCAGACAAGAAAAGAAAAAGCCTAGCGAGGTCACGACACACATGCTCAACCCCATGAAACAGGCCCCGATAAAGAGCCTTTGAAACGCCTCATCACGGTCCGGGTAAACCGCGAGAATATACATCTCCGGGTTCCACACAAAGAGTCCCCCTTCACTCCCCATCGCGAACAAGGCCATCCCGTAACCGGTCACGCCCACGAAGATCACGAAGGTCACGGTATAAATGATCACGGCGCAATACTTGAGAACCAAAATCCGCAAGCGGGAGACCGGCCGGGACAACACCATTCGCAAATTCCCGTCCTCCGTCTCTTTGGCCACAATATCCCCGGCAACCAACGCAAAATAGATTGAGCCGAGCAGAAACATACTGAATCCCATGATCCAGTAAGTCGCGGTCAGAGATGACGAGAGAAGCTCCACCGGAATGAAATTTCGTTTTGCCAGATCCTCGAATTGCTCCCGCCCGACATAGACCCAAAGGGAAAGCAACAAGGCCTCAAAAACCAGAAAGACAACGTAACCAATGTAGGTTCGCTTGCGGGCAAAGAGCTTCCTTAGCTCGCCTCTTAATTGCCGAAGAAACATCATGGCTTGCTCAAACTACTGTGCTCCAAATAAACATCCTCAAGCGAGCGCCTCACCGGCGTCACCTCACTGACATCTGCACCCGCTTCAACCAACGAGCGCACCACGCCGGGGATCCCGGTTCCCTCGGGAAAAACCAAACGATCTCCGGGCATCTTCTCACCACCAAAATTTGCCACCACGCGCTCTAGAATCTCGTGCGGTTCCGCTTGCAATTTCACGCCGGGCCGATCGTCACGGAGTTCGAGGACCGCACCCTCGTAGACCAATTCTCCCGCACTAATGATTGCAACCCGATCACACATTTGCTCGACCTCGGACAATAGGTGCGAATTGAAAAGAACAGTCATCCCCCGGTCTTCACGAAGCCCTAGAATAAAATCTCGAAACCATTTAATCCCCTCGGGATCGAGCCCGTCGGTCGGCTCATCAAGCAGCAAAATTTCAGGCTCAGGCAACAAGGCTTGCGCCAGCGCCAGACGCTGCCTCATCCCGTGGCTGTAGGCTCCAACCTTCGAATGAATTCGATCTTTCAAATCCACCCGCTCGACCACTTCCATCGCTGCCGTCTTGTCAAAGCGGCCGCTTAAACCCACCAGCACCTTGAGATTATCCCAACCGCTCATATAGTCGTAAAAGGCCGGAGCCTCAAAAATCGAGCCCACTTTTCGGAGAGCCTTTTGCGGATTTCCTCGGACCGAAATTCCATCAATAAAAACCTCACCGCTTCCAGCGGCCACCATGCTGAGAATGATCCCAAGCGTGGTGCTCTTGCCGGCACCGTTGTGCCCAAGAAGCCCGTATATTTCTCCGCGACCAACTTCAAAAGAGATCCCTTTCAAGGCATCCTTGCCTGCGAATTTCTTGGTGAGACTTTGCACCTTCAGCATCACTCTGTTTCCACGTCAAAGTCCAAATCCTTCCCCGCCGACAGATCCAGAAAGAGAAAATTTGTCCCATTCTCGTCACCGTGGTAGGCCTCCTTGTCGTTGATCAAGGGGATTTTGGAGCTCCCCCGGGACATCCCCATCATCACGACCCGGGTTTTCTTCAAACCGCTGGCGTGATGATTCCAGAAATAACTCGATCCCGTCTTGCGAAAGTCTTCGTGATCCGCCGGACATTGAAAAACCTCCGGGCCATCCACATAGGGCCGAAGCACCTCTTCGAGAACGTTATTTCCGCCGGACCGGGATTTTCGCCCCATCTTCATTTCAGGGAAAAAATTTCCATTTTCACCCAAGTAGCTTTCAAGGGCGGTTCCCATACCACGAAGTCTCGTAAGGCATTTCGCCGATTGGGCACTGGATTTCATCCCGCTGAAGATGGGCAAACCAATCCCCGCAAGCGCGATCATAATACCAACCACCACAAGAAGTTCGGTCATTGTGAACCCTCGCTTCATAAACCAACCTTCGGTTTCGCAAACCCCTGAACAACTTCGCTCACGACATCCATGAAAGGGAGAAGAGACATCTTGGTGTCTGCTGAAGCTTCCTGATAATAGGCTTTAAACCCTTTTTTAATCACAAGATTTAAAATCTCGGGATCCTCCTCCTTCAGGCGTGAAAGAGCCTCGGCACCTTTTCCGTCGGTCATGTCCCGAACCGATCTTTCAACCATCTTTTCCCGCTCCTCGGGAGACATTTCGTCAAACGATTCCATGAGCCTCTCCATGTTCTCATTGAAGATCAGGTCCACGAAATGAAGCTTCTCCTTTTTTGATAAGCGAAAGAACATTTCGATAACATCCCCCTGCTCGTCGATTTGCTTCCGCTGCCTCAGATCCAGTCGATTGAGCGTCTCCGCGATTTCATCGATTCTCTTCAACCGCTGATCGCTTCTCGCCTCCGAATAGCCATCTGTCCCGCCCTTCGACCAATCTTCAAACCCGGCCTCTCCAATCATACCCGCCACCTTTTCCGGCGTCGCTTTTCGGGCACCGCTCCAACTTGTCACCCCCCAGACCACAGCCCAGATCAAACCCAGCACGATTGCGCCTCGCAGCAGTGTTTTTTTGTTCATTCCAAATGGATCCTAATCCCTTTCTCCAGGCGTGCAAACGATCATCGACCCCACTACCTTCGGAAGGCAGCCCTAAGCTCCGACAGGCTGGTCACCTGCAATAGGAGGACCCCGATTCCGTAGATCGTTGCTCCAATGCCCACCAGGATCCCGGTCGCTATTGCTCTTGCCCACGGCCCCGCATCCAGCCAACAAGCCATAAGTGCCTTCGTCACCAACAAGCTAAGAGCCATCACCAAACTTGCGACCACCATTGCAACGAGTCGGCGCCAGTTTTCCTTCTCCAGAGTCACAAATCCCTTGAGCCCCACCCAAAGCAAAACCACGTTCACCCAGGCTGAGATTGAAGTCGCTATAGCAATCCCAACATGCCCGAAAAACGGGAAGAGCAGCAAGCTGAAAACAATATTTACAAGCACTGTAATAACGGCCATCCACATCGGAGATTTGGTATTCTCGCGGGCAAAGTATCCTGGCTGGAGCACCTTAATCAGAACGTATCCCGGCAAGCCAACCGCAAAAGCTCCCAGCGCACGGCCGGTTTGAAGCGAATCGGATGCGGTAAACGTTCCTCTTTCAAAAATGACAGAGATAATTTCCTGCGGAATTACCATCAGAGCAATTGCCGCCGGAACCGTCACGATCATCGCCAACTCAAGTCCACTTGCCATCGTCGCGCGAGCCTCCCCTTCCCGGTCACTGTTGAGAAGTCGGGTGATCTCGGGCAGCAAAACCATCCCAAAGGCAATACCAATCATTCCAAGCGGTAATTGGTAAATCCGATCGGCATAGTAAATGAACGAGATCGCCCCCTCTTGAAACGACGCTACGATCCCCCCAACCAAGAGGTTAATCTGTTGAATTCCAGCTGCCACCACACCGGGTCCCATTAAAACCAGAAGCCTCTTAAATCCGGGATCAAAAACCGGTTTCTTCAGAGCCACCGGCAACCCGGCCCGCAAGCACACCCACCAAAGCACACCCAGTTGCAAAAATCCCGCGACCGCCACGCACCACGCCAGTGCCACTCCCCGCCATTCCACGAACTGCACCAAGCACACCAAACCACAGAGGAAAACCAGATTCAAAATCACTGGTGAAAACGCAGGAGCGGCAAACTTCTTCAGAGTCGTCAGCACCCCGCTCAGGTGCGCCACCAGCGCCATGCACAGCAGATAAACAAAGGTGATCTGTGATAGCCTGACCGTTAAATCGTAAGCACCCGGATCGTTGTTATAAATTGCCAGCTCTCCCTCTCCCGAGGCCATTCCCTTGAAGATCGCATAGTCATGATCCGGCGGCAACGGCACCCTCAAAACACCTTCCTCACTCACAAACCAGCGCCCCTCCTTGAAAATCCGGTCCCGGGCTTCCTCAAGCTTCCGCTGGCGCTCTTCCCCGGTATCAGACTCCTTGAATTCGACCTCTCCTTCCCTCTTCAACCCGTCCATCAGAATTGAAGCCAGCTCGACCTCTTCGCCCTCCGCTTCGACCTCCCCTCCGAAAACCTCTCCAAGAACATCAAAAAAGGCAGGATGACCTCGTTTCACGACGCTTAGCCCCGTAAAGACGGCCCCGCCGCTTTCGCACTTCAGATAAACAGCCTTGGCTCCGCGCAAGGGAATTCGAAACTCGGTCGCCTCGCTTCCGAGGCTCTCTTCGGCTTTTGGGAGAAACCCGGGCACGACCACCAGCATGATCGCGGCCATCAGGGGAATTGCCAAAACCGTGATCACGCCAAGGGTGGCGAACAGAATCGTAAAGGCGTTGTTCGCAAACTGCATTGCCGAATTACGCCCGTCCATTGTGACCCTTCTCCCGAACAATGGAACAAAAGCCGCGTTGAAAGCGCCCTCGCCAAAAATCCGACGAAACATATTCGGAAAGCGAAAAGCCGCGAAAAAGGCGTCAGCAACCACTCCGGTCCCCAAGAATCTCGCGATCAAGATGTCCCGCACCACACCTAAAATCCGGCTCATCAAAGTGAACCCGGAGATTGTCATCAAAGAGCGGAGCATGCTGGGGGGAGAATGGATTCAACCCGCACCAAGCTCAAGCAAGGCTTTGTCAAAAGGCAAAAAGTCCAAAGCGCCCTCTAAAATGGCCAGAACCACGATTTCCGCCCCGGGGCCTTACGCTGGTATTTCCCATCCCCCACACTCAATACCTCTACCCTTACCCTAGTCAGTCCCTTCTCTTTAAAACCAAGTTTCGAGGCGGCCCGGGGTGTCACGTCGATTATGCGCCCCGGAATGAAGGGGCCGCGATCATTGAGGCGCATTTTCAGAGACTTTCCGTTGGCAAGATTTGTGACTTTGACGCGGCAGGGAATCGGGAGTGTTTTGTGAGCTCCCGAAATATCGAAGTGCCCCACCCGCTCGCCCAAGGAAGTATTCCCCCGAACGAAACCAAAAAAGCTGCTCTCGTCATACCATGAGGCAATCCCTTCGTCCGAATAGTGGAGAGCACTCTCCACACTCATCGGTTGGTAATGCTGCCCGCGAATGCTGTAACCACGGGTCTGGTAACCGTTGTAAGCAGGAGATCCGCAAGAGACCAACAACAGAGCCATCGGCAAAGCCACTCGTCCCAACAATGCGGAAAATCTCATCTCACTCGGCGTCCCTGGCCTTGATTTCCGGTAAGGTCCGGGCGACTTTTTCTTTTAAGGCCTTTCCTACTTGAAACTTGACGACGGCACGGTCGGGAATCGGGATCGTTTTTGTTGGATCCTTGGGATTTCGCCCGGGCCTTCCCTTTGCAACCTTGGTCTCAAAGGTTCCAAAATCGCGAATAACAACATTGTTGGCGGCTGCCAACTCGCGCGAAACGATATCAACTACCAGGTGAAGCATCTTTGAGGAAAGAGTCTGGGTCACGCCCAGTTTGTCGCTCACTTCCTGAATGATTTCTTTTTTAGTAAAATTTGCCATGTTTTTTAGATAGGTGTCTTGGAAGAACGTTGGCAACGAAGATGTTTCTGTCAAAAAAACCTTAGTAAACTTGATAAATTATTTTGATGATATTTCCGTTCAGATCTCTTTGGTCGTTCTAAAATGAAGTTTTGCGATTTCCGAAAGCTTTTCTTTGCCAAATTTCCGCAAAAAATCGCGTGCGATATCTTTGACACCATGGCCGGCCCCCAAGGGAAGATCCAGACCCACTTTTTCGGAAACCTGATCCAGCCAATCCAGAAAACTTTCCCGTGCCAGAATTGATGCAGCAGCTACCGCGATGTCGTTTTCCGCCTTGGTCCGCTCTTCCAGCTCTAGGCGCACACCTCGGTTTTTCAGCTCTCCTGCAATCAAAGGAGCTTTTGAAAATTGATCCGATAAAGCCCGTCCACAGGAAGGAACACGCAATGACAAATCTTTAATGACCGTCGCGTGTCCCCTCGCGAGCATTCGGTTTACATTCTTATAGTCTTTGTAGAGAAGATTATAACGGGCCGGAGCCCACCGGATCACTTTATACCCGCCCCCCACTTCCCCCCGGATTCCTGCGGCCAACTCCCGAATGCGCTTCCTTGAACCGATCCGCTTGCTGTCCATAATTCCCGCATCCAGGAGAGCCCGGGTAATTTCCCGGTTGGTATAAACTCCGGCAACCACAAGTGGCCCGAAATAGTCGCCCTTCCCGCTCTCATCGATTCCGAAATGAGGCTCAAACATCTCGGCATGCCAATGCTCCTCGTAACCCAAACGCGCTTCCCCTACCACCTCGGGCTCGAGAACAAATTTCACAAAATCCTCGGTTTCCTTGCCTTGGACCAAAACCTTGGGCCCTTTCCGGTAAACGGTAACATTAAGCTTGCCTCGTTTGGCCGAATACAGCGCATGCTCCTTACTATGAAAATCAAAGCCATCTCTCATCAAACAATCCTTCAAGGTCGCAACCTGCTTGTCTGACAGGCACAAGGTATAACTGGCTTTTCCCATCTCCGGAGGGATCCTAGCGTCCTTTGACCAGATTCCCAATACCAATAGCGGATTTACACTGGCCCGCCCCGCCTCGACCCTTAAACTCTTCCAAGACCATGGAAAAACCTCTCGCACGAAACCACCCGGTTCAAAACAAACGAGCCTTCCGGGAAACCCTTCTTAAGTGGTTTCAAACGAACGCAAAGTCCTATCCCTGGAGGCAAACAAGCGATCCATGGTTCATTCTTGTGTCCGAGATCATGCTCCAGCAGACCACGGTCGCCTCGGTTCTCGCAAACCGCCGTTTCGAAAAATTCCTGCAACAATTCCCAGACGTCGAGACGATTGCGACGGCCTCTGAAGAAACAATTCTCCGGGCCTGGGAGGGCCTCGGCTACTACAACCGCGTCCGCAACCTTCAAAAAACCGCTCGAGCCGTCCTGCACGATTTCGAAGGCCGATTCCCCTCGGACGCCGAAACCCTCCAAACTCTTCCCGGGATTGGCCGCTACACCGCCGGAGCCGTCAGTAGCTTTGCCTTCGACCACCCGGCCCCCATCGTCGATGGCAACATCGCCCGCGTCATTTCCCGCCTTTTGAACTGCCACAAAGAAGTCGATTCTACGGCAGGACAAAAAATCATCTGGCAGACCGCCACCGAACTCCTTGATTCCTCAAAGCCCCGGCTCTTCAACTCGGCCCTCATGGAACTTGGCCAAACGCTCTGTTCTCCAAAATCTCCTGGCTGTCTCATCTGTCCGGTCCGCAATTACTGCCTGACACGGTCGCCGGAGTCCCTTCCAGTCAAAAAGCCCCGCAGAAAATTTGTTCAGCTTGATGAACACGCCTTCTTCTGGGTCGAGAAAAACAAACTCCTCCTCTCAAAAGGACAGGATTCCCGTCGCCAGGGATTCTGGAAACTTCCCCTCAGGAGCCCCGAGCAATGCGCCCACCTCGAGCCAATCAGCCAACATCGCTACACCATCACTCATCACAAAGTCACCTTGCACCTGTATCATGCCAAGCCTCTCCGGCTTCTCAACGGCGAAAAATACCACCTCATTTCGAGGCTCTCGGATCTCCCCATCGCCACTCCCGTCCGAAAAATTCTCGAGGCAAAGACGATTGAGCTTGGACTTTAATTGAGCCCTCTCTTCACCACGAATAAAGCTTCCTCAAGCTTTCCTGCACCACCTCGATCTCAGTCCCAAGCTGCGTCTTCGCAAAAATCAAAGGTTGGGCCTCTTCGTAAACCCGAATACAACCGAAGCTGCACCGTGTCCGTTTCTTGAACTTCCCGATGTGCATTCCAATCCCAGACCAAGTCAACCGCATCCAGTATGGCATTGCGATGCCTTCATATTCGGCTCCCTCCGGCAAAGGCCCCTCATGCTCCCAGGACTTTTCGATCACGACCTCCCGGGTCTCTTTGTTCACAACCCGGCCATATCGGTTTGAGCGCTTCGTTTCCATCCTCTCCAAAACTGGAAAAACTCCTTCCGGAGTCTCCTTGTTCTCCACCCCGGTCGCTACGTCGGTCTCCAAAATTGCCTCGCCCTTGCCATTCAAAAGCCACGCTTTCTGATCCCAGAGCGAGACTTTGATGGAAGTCTCGCCCGGCTTGGCCACACGATATTTGAAAAATTTCTTGGAGTAACCCGCCTGCTTTTGGTCGGCCTCGCTTCCCGCCCCCCCACAAGACAACAAAAAAGCAGAAGAAAGAGCGAGGAGAATGAATTTCATGATTGGAATTGATAGCGCACTGCCGCAGCCATCCAAAGAACTGCAGTCTCGGTTCGTAAGACAAGTTCACCCAAACTAACAGGGATAAATCCTGACTCAAAAATTCTTTGATACTCGTCTTCCGAGAAATCGCCCTCGGGGCCCACCATCGTTACCACGCGCTCCGGACTCTCCAATTCCCCCAACAAAGTTCTGAGCGGCGCGGCCTCGTCTGTCAAAGCTCCCACCATTCGAGCCCCACCGGGCTCGAGTTCATCCAAATATCTATGAAGCAACTTGGGCACCATCACCTCGGGCAAATGATTCTGGCCGCACTGCTTACAGGCCTCCAAGACCGCTCGCTGCCATTTGTCCCGCTTCGACCGAGCCTCTTCAGCCTTAAAACGAACATTCCCCTGGTCACTCAGTAATGGCTGGATCCGGTTGACTCCCATCTCGACCGCCTTCTGCAAGATCAGATCAAAACTCTTTCCTTTCGGAATACCCACCGCAACTTCGAGTTGTGGCTGTGCCAAAGAAGATTTCTTCACCTGAAACAATTCAAGGCAGGCTTCATTTTTAGAGATGGCCGAAATCCGGGCTTCGGCCTCCCGCCCACTACCATCAAAGACGACAATACGATCCCCGGCCTGCTTTCGCATCACCCTAGAACAATGATGGGCCTCGTCCCCCGTCAGCGTGGAATTACCCCCCCACTGGTCACACTGTAAAAAAAAGCGATCCATACAAAACCCCTGACTAATCACGAAGTGCTCCCACCTGTGCCACCAGGCCATCCTCATGAGAGGAAATCAGGCAGGAACTTTGTGAGCTGTCATGAGGGTTTCCTGAAATAAGCAAAAACCTTCGTAAATTATTAATACCGACAAGCTCTTCGATTGGCTCACGAAGCATAGCCTCAACTTCCGCTCGTTCCCTCCCGACCGGAACGGTCTCCCTTAACACCGAGAGATCCCCCGCAGTCCCGAACGGCACACGCCACGCAGATCGAACAGGCGTAGTCGTCAACATCTTCTTTCCAAGGACGGCAAGCGCCGCGAACAAGATCATTACGGCCATAACCAGGAAATTTCCAATCCGCTTGCTCATTCGCTTCCCTCTGCAACTTACAAATCAAAGAAGCGTTTCGCTTTTTCAAAAAACGATTCCTGCATCGGCGAATTCTGCTCGCCGATGGACTCGGTGAACGCTTGCAATTTTTCTTTCTGCTCAAAAGTCAATTTCGTCGGAACCTCCACTTGAACTTCGACATGGAGATCTCCGGTCCCACGACTGTTCAAAGCAGGCATGCCACGATCACGAAGCCTGAAAGTCGTGCCACCCTGGGTCCCCGTAGGAACCTTCATGGTAGCGCTGCCTGTCAAAGTTGGCACCTCCAACTCACCGCCCAGGGCAGCCGTTGAAAACGGCAAAGGAACCTCGCAAAAAAGATCATCGCCATTGCGCTGGAACACATCGTGATCACGCAGATGCAGAAAAACATAAAGATCCCCCGCCGGACCGCCACGCGTTCCCGCGTCGCCCTTCCCGGTCGAACGCAGCCGGGTCCCGTCGTCAACTCCCGCGGGAATCCGGATACTCACCCGCTCTGGTGCCTGCTTGCGACCATCTCCATTACACTCCCCGCAAGGATCAGCGATAATCTGACCCGCTCCACGACATTCCGGACAGGTCGCCTGCTGAATAAAGATTCCCCGTTGTTGTCCCACAACCCCGCGTCCACCACAAGTGGTGCAGGTGTTTGTGCCCGCATTGCCCGACTTTGATCCCGAACCGGAGCATTTCCCACAAGTCGCATACTTTTCAATTTCGAGCTCTTTTTCAACGCCCTCGGCCGCCTCTTCCAGCGTGATCTCGAGATCGTAGCGTAAATCACTACCGCGCTTCTTGCCGGATGGATCACGACGACGACCACCGCCGCCACCAAAGAGATCGTCGAACATGCTGCCACCGCCACCCCCGCCAAAAACCTGACTAAAGATGTCCATCGGATCATGAAATCCGCCCCGGCCTCCGCCTCCACCTCCATTCTTGAAGGCCGCATGACCATAGCGATCATAGGCGGCCCGCTTATCGTCATCGCTGATCACCTCGTAGGCTTCACCGATCTCCTTAAATTTCTCCTCGGCCTTGGGATCATCCGGATTTTGATCCGGATGGTGCTTCATTGCCAACTTGCGATAAGCCTTTTTGATATCGCCCTGCGACGCATCCCGCGATACCCCCAGCACCTCGTAATAATCACGCTCAGCCATTACTCAGATCCTCCTTCGCTAGCAACCGTTTCACCGCCTTCTTCGGTCACATTTTTATCCGGGCCCTTTGCCACTATCACCGCAGCGGCGCGCAACAAACGATCGTGTAATACGTATCCCTTGCGTTTCACAAAAAGAATCTCTCCGGCCTCCGCACCTTCCTTCTTTTCCTCGGCGACAGCCTCATGGTAATTCGGATCAAAGATGCCTTCCGTGGCAACTTCCTTCAGGCCTTGAGCCGCAAGAAAATCGTCCAACTGCCCCTTCACCATCGCCATGCCCTTGTAAATCATCGAGTCCTGCTCCTGCTCCGCCATCTGCAGCCCCATCGCAAAATTATCAAAAACTGGGAGCAATTCCTCAATCAGGCCAAATCTCGCAAATCGCAGATCTTCGGCCCGCTCGCGCGCCATCCGCTTGCGATAATTATCCAGGTCCGCCGCAGTCCGGATCGCGGCTTCCTTCCACTTCAGCGCCTCCGCTTCGGGAGTCAAAGGAACCTCGGAGGCTTCCTCTTCGGAAATCTCCTCATTTTCAATCTCTTCAACAACTTCTTCAGCCGCTTGGACGTCTTCCTCAACGACTTCAGTTTCCTGATCGTGATCTTGCATGGCGGGAACCAATACCGTCTCCCCGCCAATGTCAACCCGTCGCTTTTCTACAAAATAAACCCTTCCTCATCCAGCGGTCCGAATTCCTCTCCCGACCACCCCGGCAGCAGCTTTCCGCGTTTTCCCTCTCGCCAGCCACTCTGAGGGAGCATGGTTGTCGTTTTGTAATTAGGATCAGATCGCGCAAAGCTCACCACGCGGCCGCCCTTCACCAGGCAACCAAAATATTTACCATCACTCAAACCCACTTCATCGAAGCTCCAAACCATCACCTTTTTGCGCTTGAGCCTTCCCACCAACTCTCCGCGCCCCGCCACCCCGCGCAACGCCACCGAATCAAGCCCCTCCCGCGCCACTTTCGCCAAAATCGCCGCATCACTCAAACCATCCGCAAACGACACCGTCGCCCCTACGCTGAGGGGCCAAAGAACACCTAGAATACCGCTCAGATCATCTTCAGGCTTCCACTCCACAAGCAGCCTCGTCCGGCGATGGGCCATGTGCACCTGACTCAATTGCATCGCATTGATCCTCATCGCACGTCCCGCTTTATCCTCCGCGAAACAACGCTCTTTCATCTCGGTCCAACCGCGCGGCAAATCACCCGATATTGAGGGCTCCCGATTTTTCTTACCCAAAAGCCTCCCCTCACGGTCCGCAGCCGTCTCCACCGACAAATTGCGCAGTGCATTTCCAACATCACCATTCCACGAGATCGGCTCTCCAAAAGCCACCGTCACCCCGTAACGCAAAGTCTGCGGAAGCTTTCTTAAAAAATTCCCTTCCGAAAATGACCACATTGATCCCCAAAGACCATCCATGTAGGCAGGCAAAACCTCGGCCTCCCCCTTCTTCGCCATCATCTGATAACCACGTTTGATCTCACAAAGGGCACCCGTCCGCGAAAGTTGCCCCTCTGCAAACACGCAAACCACTGTCCCTTCTTTCAGAGCCTCTGCCGTGATCCGGATCCCGTCCCGTGCCTTGCTAGGGGAAATAGCCACCGCATCAAAAAGCCGAGCAAAGCCACCGACCCATTTGCTCTCAAAACAATCTGCAAAAAGGACAAAGCGGATCGGCCTCGGACAAGCGGCCGACAAAACAAAGGCATCAATGTAACTCAGGTGATTCGGAACCATCAGCACCCCACCTTCCTTAGGAATGTTTTCCACTCCTAGCCCCCGGATTTTATAAATCGACCGAAAAATTCCCAGGATAACCAATCGAATAAAATCCTTCGGCAGCAAGCGCATAATATGAACCGTAGCCCAGCCACAGATCACCGAGATCATCAAAAACTGGAGCCAAAACGGAACTCCCAGTATCGACAAAAGAAACTGCACCCCCACCGCCAGAACCAATCCCAGGTTGATGCACAAATTCGAAGCTGACAGCACCATCCCACGCTGATTCTCAGGAGCACGATCCTGCAAAAAGGTATTCAAAGGCACCAGATAAAGAGCTCCTCCAATACCAGCAAGCCCCAGCAACAACCACGAAATCCCTCCTTCTTGAAAGACTGCCAAAACACCGGTCGACAGGCACATTAAAGCCCCGCCAATCGCGATCAAACCAAGCTCGTTACGACGGTTGCAGATCCAGCTTGCCAGCAGGCTTCCCACCACAATTCCCCCCACCACGGGAATCCAGAGGATAGCCGCACCCACCCCCAACCCCTCCAGGCTTCCCCAACGGCTCTCGGCAATCTGAATTAACAACATCTGTAAAAATCCCCCAAAACTCCAAAAAAAGGCAATTCCCAGCGCACATCTCCACAAGGCCGGATCATTCCTCAGTTCACGTAAATCCCCAAAGTGCCGCACTGTCATCGACCACGAAAACACCTCGCCAGATTGCGACTTCGTGGTCTGGATCAAGTGCGAGAAAATCAGCGCAAAAAGAGCTCCGATCAGAATCCACAAAACCGGAATCATCGCCGCAGTCCAGGGATCCAGGCCATGCTGCAAACCCCAGGCGTCATACCAAAACCCACCAATAATCTGCCCCAGCAGAATCATCAAAATCACCGTTCCCTCCATGACCCCATTCGCAAAACCAAGCCGACTGCTCCCCACCAACTCCTTCACCACTCCCATCTTCGATGGGCTCAAAAGAGCCGACTGCATCGCCAGTAAAAAGAAGGCAAACATTACCAGGTAAAGCGGCCACGAAGAACCTTCATGGGTCGCTCCCCACCACAGGCCCCCGCCCATCAAAAGCAGTATCGCCAGCTGGAACCACGAAGAAAGCCGGATGATGAGACTCTTCGAAAAGCGATCTCCCAACCACCCCGCCGTCGGAGCAAAAAGGATAAATGGAATTATCGCCAGAATCGCAAAGAAGTGCTCCACCTTAACGGGAGCCAACCCCAGCGATGCCAACCCCATCCCCAGCGGAATCAAAATAAACTTGGTGAAGCTATCATTGAAGGCATTCGTCGACTGCATCCCGATCAAAGACCAGAATGACACCCACTCCCGTTTCCCGGGCTTCATTGAATCATCGCTCACGGCGAAACCATGGGCTAACCCCGCCCTTTTT
>Ga0213866_10001935_pt1 | contig 15050 bp, 15 predicted proteins | sample PICome_11_FD_160079 | JGI IMG/M metagenome (GOLD analysis project Ga0213866, IMG submission 160079) | Coastal seawater microbial communities near Pivers Island, North Carolina, United States - PICO284 | ecosystem: Environmental > Aquatic > Marine > Coastal | place: USA: North Carolina...
AGCTGAAGACGTTCATTTCGTCTCGCCTGCGTCAGATCTCCGACTTGATCAGCGGGTGCTGGTGCGCTTGCGCACAACCCTGGTGGTTTCCCGCTCGGTTTGGCTTTCCGTTTCAGAGACCGTTTTGTCTTCGCCGGCCGTTTCCCCTTGGCCGGGCTCGTCGTCGGGTTCCTGCGCTTCAATCACGCCGAGCACCATGGCAGCTTCCAGCTGATCGCTCATGTCACCGATGGTGAGCAGTGCTTTCAAAACCAGCTGGGCGCGAGGTGCTTTGGGCAGGCCGGGGCGGAGCTTCTTGGTGGTGTTCCACAGCTCTAGGGCCACTTCCTTCAGTAGTTCCTTGTCAGCAGCCATTCGATTCGAACGTGAATCGCACCATTCTCGTCATCGGGGGGTGATCCCCCTCCCGAATCAGAAGCAGAAGGGCAGGAATTGGGTGCGGCAGGCGGCGTAGCCATCCACCAGGGGACCCAGGCCGATCTGGTGAACGATGCCGGCACCGGTGAGGCCTTCGGTGATGATCCCGATCACGATGCCGAGCATGGCGGCACGGCCGTTGAAGCGTTCGGCTTTTTTGAGTTGCTCCATATGGATGTCGCGTGTGGCGACGCCTTGGAACCAAGAGTCGTTGGCTTGCGTGGGCTTCATCGAACTCAAGCGGTTGTTACAAAGCTTAATCTGAAAAGTCAGTTTTTCAGCAGCAGTCGTTCCCCCGGTGTTGGATCGGTCCAGCGGCAGCTGGCCGGAAGCTGGGCTCCAGTGCTGGCTACGGATCCTTTCATTTGCAGGGCCCGGCTCAAGGCGCCGCCAAAGCGCACATCGCCGCCGGAGGTGCTGGCGAGCACCGTGGTGGGTTGGAAGCGTTCCACCAGTTGCGGCACCACGGAGCAGCCTTTGACAAACGCCCCTAGCGCCGGCAGCCCCAGATCCACCATTGGTGTGATCACCGCATCCAGCGGCTGCGGCTCCAGGGCTGGATCGAGAAAACCGTGGGGTTCTAGGTAGAGCGATCCGGCTGGATGCTCGAGCAGATAACCGTTTTCCACCATCGGCACCGGTGCACCGGCGCTGGCCCGCACCCGCAGCCCCTGGTGGGTGGTGCTCTCTCCAGGGGAGAGGGCTTGCACGCTGGTGAAGCCCAGGCGCTCCACCACCCGTGCTGCGGCCACCGAGCCAATGACGGGCAGATCCTTGGGTAGCGACGCCAAGGTTGCCGGATGGGCGTGGTCCGCGAGCCCCTGGGTGAGCAACAGCAGGTTCAGCTTCTCGGGGGCCTTGCGCTCGCAGGGCAGTTCCCCTTTCAGCAGCCACTCCCCCGGAGGGAAACTCAGGCTGCCGCGCAGCCAGGGATCCACCAGAACGCGGAGATCATCGAATTCGAGCAGCCAACCATTGGCTCCGTAGTAAGTGGCGGCCAGGGTCATGACGGGCTTTGCTGCCGCTCGCGGCAGTCGCTGCAGAGACCGAAGAATTCAAGCGTGTGAAACAGGAGATCGAAGCCTTTGCGTCCGTCTTCAGGCACCTCCAGGTCGTGAATCGGACAGTGGTCGAGTGCTTGGGTCATGCCGCAATCGACGCAGGTGAGGTGGTGGCGATCCCGTTCGAGTGGCGCGTAAAGCGCTTCGCCGTTGGGCAGGTGACGGCAGCGCACCAGGCCCCGTTGCTGCAGCTGACGCAGATTGCGATACACCGTGGCCAGGCCCATGGCCTGGGCGGGCTCCAGGCTGCGATGCAGTTGCTGACCGCTCATTTCATCGCCACAGGCCTGAAGGCTCGCCAGCAAGACCTTCTGGCGGGCATTGATCGCGGTGGAAGGGCGGGGAGTGGCCATGGTTTCAAAGGGTGACCAACCAGCGGCCGCCGAGGCTGACCAGGAGAAGCACCATGCTGCCTGTCACCCAGGCCCGACGGTTGAGATCCAGCAAGCGGCGGCTCAAAATCACAGCACCAACCCATCCGATGACCACCACCATGGTTTGGCAGAAGCCGATCACATGGGGGTCGGCGGACCAGTGCGGCCAACCTTGCGGCAAGACGGTGCCCGCCTCGGCCATACCGATCGGCAGATGGCGTGCCAAGAGCAGGGCCCAGAGCAGCGGCAAACCGGTGTAGAGCCAACGGCGGTTGAGCCATAAACCAGCGGCTGCTGGTAGAGCAAGGGCCAGCACCGCAAAGCTGAGCCGGGCCAGCAGGGGGCCTTCATGCAATGAAGACGGTGCAAGGGGCAGCCAGCCCAGCAGGCGTTGCCAATGGTGCAGGCAAATGCCTCCAGCCAGCACCAGGATCAATCCACGCTCAGCCGTGGGCGTGTGCATGTTCGGTTGAAGGTCAGCGGCTGGCGGACGCAAGCGCAGTTGTGGAGATCGATTTGGGCAGGCCTGGACACAGCTCATGCAGAGCACACAGTTGCGGTTGTCGCTCAGATGGGCGGGGTGGCTTCCTAACGGACAGCCGTTGGTTTCCAGCCCTTCTCCGTCCGCTGGCCCTCCTTTGAAGCAGGCATAGCTGCTGCAACTGCCGCTGCAAGTTCCCGACTCAGCTCGCAGTTCCAGGATGGAAAGCTTGGCGAACAGGCCGTTCATGCCACCAACCGGACAGAGGTAGCGGCACCAGAACCGTTTTTCGAACAGGAGTGAGCCAACCACAGCGCCTGCTGTGATCAACAACAACAAGCAGCTGCTGAGCCAGGCGATGTTCTCCAGATTCCAGACCTCTTCCCAGATCAGAATCAAGGCAAAGCCCGTAGCCAACAGCGGGGAAGCCCATTGGTCGGTATCGCCATGGGGCCAGGCGCGAGGACGCCAGGGAGCGATGGCCTGTGCGATCCGTCCCCACACCATGAAGGGGCAAACCGCACACCAGAGTCGACCCAACAGTGGGTAGCTCAAAAGGATTAGAGGCCACCACCAAGCCCAGAACAAGTTCAGCATCGGATTGGCTGCGCGGTCTTGCGGCCCAAGCCAAAGCGCCAGATTCACCGCGACAAACAGCCAGCTCACCAGCCCGAACAGCAGGCCATTCCAGAGCTTTGGAGCCCGCATCCATCCCCGCAGCTGGGGTTTCCAGCGCCATACATCGAAGCGAGCGCGTTCTTTTCTTTGCTCTGTCCAGAACACCTCCTCCGCCAGCACAGCGGGCGGTAGATCGTGGTTCTGGCGGCGTGCTTGACGCAGGGCCCGATCCACTAGACCCTCCAATTCGCGCAGGTTGTCGGCGAAATCGTGGTTTTGCAGCCGCTGCACCACCGCTTCCGGCAGCGCGGGAGGCTTCACCCAGCCAAGGCCAGGGCTTTGCAGGCGTAATTGATAACGCAGCCAGTCGCCCAGATCCGATCGGCGCACCCGTAGCGGTGGCACGCGAATGACCTGGCTGATGGCATCGAGGCTTGGCACACAGGTTTCACTGGTGAACATCACGCGGCCGCTGAACCCCGGATGTTGCCCACTGGCCATACGAGCTAGGCGCTGCTGTTGTTCTGGGTCCAGCTGGTCCACGCTGCTCACCAGAAGCGTGTTTTCACCGATGGCATTAAGGAGAACGTCGGCTTTGGTTTTGAGATCGGTGGGTTCCAGTCGAACCAGCAGCTTGCGGCGCTGGCTGGAGCCGAAGTGCACTAGCGCCGCCAGGTTGTCCTTGCCAAGACCCGGCTCGCCACGAATCATCAGGGCCCGATTGTTCGGGTCTTCCGCAGCATTGATCAGGTCCTGACGTAGCCGCTGTGCATAACGGCTGGCACCCACCACGCCGCAGTGGGGGCGGCCCGTTGCGTAAGGGCTCAGAAACAGGAGCGAAGCTGATGGGTCAGGCACTGATCAGCTCTTCACTAAGGCTCCACAGGCGCAGGCGCTTATGCAGGTCGAGGGCAGCTGGTGCAACACGGCAGAGCGCCGGTGCACCCCGCAATCCGCCGAACTGTTCAGGGCCGTAGTGCTCGCCACCCTGAGCCGTTGCCGCGGTCGCGGCATGCAGTTGCGGCAGGGCACCCATGCCGGCACTTTGAAACAAAGGATCCATCAGCCGGTAGGCCAGGGCCTCGAAGCGGTTGCCGACGCTGGCGATTGCAGTGGGTTGCAGTTCCGTGCGGGCGATGCCGGGATGGGCGGCCAGAGAGCGGATGGGGCTGCCCTGCTCGCGCAGGCGTGCATCCAGCTCGAGGGCAAACATCACGTTGGCGAGTTTGCTTTGACCATAGGCCCCGTAGCGGTCGTAGCCCTTACTCCAACTGGGGTCCTCCCAGCGAATCTTGCCGAAGTACTGCGCCCCGGAGGTCACCGTCACCACCCGGGGGTCGGGCCGGTCTTGCATCAGCGGCAGCAGGGCCTGGGTTAGGGCCATGTGCCCCAGGTGATTCACCCCGAACTGCAATTCATGCCCCTGGGCGGTGGTGCGGCGCGGCGGTGCCATCACACCAGCGTTGTTGATCAGCAGGTCAAGGCAGCCATAGCGCTCGCCGACGGTGGCCGCCGCCCGTTGCACGCTGGTCAGGTCTGCCAGATCCAGGTCCACCAGATCCACTGCTCCACCGTCGCGCACCTTTAACAAGGTTTGTTTGGCCGTCTCGGCTTTGCGGGGGCTCCGGCACGCCAGCAACACAGTGGCCCCGCAGCGTTTCAAGGCGCGCGCGGTTTCAAGGCCCAGGCCGCTGTTGGCTCCTGTGATCAGGGCAATACGGCCCTGCTGGTTCGGGATGTCAGCCGCGCACCAACCCATGGACCGAGGACGAATGGGGGCATTGTGCCGATTTCGGCGCTGATTCAGTCCTCAGGGAAGAGCAACTCGGCCAGTTCGTCGGGGTCGACGTCGTAAACGCGGGCCAGGCTGGTTTCGATCGCGCTCGTCACCTCGCCGGGCAGAAACCGCATCGAGTTGAGGGCGTCCTCGGCGATGTCATCGGTGAGCAGCTTGTCGTCGCCGTCAAGCTTTTCGTCATTGATCACCGCCATCACCCAGCTTTGGTAGGCGTAGACCAGATCGGAGAACTCGAGTTCGGGATCGTTCAGGTCCAGGGCCATGGTGCGAATAGCCAGTCGCCCCAGTCTGACCTTTCGCGGGAGAGGATGAACAGCATGGATTCCGCTGATGCCACTGGCCTGCAGGCCACGCTGTTTGATTTTTCGATCGCTGAGCTGGTGCGGCAACACCGGGAGAGCTTCCAACCCCTGTGGACGGCAGAAAGTTGGGTGAAGCTGCTGATCTGGTTGTCGCTGAATTGCGGCAGCTCCGGGGATGAAGCCGGCATGGCCCGTTTCGTTGAGGCGCTTGGTCCAAGCCTCACGACCCGGATGCGGCGGGTGTTCTTTGAGCGGGAGCTGGAGGCTCTTGATCTGCAGGTGATGGCCGATCCGGCTGAGCAGCAGGTGCTGGTGCTGCCGATGGGCCCGGGTGTTCCCCTCGATCTGGAGCGTGCGGCCACGGTGATTGAGCAGGTGCAGTTGCAGGGCCATGTGGTGGCAGACCGCGAGCGTTGGCAGCAGCTCGATGCCGTGGTGGTGATTCCTCGCTTGGAGGCCGCGGCATGAATCTGATCGGGCGCTACAGCAATCCCGGTTACGTGTCGGTGGCTGATGCGGTGCGTGAGTTCTTCGATCGCCGGGAGGATTTGCAGCGGCCTGGCGTGGCTTTCGGGCCGGAGGGGGAGGGAGAACCGGCGAAACAGAGCACCGACATCAGCCTGGTGGCGATTGATCGCTCGGAACCTGAATCCTTTGCCCTCTCGCAACTGATCCTGCGGGGGGTGACGGCCGGCTTGGAGCGCTATCTGCAGGAGCGGCCGTTGTTCCGGCAGTGCTGCCCGCAGCAGAGCCTGTTTGTAAATCCGATCTTCAATCTTCAGCACTACGCCCCGGGGGAAGGGTTCAAGCGTTGGCACTGCGATTGGACCATCAGCGATGAGGCCACCGAACCGGTGCACCGTGTGCTGGCTTGGATTCTCTATTGCAACGACGTGGATGAAGCCGGCACCGAGTTCCACTGGCAGGACCACCACGAACCGGCGGAGCGGGGCAAGTTGGTGATCTTTCCGGCTGGTCCATCCCACATCCACCGCGGACGGGTGAACGAGAGCGCCAGCAAGCTGATCGCCACTGGTTGGATCAATGCCGGACGCCAGGAGGACTACCTACGGCGTCTCGCCAGCTGAGTCGTTGGCTGGATCGCTGTCTGCTTCGGCCTGGAGCTGATTGGTGGGGCTGCCGATCCGGTGGGTTTGCTCCTTGGAGGGGGGCCATTCCATTGGATACACCTGGCGCTGCGGGAAGGGAATGCCGATGCCGTTTTTGTCGAACGCCGTCCAGATGGCTTGGCGTAAGTCACTGCCCACAGCAAAGGCTTCGAGGGGATTGCGCACCCAGAAGAGCAGCTTGTAGTTGATCGAGGAATCGGCGAAATCCACCGTGAACGCTGCTGGGGGCGGGTACTGCAGCACCTTCTCGTGCTGACGGGCCACCTCCTCCAACACCGCGATCACCTGACTGGGTTCATGGTGATAAGCCGCTCCCACCACCACCGCGTCGCGGCGTGAGGTTTCTTCAGCTGTATACGACTCCGCCTCCTGGGTGAAGAAGTTCTGGTTGGGGATCAGCAGTTCCGCTCCATCGCGACCGCGGCGCAACTGGGTGGCCCGCAGGCCCAGCTTGCGAACGGTGCAGGGGTCGCCGTTGATCATCAGGATTTCCCCCGGGCGAACCGAACCTTCGAACAAAAGCCAGAGGCTGCTGATGAAGTTGGAAATGATCTCCTTGATGCCGAAGCCGATGCCCACCGAGAGGCCCCCGGCCACGGCCACCAGGGCGGTGCCGTTGATGCCGATGTAATAAGCCACCCCCATCACGCCGATGCCGATCACCGAGTAGCGAAGAATCACTTCCAGTGCCATGCGGCCCTGTGGCTTGATGCCGAAGAAATGTCCCCCAAGCCAGGCTGCGAAGGCCGCTGGACGGCTGGCCAGGGCAACAACCATGTAAACGATCACCAGGGCGGTGAACAATTTGCCGATGGTGAGTGTCACTCCGAACACTTCACCCAGGGAAATCAGCGACAACGATTCCCGGCTGCCCAGCATCTGGACAAAGGTGAGGATCGACATCACCAGCAGCACAGGCCGGAAGAACGATTTATCGATTTCTTCCACAGGAACTTTTGGGAAGCGTCCATGGACCAGCTGCTTCGTGGGTTCCAGGCAGCGCCACAGCACCCAGAGCAGTGCCAGGTACTGCAGAAAGCCCGCTGTGATGCCAATCAGGGTCAACACGCTTGCGCTGATGAAAAGCGCCGCCGGCATGATCAGGGGGCTGCTGAGTTTGCGCTTAACCCGGGATTCGCTGCTCAGGGCGGCAACGAACAAACCAACTTGGAGGAGCACGGAACCGCGTTGGAGATAACCCAGCCAGGTGGTGGCCTCAGACGTGATCTGCGTGATCATGAGCCGCTCTCCCTCAAACTCTTGAGGATGGTTTGGCTTGCCTTCTCAGGAGAACTGACGTCGTAGATGGTGTCGAGCAGAGCGTTCGAGATGGTTTCGTAACGCTCCGGATCGCGGAACACCCGAGCTTTGGATTGCCCCTTGGCGGCGTTTTCCTTCAGCGACTGCTCTGCGTACGTCACCAGGGCTTCAGTTCCTCCTGGGATTTTTGCGGCCACGATTTTTGCGGCTTTGCGATTCACAGGCAGTGAATTGCGTCCGGCCAGGGCATAGGTCTTTTGCGCCCAGGGTTTGGTGATGAAATCGATCATCACCAGGGCCTTGTCCCGCTGCATGGGGCTGGAGTTGCGACCCAGGGACCACACCTGAAGTTTGGTGGCGGCTTTGAGTTTGGTGGACGGACCTTTGGGGAGTGGCGCGAGGGCAAGCTTCTCGCCCATTTTTTCTCTTAATTCCCGCAGGCTGCTGCTCCAGCAGGTGATCCAATCCAGATCTCCAGCCACCAAGGCGTCGCGCAGGCTGCGCTGATCATTGAGGAAGCGGATGTTCTGCTGATAGCTGGCGTTTTTCAACCAGCGCAACCAGCTGGTCACGTTGGCTTGCTGTTCAGCATTCGGTGGGAGCTGGCCGAGGGCGGCTTCCATCGCTTCGCCAGCATCAAAGGATTCAGCACTCCAGAACAGATCTTTCAGCTGCAGCGCCATGCCGAAGGTGCTGCCTTCGCTTTCGTCTCCCATCTCCTTCAGGGTCTGAGGAGGGGAGTTCAATCGCTCCTTGTTGAAGCAGGCCAGCTGCACGAACTGGTTCACCGGGCGGCCCACCAGTTGCCCGTCCCTGGCGGTGACGAGGTCGAACAGATAGCTCGGTGTGTCGGCGCGATCTTCGGGTGAAAGTTCAATCGGATCCACCAACTTGCGCCTGTACAGCTCAAGGGCTGTGTCGCTATCGGTGATCAGTAGATCCGGGCCAAAACCGCTGCGGGTCTGATCTGCGATTTCATCAACGAAGTTTTTCTGGCTGGACAGGGTCAGTTGCGGGCGGATGTGGGGATCCACGCCCCTGATGTGATGGATGGCTTCTTCGGTCACCTCCCGCAGCCGTTCGTAGTCCTTGCTGGAGATGGTGTCTGCGTTGTTGATGGTGCGCGCCACCTTCACTACCACTGGTGGACGCCAGGAGCTGCAGCCTGCGCTGATTACGGCGAGTGCGATGCTCAGAGCCACATGCTCGATCCGGATCGCGGCCATGCCATCGCGTCGATGAATCGATGCTAGGGACGTTGGCCATCGCGGACAGGGCTTTGCGAGCATGGCCGGCTGAACCGCTGAGCTTTCCGTGCCCGAACTGGCCAAGACCTACGACCCGGTTGGCACGGAGGCCCGCTGGCAGCAGGCCTGGGAGGACCAGGGGGCGTTTCATCCCGACCCGAAGGCCCCCGGTGAACCGTTCTCGGTGGTGATTCCGCCGCCGAACGTGACCGGCAGCCTGCACATGGGCCATGCCTTCAACACGGCCCTGATCGACACGATCGTTCGCTATCAGCGCCTGGCGGGGAAGAACGTGCTCTGCCTCCCCGGCACCGACCACGCCTCGATCGCGGTGCAGACGATCCTCGAGAAGCAGTTGAAAGAGGAGGGCAAGACCCGCCACGACCTCGGCCGTGATGCCTTCCTAGAGCGGGCCTGGCAGTGGAAGGCTGAAAGCGGTGGTCGGATCGTGGGTCAGCTGCGGCGGTTGGGTTATTCGGTGGATTGGAAGCGCCAGCGCTTCACGCTTGATGAGGGCCTGAGTGAGGCGGTGAAGGAGGCCTTCGTGCGGCTGCACGAGCAGGGGCTGATCTACCGCGGTGAGTACCTCGTGAATTGGTGCCCCGCTTCAGGTTCGGCGGTGAGTGATCTGGAGGTGGAGATGAAGGAGGTGGACGGCCACCTCTGGCATTTCCGTTATCCGCTCAGCAGCGGCGACGGCCATCTGGAGGTGGCCACCACCCGACCCGAAACGATGTTGGGCGACACGGCGGTGGCGGTGAATCCCACCGACGAGCGCTACGCCCATCTGGTGGGTCAGACCCTCAGGTTGCCGTTTGTGGGTCGTGAGATTCCGATCGTGGCCGACGACCACGTGGAGAAAGACTTCGGCACCGGTTGCGTCAAGGTGACGCCGGCCCACGACCCCAATGATTTCGCCATCGGCCAGCGCCACGGTCTGCCCCAGATCACGGTGATGCGCAAAAACGGCACGATGAACAAGGAGGCCGGTCAGTTCGAGGGGCTCGATCGCTTTGAGGCCCGCAAGGCCGTGGTGGCTGGTCTCGACGAGCTGGGTCTGCTGGTGAAGGTGGAGGACTACCGCCACAGCGTTCCCTATTCCGACCGCGGCAAGGTGCCGGTGGAGCCGCTGCTCTCCACCCAGTGGTTTGTCAAAACCGAGCCTCTGGCGGCTCGCTGCCGTGAGGCCCTCGAGAAGCAGGACCCCCGCTTCATTCCCGAGCGCTGGGAGAAGGTCTACCGCGACTGGCTCACCGACATCCGCGACTGGTGCATCAGCCGCCAGCTCTGGTGGGGCCATCGCATCCCCGCCTGGTTCGTGATCAGCGAGACCGGCGGCAAATACACCGACACCACGCCCTACGTGGTGGCCCGCAACGAAGCCGAAGCCCTGGAGAAGGCCAAGGCGGAGTACGGCGCCGCGGCGGAGATCGAGCAGGACGAGGACGTGCTCGACACCTGGTTCTCCAGCGGTCTCTGGCCCTTCTCCACCCTCGGTTGGCCTGATGCCGATAGCGCTGACCTGCAGCGCTGGTATCCCACCAGCACCTTGGTGACGGGCTTCGACATCATCTTTTTCTGGGTGGCCCGGATGACGATGATGGCCGGCGCCTTCACCGGCGAGATGCCCTTCCAGGACGTCTATATCCACGGCCTGGTGCGGGATGAGCAGAACCGCAAGATGAGCAAGAGCGCCGGCAACGGCATCGATCCGCTGCTGCTGATTGAGCGTTACGGCACCGATGCCCTGCGCTTCGCCCTGGTTCGGGAGGTGGCTGGGGCGGGTCAGGACATCCGCCTGGACTACGACCGCAAGAAGGACACCTCCGCCACGGTGGAAGCGTCGCGCAACTTCGCCAACAAGCTCTGGAACGCCACCCGCTTCGCCTTGATGAACCTGGGCGGCGAAACGCCGGCCCAACTCGGTGACCCCGATCCCGCAGCCCTGCAGCTGGCAGACCGCTGGATCCTGTCCCGCCTGGCCCGGGTGAACCGGGAGACGGCCGAGCGCTACAGCAGCTATGGCCTGGGTGAAGCGGCCAAGGGCCTCTATGAGTTCGCCTGGAACGACGTCTGCGACTGGTATCTGGAGCTGAGCAAGCGCCGGCTTAACCCCGGTGAGAACCTCTCAGCTGAGGCTCTCGCCGATCAGCGGGTGGCCAAGCAGGTGCTGGCCAAGGTGATCAGCCAGATGCATCTGATGCTGCATCCGCTGATGCCCCACCTCACCGAGGAGCTCTGGCACAGCGTCACCGGCGAGCCGGAGACCACCTTCCTGGCCCTGCAGCCCTGGCCGGCTGTGGACGAAGCGGCCCTCAACGACGACCTCGAAGCCTCTTTCGCAGAGCTGATCGGTGCCATCCGTGTGGTGCGCAACCTGCGCGCGGTGGCGGGTCTCAAGCCCTCCCAGTCGGTGCCGGTGCGTTTCGTCACCGGCCGCGGCGAGCTGGCGGCGGTGCTGAGCAAGGGCATGGCCGACATCACGGCGTTGACGCGAGCCGAGTCGGTGGCGGTGATGGCGCCGGCGGAGGCCGATGCGGCTCCGGTGGCCAAGGCCCTGGCGGGGGTGAGCGGTGAGTTGCAGGTGCTGCTGCCGATTGAAGGCCTCGTCGATCTCGATGCGCTCAAGGGCCGCCTGGAAAAAGACATCGCCAAGGCGGAGAAGGAGATCAAGGGATTGGCGGGCCGGCTGGGCAACCCCAACTTCGCCGACAAGGCTCCGCCGGAGGTGGTGGCGGAATGCCAGGCCAATCTCGATGAAAAGCAGGCCCAGGCCGATCTGGCGCGCAAGCGCCTGGCGGATCTGAGCTGAGTCGGTGATTCAGGTTGAGGGGCTGAGCAAGATCTACCGGGTTGCCGAGAAGCAGCCCGGCTTGGCCGGCACCCTGCGCCATTTCATCCGCCGCCGCACCCGGGACGTGTCGGCTGTGCAGGACGTTTCCTTCCGGATTGAACCCGGGGAGATGGTGGGCTTTCTTGGCGCCAACGGCGCTGGCAAAACCACCACCTTGAAGATGCTCTGCGGCTTGATCCACCCCAGCGCCGGGGAGGTGCAGGTGGCGGGCTTCAGTCCGCAGCGACGCCAAGCGGAGTTCCTGCGGCGGATCACCCTGGTGATGGGGCAGAAGCAGCAGCTGCTCTGGGACCTGCCGCCGATGGATTCACTGCGGGTGAATGCTGCTGTGTATGGCATCCCCGATGCTGTGGCTCGGCGGCGGATCAGTGAGCTGGCCGATCTGCTGGAGCTGGGGGAGGAGCTCACCCGGCCGGTGCGGAAGCTTTCCCTGGGTCAGCGGATGAAGGCCGAATTGCTGGCGGCGCTGCTGCATGAGCCGGAGGTGTTGTTCCTCGATGAACCGACCCTGGGGCTGGATGTGAATGCCCAGGCCCGGGTCCGCCAGTTCCTGGCGGACTACAACCGCCGCACGGGGGCAACGGTGTTGCTCACCAGCCACTACATGGCTGACATCACGGCCCTGTGTCCCCGGGTGTTGCTGATTCACCAGGGGCATTTGTTCCACGACGGCCCCCTCGAGGCGCTGGCTGATCAATTGGCGCCGGAGCGGGAGGTGCGGCTGGAGTTGGAATCCCCGGTGGAAGCGGATGCCTTGGCGGGGTTGGGGCGTCTGGAGCAGCTGGAGGGCTGTGATGTGCGGCTGTTGGTGCCCCGCGACCAGCTCACCGCCGTGGTGGCGCAGCTGCTGGACCGCTTCCCCGTGCGTGATCTGGATGTGACCGATCCGCCCATCGAGGAATTGATCGGTGGATTGTTCCGGCAGGGGCGGGTTTGATGCGGATCTTTGGGCTGAACCGGCGGATCATCCGGGTGCTGCTGGGCTCCCAGTACGCCCACATGCTCGAGTACCGCGCCGAGATCGCCCTCTGGGCCCTCTCCGGGGTGTTGCCGTTCATCATGCTCAGCGTCTGGAGCGGCAGCGACGCGCGCTCGGGGCTGGGGCTGGATGGTGTGGCCCTGGATCGCTATTTCCTCAGTGCTTTTCTGGTGCGCCAGTTCTCTGTGGTGTGGGTGGTTTATGCCTTCGAGGAGGACGCTCTGCTGGGCCGGCTCTCGCCCTACCTGCTGCAGCCGCTGCACCCGCTCTGGCGTTATGTGGCGGCCCACCTCGGTGAGCAGCTCACCCGTCTGCCCTTCGCGGCGCTGATCGCGGCCGTGTTTTTTGCGGTGCAGCCCCAGGCTTTCTGGTTGCCGTCGTTTGGGGGCTTTCTGCTGGCCTGGCTGGCCACCTGGATGGCCTTTGCCATTGCTTTCCTGTTCCAGAGCCTGATCGCCGCCCTCTGCTTCTGGAGTGAGAAGGCCAGTGCCCTGGAGCGGCTCCAGTTCATTCCCTTCCTCTTTCTTTCAGGCCTGCTGGCGCCGCTCACGGCCTTCCCGCCGGCGGTGCGGGCCTGGGCCCAGTGGACGCCCTTCCCCTATCTGATCGATTTCCCTGCCCGGGTGCTGGCGGGCCAGCCGGTGGACCTGGTGGCGGGCTTCGGGGCGCAACTGGCCTGGATCGCCCTGCTGTTGCCGTTGGTGCTGCTGCTCTGGCGGGCCGGCGTGCGGCGCTACAGCGCCATGGGGGCCTGATGGGCCGCTACTGGCGAACCTTGCGTCGCTTCTGGGGCACGGCCGTGGCCGTGCAGCTGGAGTATCAGGCCAATGTGCTGATCGAGCTGCTGGCGGTGGCGATGAGCCTCAGCGGCAGCCTGTTTCTGCTCTCGCTGTTCTATGGCCCCGATCAGACGTTGGGGGGCTGGAGCTGGGCCCAGGCCCTGATGGTGCAGGGGCTCTACACCGTGTTCGATGGCATGGCCACCACCTGGTTGCGCCCGAACCTCGGGGCGATCGTCACCCATGTGCGTGAGGGCACCCTGGATTTCGTGCTGCTTAAACCGATTGACAGCCAGTTCTGGTTGTCGCTGCGCACGCTCTCGCCAGCGGGCCTGCCGGAGATCGGCCTGGGGCTTGGGCTTCTGGCCTGGGGCAGCCATCAGGCCGGAGTGGTGCTCAGCCTTTCATCCCTGTTCACCGTGCTGGTGATGCTGCTGGCCGGTGGCTTGATCCTCTATTCGCTCTGGTTCCTGATTGCCGCCACCAGCATCTGGTTCGTCAAAACCTGGAATGCCACCGAGGTGTTGCGGGCCCTGCTGGCCTCTGGCCGTTATCCGCTCAACGCCTATCCACCTGCCCTGCGCCTGCTGTTCACCCTGGTGCTGCCGGTGGCCTTTCTCACCACCGTTCCGGCACAGGTGCTGCTGGGTGAAGCCGCCGTACCGGTGCTGCTGGCGGGCCTGGCTCTGGCGGTGTTGTTCTTTGCGGCGGCGCGGGCCTTTTGGCTCTTTGCCCTGCGCTTCTACACCTCAGCCTCCAGTTGAGTGCAATGCTCCATGCCATGTGAGGTGAGTTCGCTTGATCTCATCGTCATCAGACAAGTCAAGACATCAATAATGTGATTTGAAACACGTTATTGGTGTTGCCTTCGGTACATTTAATGACTTGATAATCCGATGTTGCGCTTGTTTTAAATACCTGCTCCTGTTTGTTCGGTTATCCAGGAGGTGAGACTTCTTTTTGAGCCTTATGGCTGGTTTCAACAACACACCCGTGAGCATCGACCTCGATGGCGCGGAGATCGTGGCCTGGGTGCCTGGCGCGAAGGTTGCTGCGGTTTGCGGTGGTGACAACACCGTGCGCTTTGTGAAGTACGACGCCAATTTTCAGAATCCAGAAGTGGTGCTGGAGAAAGAATTTGATGGAGATATCCAATCCGTCGCGGCCTATGGCAATCAATTTGCTGTAGCTGAGTCGCCCAGCAAGACTGAAAAAGGAAGAGTCAGTGTCTACCACTTCAACAGCAGTAAGAACACGCTGAGCCGACGTTTCAGCACCACGGTGGGCTATCTGCCGGATTCCGTTTCTTGGAGTCCTGATGGCAAAACCATTGTTGTTGCCAATGAAGGGGAGCCCAACGATTACTACGGAACATCCGATGGGGTTGATCCGGAGGGTTCGATTTCGATCATTCGCTTGGGTGATGACAAAAAGTCACTCAAGCAAACAATAACTCTTGGCTTTGGTGGATTCACTGCCCAGCAGCTGAAGGATGCCGGTGTACGTCTTTCTGGTGAGAATGCCGAAAGGCCTGCGAAAGATATTGAACCTGAATTTGTCAAAATCACCTCAGACAGCAAGCGTGCTGTGGTGACCCTGCAGGAAAACAACGCCATGGTCGTTGTGAACCTGGAGACGGGCACTTTGGAAACCCCCACGGGTCTGGGTGCCAAGGATTGGACGGGATTATCGGTGGATACTTCCGATAAAGACGGCGGCTATCTGCCGGGGGATCGCGGCTTCACGCGCC
>Ga0213866_10001936_pt1 | contig 15045 bp, 15 predicted proteins | sample PICome_11_FD_160079 | JGI IMG/M metagenome (GOLD analysis project Ga0213866, IMG submission 160079) | Coastal seawater microbial communities near Pivers Island, North Carolina, United States - PICO284 | ecosystem: Environmental > Aquatic > Marine > Coastal | place: USA: North Carolina...
AGAACTCACACTTGGAAGCATCTCTGAAATGATTAGTACCATTAGGTTTTTGATGATTGATAAGAGAGCGGATAGTTTCAGAACTCTACTCAAAAAAGACTGGGAAGATAAACATCGAGAGGCCTCCCATCCATACTGGGCTCAACGCAAACTACTCATCACGAGCATCGATAAGGCCTATGAGGTATTCAATACTTTCAAAGCCGACAGGGACGTAGCAATTGCCACAGAAAATGCCTTTGAAGTTCTTAGACTACGCGACGGATTTTCAATGGGCAAAAAAATGTCCTATATTGTAAGAACATGGGAGACAATTAAAGGAGAAAAGCTGCGAATTTATAAACTTGGCAAAGACCTTTTTGACCAACTCACCGAAGAAGATCAAAATATCCTATTTGACGATACATTACGTACAGATACCTCATGGATCTATTCTCCTGACTATGATCCAACTCTGGCTTAATACCCACCTCACATATTGTCACAGTTAGCTTCCGCCTCGGAATAAAAATGTGAAGGGGGCTACTCATAACTTTTTTACCACCCATGCCTACCACCTCCGCCCTAATCTCACTCGACTTTGAGCAATGGAACCATAAACCCTCGCCAAAGCTCCAATACCGCGACCAAGTCGACAAATTTGGTAACCCACGGACCGAGGTCCGGGTCATCGGCGCCCGCCTTGGTGCCAATATCGAGCAGGTAACTCCAAAGTCCTTGGCTCGTTTCATATCCCGTGGACAAACCTGGTCCCCTTTCGTCTTCCAAGAATGCCCGCAATGGAAACGACCACGTCGTATCGAGGGTCTCTTTAAGAGTTGCCAGGTGTTTGCCCTAGATTTTGATAATGGAGAGAGCGTTAAAGAGATCGAGGAACAGGCCAAGACGCTCGGCCTCCAATTCAATCTAATCCATCATTCGTTTTCTTCTACTCCTGATCATACAAAACTCCGTGGTATTGTATTTGTGGAAGAGGAGATCACTGACTTTGATCAGGCTAGGCTCTATTCCACGGCTCTGGCCCATGCTTTTGAAGGGGCGGATAGGCAATGTATTGATGTGGCTCGGCTCTATTTTGGCTCGCGGGCCGATTCCATCGTCACCGCGAGTTCCAGCTCAGTAGTGAAAATAAAAACCCTAGAGGGGATCGCTTCTTCTACAGGGGCAGAAAAATTTATGGTAAAAGGCGAAAGAAATGTTTCCAAGCCGGACAATGCGGAGTGGGGAGATGCGAAGGTTCAGCGTTCCATCCTCGCAGGATTGAGTGCCTCAAAAAGGTCATATGTTAAACGTAAAGTTCTAGGGATCTTAAAAGACATTGAGGAGTTTGACGGATCGAAGGGCTCGAGGTACGAGTGCGTCTGGAGAAATACGTCTCGATTGGCGCGTATGCCTGAGGTGGTTGGAAGTGCAGTTTTTCAGTGGGTCATGGAGGCCATTGAGAAGAACCCACATTTTGCCAACTGGGATTGGGATGCGAATAATGTAGTAATGACTGCTATTGAATGGAGTAGTAACCACGCCGACGACTCGGTTTAAAGTAAGAAAAAAATGGCAAACGTATATTCATCTAACATTCAACTAAATCTTGGTAATAATTATTCTGCATCCACTCCGGTAACAACTTTTTCCATGGATTCCACCGCTCCTTCTGTGCCATTTACCCCCGTTGCATCATTAGGCAACCTTGGGGTTGATAATTATAATCCTGCAAATTTGGCCTATAATCCAAGCGAAGAATCTTCATCTGCCACCTCATCGTCCACTCCCCCATCCACCCGCCCCTACATCTGGAAAACACCCTCCTAACATCTTTTCAAGTTTAAAGACCTAATATACAATGTGTGTTAGGTAATGCCAGGCCGCGATGAACTCCTTCAGCAGAATATTGCCCGGGCTCAAAGCAAAGCCGCTAGCCCACAACCACAAGAAAGTGTGGGAAAAGCTCCTATAACTGCAATAGGAGCCGGAGCCCCTAGAAGCTTTCTTGGAGGAAACTACGACGTTTACTCCACGCTTGAAAGTATTCAGTTTCAGGGGGCGCTAGGAGATGCGTCAATGCGTGGCAATATTGCCTATATTAGAGTATGGAAACGTGGTGGGACTGCAGCTCAGACAAATAGTGGCGCGGTTACTCAAGATCCAGGAGGTGGTGATGCATTAACCATTTTGGGTAATGCTGTAGAGCAGGAATATGGACCGGAGAGAGAAGGGCTTCCCGATGATGCTGTAGTTATATATGATACTGACACTCTTTCCTATACCGTGGAGAGTGGGGGTCTCACTAGAGACGAGGACGGAAATATAATTAGTGGATTTGCTGAAACAACATTTTTACCAACGCCTAATCCCCAACGCCAACAAGCCCTTGGAGCACAGACTCCTACAACATCTGGGGTTCAGCCATCATCGACTCAAATAGTTGCTCCCGTGGAGCCATCTACGACAGGAACTGCGCTTAGTGCAGGACTTCAACAAGGCGTTGGACAAGTTCGTTCTGCAAATCCTAATGGTTTCACCAACGCCCTACTTAGTTTTGGACAGAGTTTTATCGGGGGGCTTTTAGGCCGTGTTCCATATTCCGGCCAGGCCAATGCCCCCAGAGGCGGAGTGGTGGCAACACCTACAAGTGGTGACATGATGTGGCAATTTCTCTTCAACCCCTCTGAGTTACAATTAGAGGCGGGCCCAGAATTCAAAGGAGCGGAGGTTTGGGGAGTGAGCGACAAGGCCAACTCTGGCCAACCACTCCATTGGTCACATAATAAAAATGCTTCGCTCAAATTCAACTCGGTCCTGCTCAACGGGTTTGTGTTTGGGCGCAAAGTAGAAGCGCTCGAGCAGGGCCTCCTAGAACTTTTTATGTCCAGGGAAGGTGAGGGGCAACACGGACCCCATGTTCTTGAGTTTGTATGGGGGAAGAGGAGTTTTGGTCCATGTGTTATTAAAAATATCGATGTTAAGGAAAAGATGTGGGATGAGGGAGAGGTTGTCAATGCCGAACTTTCCTTTACTCTTGAGCAGGTGCCCGAGTGGACAATTAATGACGGCGCATATGTTGACGTAGCCCGTCCAGGTCGGCAACCTCTTGCCAATGATCCTATTGAGTCAAGTAATGCTGAAGCAGCGGACGCTACCCCCGGAGGTGAAGCCTCACCAGATCAAAAATCGCCAGCATCACCACCTTCAGCAACTCCACCTCCTCCAATTTGTAAAAATTCTCAGGCTCTTTACAATAATCTTAATACATTAGCATCTAAATCTACTCAGTCTTGGACAGATAATATATATGGCGCAGACGTAAATCGAGTGCAGGGACTAATAACACAATATCAAAACCTTATTATTTCCTACGGATCCGTAGTTAATAGTCTAAACGGAGTAACTCCTAGATGCGCAAATGGTTGTGCCGGTAAAACAACAGTAAATAACCAACTTGGATGTATTAGATCTTGTTCTCAGGAAATAGCGGGAAAGATCCAGCGCACACATTTAAATAGCGCATCGTGTAAACAGTCATAATATAACCCATGGCAACTTCATCAGTAATCCTTGATATTAGGGCCAATACCAACCGTGCCCTTAATGATTTTAAGCGATTTAGTGCCCAGCTCGATAACAAATTTCTTATCAGCGGGCTTAAACTCGATGTGGTGCGTAGTGCCCTTGGGCAAATTAACCGCGAATTTCAGAAGGCCATAGGGGAGCAGGGATTGACTGCGGGTCAGTCACTTCGCGCAGCACAAAACCAAGCATCTCTGCTCCTTCAAACATTCAAGGGGTTTGGTGATGAGGCCTCTGCAAGTATCACAGAAAGCTTCTCAGCTACTTTCAATCAAATTGCGGTTACTGCCGGGGGAACATTTGATGACGTTAAAAAATCCCTAGCAGCTACGCCATGGATCTCAGCCGACCTCCCCGAAGACGTTCGCAAAAAACTCGGTGAGGGCATTATGAAGTTTCAAACAGATGCTAGAAGAGCTGGTCTAGGAGATGATTTTGGTAGTATCGCCACAAAATTCCTTGCCGGAGAGATTAATGCAGGAAACTTATTGGAGAGTGGCAGTGCCCTAGAGAGGAATTTAGGCCTAAAACTCCAACAAGCGGGTGGGAGTCCATCAACCATACCGAACGCTCTTAAGCGCTCACAAGTTTTTTTTGATGTAATTTCGGATCCTGCGTACGTTAAGCAAGTAGAAAAAGCAGCTAAAGGGGCCGCGGGATTTCGCATAATTCTAGAAGACCTTAACTCCACACTCTTTAATCCAGAGGCGGGTATATTTGGTGCGGTGAGGAAGGTGACCATGGCCGTGGGTGATACCACAACCATCCTGGATGAAACACAAAAGCTCATTGAGTCTATTTTTGGTAAACAGGGCACCTTTGTGCTGTTTTTTGAGCAAATAAAAAAGATTTTTGGCCTCGAAGACCCTTTAAAAACTGTTATTAGCGGAATTAGATGGTTAACCACACAATTTAATCGCTTAAATACTTTTCTTCAAAGCCCTCAAGTACAACAAATTGTAGGAATTTTACGAACAGCTTTTACAAATATTCAGAATTTTGTTACAAAACTCTCTGAGAGCATAACGACCAATCTACAAGATCCGGAATCTAAAATAAATCAGACCGGTAAAAAAATAGAAGAATTTTTTAAGAACTTAAAAGAAAATATTGATAAAGAATTAAAAGACCCTACGTCCATACTCAGTCGTATTAAAAATATAGGAACATCCATAGGTGAGTTTTTTAAGGCAATAGACGCCACTATCAAGGCCGGGGACTGGGACCCATCGAAAATCTCCCAGAGTATTCGTGGCATAGGAAAAAGTATCCGCGACTTCATTAATAAAATCGGAGAGGAGATCCGCTCCATTGATGTGGATAAGCAGGGAAACTTTTTCCTTGACATCTTTACCACTATTGTAGGTGAGGTGGCTGAGACTCTTGGCACTGCGATTAAACAGGCCATTCTTGTTGTCTTCAGTGGAAAGGGCCTAGCGGTTGTTGGCGGGGCCATGAAGGTCCTATATGAGGGCCTTAGTAAGTTCTTTGCGGGACTATTTGGCGGAAATGGGCCACTCGGAGCGATATTCGGAGGGGCGGCGATGGCCGGGCTGGGAATCTTACTTGCACGTAGGATTCGCGGAGCGTTCGACTCTATTCTTAGACCAATTCTGGCACTTAGGACGGGTGGTGGGGGAGCACTCGGAGTTATTAATAGACTTCTTGGTGGTGGAAGGGGGGACCTTAACCTTGAAGGCGGAAGACTAGGTTTCCAATCCCAAGTCATAGCTAGAATGGATGCTATAATACGTATTCTTGGAGGATACGCTGGACCAAGTTCACCATTAGAACTCGGAAATACCGACCCAAGAAGAGGGCCGCAAGGAGGGGTGGCAAAAGGGAAAATAATAGGACGAGATGGAAGGACTTCTACACAGAGAGCAAGAGATATTGCAAGATTGCGCCGAGGAGGGGCTGCTACGAGTGGTATTGGCTCCAGAATAATAAACGCTACGCAGGGATTCGGTGGGGCATTTAACGCTCTCCCAGGAGTCGCTAAAGGAGCTATAGCAGCAGGTACCGTTCTTGCAGCCTTAGGAATAGCAGGAACTGTCATGCCCTCTAAAGGCAACGCGAGTGAATTAGAAGATCAATTAGCCCAACTCCCTGCCGAAGAAAGAAAACTAGTAGAGAAGGAAATTAAAAATCAAGAAAAACAAGAAAGTCGCCAAAATACCCGCGGAATTTTAGGCCTATTAGCAAACTTTGGCGGTGGGGCTCTCGCCGGAGCTGGCACAGGTGCTGCTCTTGGTGCGATGGGAGCAAACCCTTTTACCGTCGCAGTTGGGGGTCTTATTGGGGGCGTAGCCGGGGGGTTTCTGGGAGAAACTGCTGTACAGGCATTAAATGATCAGGTTATTGATAATATAAATAACTTTGGTGAGGAAACAAAGAAAGTCTGGGAAAGTGCCGGTAAAAATATCTCTGAGGAAACAGAAAAGGGTATTAGGTGGATTAAAGACGGGTTTGGGAGTATAAGTAAGTGGTTTGGCAATATTGACTGGAAGACGGTACTTATTAACGCTCTTGTGCCCGGGGGTTCCATGACCATCGAAGGGCTCAAGGGTATTGCTGAATTTGCTTCTAAACTCAATATTTTCGATGGGATTAAGTCCGGTATAGATGGAATAAAAGGTATAGTAGAGGGCATAAGGGAAAGACTTCCCTCATGGTTGGGTGGTGGTAAAACAAATTATGCTGGGGCTAATTTTATGGGCCCGGCTTTGGCGCAAGAATCTCGGATGAGTGGCGCAAAAGCTTTGGTTGTAAATGAAACAGAGTTTGTAATTCCTAAAAATGGATTTTCTACTCTTGCAAATCTTGTGGAGCAGAGAATTTCTCCACAAAATGCCTCAAGATCCTCTTCAGGAGGCGACGTTTCAGCGAATTTTAACATTACTATTAACGTCAATGGAAACATGGGAGCTGGAAATGTTGAAGAGCTACGTGGCCCCGTGTTGGCAGTTATCAAGGAGGCATGGGAAGCTGCAAGGACTGGCACAGCCTCACGAGGCCCTGTCATTTAGATACCACATTATGACACAAGACTTTCCCCAAATCACCTCGCGAATTGACTCTGAGCAACTTGCATCAATAAAAAACCAATTTGCCCTTCGTGATCGCATTAATGCCGATCGTTATGAGCTGACTCAGGCCGAACGCCGTAACCCAACAACATTTTTCGACCTATCTTCCACCCCCAGTGCCCTCACCCAAGCCACCCTCCGGGGCCTCAAATACCCGCTCGAGCTGGATGGGAAGGGAGGTCTAAAACTTTCTTCCAACTACGACCGAATCGGCGAACAAATCCTAGAACTACTTGAAACAAGAATAGGTGAAAGGGTATATAGGCCTTTCTTAGGCACCCCGGAGCTTATTTTTGAAAGCATAGATGAGTATGCTTTGGCGCAAACACTTCGCTCTCAGCTTAGGGCCTTTCTACCCACAGTCACAGAATTAGAGGCCAAGGTTACATTACGTGAGGATGGAAACGCAAACGTTGTAGTATTTTATTCGGTCGAAGGTTCTGAAACCGCAATGGTAAAATATTCCTATTCTTTATAAATAAAATTTATTATGCCCCGTAGTAAAATTCACAAAAACTTTGCAGATTTTGGCGCTGATGCTCAACAAATGATCATTAACCAAATCCAATCCATAGACCTTGAGAAGATTGGGCCGAAGTCCATTGCCCACGTGGGAAAAACTCTCATCTCCTTGGTCAAATCCTCAAACCAATTACAAGAAGAGGTAGAGGCGGAGGAAGTGCGGGACAATTGGATCATGATTAGGGAGTTGTCGCATATGATCCTTGTGGAGATACTTGATAAGTTTCAAGAGTTGAGCACACTTGGACAAATCCCTGAGTGGGAAAGGGCCAATGTCCTCAACCTTCTCCAGGAGATTGCAAAAGTTTGCCATGCGGAAGAAAAACGTGATGCCCTTGCGGAAATCAATTCGGGGCGTATCATAGAAGACAGAATACTCGACGAGATGCTAGGAATTTAATTATGATGAACATCGATCAGGCGCGGGCCGGGGGCGAAGGACTTCTCGGAGTTAAAAAAAAGCCAATGGCAAGGATAAAAACGTTGAGTTGGATGAACAGGCACCCGTCTTCGAGACACAAGAAAAACCCCTTAGGCTAAAAATTCCCGAAGGTTGGAAATCACATACCCAGTAATCATATCGTGCCACGTGAATGGAATACTCCTATCAGGAGTCCGTGGAATACTCCCATCCACCACTTACTCAGGGCAATAGATAATCACACACAACTTTATCTCCAAACGGGAGACAAATGGCATCTCGAGCAGTCAGAGATACTACGTAAATACATTTCAGAACTAAAAACCTGGATACATAAATGTGAGGATAGATAAACACAAAATGGAACTTAATATGGGAACCATAGCAACATCTTTAATTGGAGCAGCAATCATTGGCGGAGTCACAAGTTTTTGGGGACTTCAGCAAAAAACTACTATCCAAGAACAAAAAATTATTCAAATTGAAAAAACTCTTCAAGAAGTTAAAGAACAACAACAACAAAAATTAGATAGAATTCTTGAAAAATTAGAAAAAAACTAATTAGAACTATGACCGATCCTGTATGGGGCGTTAATATATTCCTCGCTCTCGGAATGCTTGGAGTTGCCTGGATAATTTATTACACACTCACATTAGACCCTTAAAGAAAATGTATCAGTACAAAATTAAAAAGATCAATAAGGTCATCGATGGGGACACCATAGATGTGGTAATTGACGTGGGATTTTATATCTCTCTGACCCAGAGAGTCCGCCTCAAAGATATTGACGCTGCCGAAACAAGAACAAAAGACCTTGCGGAAAAGGCCGAAGGTCTAATGGCAAAAGAATGGTTGGAGAAGGAACTTGCCAAAGAGGGCGAATGGATTATTGAAACGACAAAGGATGATAAGTATGGGAGGATTTTAGGCACTCTATATCTCGTTGGTGAACCAGTCACCGTAAATGAGAGGATGCTAAATGATGGAATAGCAAGGCCTTATATGGGATAGGTAAAAGATTAAAGATTAATTAGTCAAGGTAATATACAATGCCACTCCGCGAAGGTTCATCCGACAAAGTCATCCAAGACAACATCCGTTGCCTCTTGGAGAAGGACGGGTGTGGTTACGATCCACCTTACATGGATCCAGCTCGCAAGGAGTATACACCAGCCCAGGCCGCGGCCATTGCCTACGCCAAGGCGGGTAAACGCAAAGCCAAAGCTGAGACCCTAAAGGGCGAGAAACAAACTCGGTCAAAACAAAAATCTGAAAAGTCAGAAAAAGCCACCTCTGATAATACCGAATCAACAGGACCGCTAATCCCCGATGGTTGGAAAGCCATAAATCCACAATAATTATTCTATTATGCCCCTCAAGTCAGGATCGAGCGACAAAGTCATCTCGGAGAACATCAAAACAGAAACGGAAGCAGGCAAACCTCAGAAACAAGCCATTGCCATTGCTCTTGATAAGGCCGGAAAGTCTAAGGAAAAAACTTCCGACAACGCCGAACCTCAAGAAGGTCAAATGGCACAGGACATGGGCGAGAAGAAAGACCACGATAAAGACGGGGATATCGACTCCGAAGATTGGAAGATGGCCAGAGACAAGGCCATCAAGGGCGCTACTACCGAGGCTGGTGAGGATTCCGATCCATGCTGGAAGGATTACGAGATGGTGGGTATGAAAAAAGGCAAAGGTGGTAAACCGGTTCCGAACTGTGTACCCAAGTCCTCGGATAATGCTGAAGAATCTTATTCCGAAATCTCGGTACCTCTTGGTTGGTCAGTGAGTTCCGATGTCTACAAGGATTGAAGTTCCTGAGGGCTGGAACACAGGGAATTTTGCCGTTAAGTTAAAACCTGGAAAACCCCCAGGAGTCACTCAATGGCAAGATATACAGGGAAGACCTATAGTGCGTTCTGGAAGGGGATGGAAACTTGCAAGGACTAGTAGTCAACAATCTCCTAGTAATAATAACGTAAAACCTGAGGTTCAGAAACAGCAACCTGAGCAGGATAGTGGTCCAAAATTAAGTGAAAAACAAGTCGAGAGAATAAATAACGCAACTAAAAGTACTAATAATAGAATCAATAGAAAACTTGGTAAGAGTCCTTTTGATGATGAACTCGATACAAACTCTGATAAATATAAAGAGAACATAGAACGGATGAAGCCATACATAGCGCTTTCTGACGAACAAAAGTCCGCCATATCACTATATGGTCAAGACGGAGTTCAATTCTACGCTATTTTAAATAAGCAACTTCGTACAGGAAGTACTGAAGGACTATCCTCAGAGGACGTGGAGATGAATAAGTTTATTAACACTAATCTTAGGAAGGGCCTTGAACAATTGCCACCTAAAGAAGGAGCTCTTCACAGGGCGTTATCTGGGGACGTAGTATCACAACTTGCGAATCTTAAACCCGGCGATGTTTACGAAGATAAGGGTTTTGGATCCTACTCGGATCAAGAAAAGTCCATACAAATGTTTATTAAAAAAGACGTACCTAATGCCATAATCACTATCAATTCAAAGACAGCACGAAATGTTTCTCCGATTATGGAGTACGATGAAGGAGAACACATCGCTCTTCCTGGATCGAAATATAAACTTGCAAAGGTTGATAAAACCTATAGCAGGAAACTAGATAGTGATATTCCACACTACGTTTTTGAGGAAATCTAATGATTACACAATCTAATTTATCAGATCGTATGAATGACTTTTCCCTCTCTCCAATGAAATAAGATGTCCGTATCTATTCCCGATGGATGGTCCGTTAAGGACTTCGGAGTAACGCTTAAACCGGGCAAACCCGAAGGCGCTATGGCGTGGTTTGACGTACAAGGCCGGCCCGTAATACGCATGGGCAGAGCCTGGAGGTTAAATCTTAAAGGCCAAGAAAATAACCCCAAACCTCAAAAAACTCAAAAAACAAAGGCACAGACACCAACCCAAGAGCGTACTCTGAGTCCCCAGCAACGTCAGGAAGTCACCGCTTCCAGGGAGGTTACATTATCGCGTATTAATAAGCAATTAAATAGCAGACAGTTTTATGACCCAGAGACAAATGCCAAGATAAGAGCTCAAAGCGAAGCGCGACTAAAACCTTTCATGGACCTAGATGATGATGAAAAAGCTTCATTGCATTTATACGGAACCGATACCATAGCCCCAGGTAGTACTAGTGCAAAGTATTACGCTATTACCAATAGAATGCTTAGAGGAAGCGATATTAAAAATGTCTCTCCAGAGCATTTGGAGATGGCCAAATTTATCTCTCAGAAGTTAAGTTCTGCACTTAAAAAACTCCCTGCGGAAGTAAAAGATCTTGATAGAGCCGTGTCAGGAAACGTAGTAGCTAGTCTTGCAAACCTAAAACCCGGAGATGTATTCGAGGATAAAGGATTTGGTTCCTATACTGACCAAGGAACTCCTACACTAAATACGTTCATGTCAGAAAACGGACCTAATGCGGTAATATCTGTGAGATCAAAAACTGCCAGGAGGGTCGCTCCTGTCATGGAATATGAGAAGGAGGGAGAGCATATATCCCTACCAGGAACCAAATATAAATTAGTAGAAGTGAAGGAAAAAGGAGTGTATAGTCGTAAGGCCGGAGGTTACGTACCCCAATACATATTTGAAGAAGTACCCAGTGAAGAGGATAAGTCACCATCCCCGACCACCGAATCCTATAAGCCTCGGGTTGCCAAGCCTTCGGCGCCTCCAGAGACTCCAGAGATAACGGAGAGTGACGGAAACGTCATAAAAGCGTTTGTCAGTCCGGCAAAAAAAGCGGGAGGATTAAGCCACGAGGAGATAAACAAAGTTTTACGGGGTTCTCAATCCGTCACTCCTTCAGCGGAAAAAGCGGTGCAGGAACTGGACCACGCCATCTCCAAACTCCCCAGTAATGAAAAAGGCGATACTTATTACAGAGCGATTACATCATCTAGACCGGAAGTGATGCAAAAACTGAGATCTTTGCAACCTGGCGATACTTTCTCCGATTCGGGTATTGGCACCTACTCCAAAGATATTACGGATTCGCAGAATGCCATAGCCGACAGCGCGCGCTCCAATGATGTGCGCTGGAATGGTACTGTCATGGTGGTATCGCGCTCCAAGAATCTCAAGAATATCAAGCAATTCTTAAATCCGGACTGGGATGAGGATCACGCTGTACTTCCACGCGATACTCAGTTAAAAGTTAAATCTATTAACACTAAGGGTAAAACAACTACTATTGAAGTAGAATAGATAGATCTCCTCCCTCCCCATATTACTTATTTACTTACTATGGACACAAAAAATTCCGGCTTGGCCAATAGAATGAATGATTTTTCCTTCTCACGGGTAGAGAACTCCGGTGGCGTGGGGTTTAAATCCCCCGAGGGTTGGAAGGCACAACGTAAGGCCGCACGAGAAGGCCAACACGATAAATCTGCCATGCTCGATGCGGAAATGAATCCGTCCAATGAGACAAATATGTCTGAGGACGAATATGAGTATTGGAAATCGGCCTGCTCATCATGTGCCTCCATGGCCGAAGATGACGGCAAAAAATACACCCATACCTACAAAGATCCTAAGACCGGAAATACACGTAAAGTTCGTTATGGGGCCAGTGGTTATACCATCGCTCCTGGCACCAAACGTGGTGATAGTTATTGTGCCAGATCGCTGGGCGATATGAAGTCGGAGGGTATGGATTGCTCCGGATCTGACAAAAACACTCCGATGTGCCTATCTCGTAAAAAATGGAGATGTAAAGGTGCTAAATCTACGGGTTGACAGATTTATCATCTTGGTTTAAAGTAGAAATAGTAGAGTAGGAGTTTTTCTTATGACCACGGCATTTCTTTACATTTTTATGTTTTCTACGTGGGGCCTAGGTCTTTTATCTTGGATAGTAGGACTCTCCCACTCTCTCCGTAGATGGGAACTTGAGGCTGAGGAAAAAATCCTAGAAATCGAACAAAAGAGACATTTCTTTAATAAATTTAGTTCATTGCCCTCAAAGGGAGGTTTTATAGCACCTGTACCCCAAGGAAGCAGAGATGTCCCTGAAAAAGTTAAAGAATTAATGAGATCATCACCCAACCACCCAGAGGTGGAAGAAATTGATGGCTCTGATGAAATCCTCGGCGTACGCTTCGAGGCAGAAAACTATCCCCCTGGGTTCGGTGGTGACGTAGGCGATGAGTAATGGCAATAATTACCAAGCCACCCATTTGTGGCGTTGATTTAATCAAAAGGTTTGAAGGTTGTCACCTTACAGCGTATCCCGACCCTAAAACTAAAGGTCGCCCTTATACCATCGGGTGGGGAAGCACCCGCAAACGTAATGGTAAGCCTTTTGAACTCGGCGAAAAAATCACCCAGGCCGAAGCCGATTCGCTCTTCCTCTATCAATTAGAAACGGAATTCTTACCACAACTCCAACAAATTCCATATTACTCGGAAATGTCCGAGGAACAAGTAGGAGCGTTATTAAGTTTTGCGTATAACTTGGGCGCTCGATTTTATGGCTCCACTGGATTCGCAACCATTAGCAGAAGATTGCGTAATAAAGAGTGGAACTTAATTCCCGAGGCCCTGATTCTTTACTGTAACCCAGGTACTAGTGTAGAGGCGGGATTGAAGAGGCGAAGAATTGCGGAGGGGGCGCTTTGGTCTAAAACAAGTACAAAGATTACAATGCAAAAACAACAAATTATTGCGCTTCAAACAACAATTCTTAAAAAAGAACCCTTTCAGTCCTATAGGCTTAAACCTAGTCAACGTAAAGAAATTGCCAAGGGCAAGGGATACGATATTGTTAATATTTCTACGCAAGGTGTCCATTCTAAAGTAACTCTTGATTATAATGCAGGCACTTGGTACATATATAATCCTCATTGGAAAATAGAAAAGTTGGGAAGTTCAGAAACCTCACCCATGTCGAAGATAAAAAAACTCGGGGTTAAGTATTTTCCTCAGCGCGATAGTGCTACTACACACGCCCATCGCATGTGTTTTTCCAGCTCATGTGCAATGATGGCGGACTATCTCAAACCCACAGCCATCCAGGTTGCCGAGCAAGAGGATGACTATTATCTGAAGAACTATGTCTTTAAGCATGGAGATACAACTAGTTCCAGTGCTCAGATCAAGGCTCTCCGAGATTTAGGCATTATAGCCGAGTTTAGACAAAACTTAAACCAACAAGATATTATTAATCAGATTGATAAGGGTATTCCTATACCCATAGGGTTTCTTCATCACGGACATATATCTGCGCCGAGTGGAGGAGGGCACTGGGTCTGTGTTATTGGTTATGATAAACTGACCGAGAAATACATCATCCATGATCCCTATGGCGAACTTGATATGTTAAATGGCGGTTATTATGGAAGTACAAATGGGGCATGGAGGCACTATGCTTTTGCTGAAATGAATAAAAGATGGATGGTGGAAGGGCCAGGGGCAGGATGGGGGATTATTGCTACTCGATAAGTAGTACTTCCCGAACCCGATTTGTTCTTTGACTGGGTTATAATTTATATAGGAGCATACAATGCCCCCTTTACTAAATTTTTTTAAATAGTTTGACAATGATTGACTTTTTACTCAGCGCACCATCTCGCTATTCGTATTCGCCTGAACGTTCTATGAAACATGAACTTGATCTCATTAGCGCTGCAATGAAATCTTTGGATAGTTCGACTTCATTTTTGCCTTCCGATCGCCTTAAGTATAATGTATATAGGATGCTGGATGGAAGCCCATATACATACTTTATGGAATTTGCATTAGCAGGTTACGACAAAGCTTCTCTCGATGCCAAGATGGACAATGGCCATCTCGTCATCTCGAGTAAAACCGACTCGAAGGAGAAAGAAGATCGGGAATACACACATCGTGGCATAGCTGCTTGTCAGGACTTCTCCTCCCGCTATTATATTGGGAAAGATGTAGAGGTCAAGAGTGCAAAGTTTGCCGACGGATTGCTTACCATCGAGCTGGAAAACTTGGTACCTGAGGAGCAAAAGCCCCGCTCCATCTCCATTCTTTGAGTAGGTTGTAGCCACTTACCAAACTGTCACAGGGGGGCCACTGAGCCCCTCTTGTTTCTGGTATGATAGTAGGAGATTATCCGATCATCCAGGCAAAATTAACCAATTATGGCAACCATCTCCGAAATCCAAAGCTCTCTTGGTAAAATCATCTCCAATGATATTAAGCACTCGGTGTTTCTTTGGGGCCCTCCTGGTGTTGGTAAGTCCTCTATTGTGAGAAAAGTAGCCGCAGATGCAAATATGAAACTGATTGATTTGCGAATCTCTCAGCTTGCACCCACCGATCTTCGTGGACTTCCCTTTGTCCAAGATGGCAAAGCACATTTTGCTCCGCCTTCATTCCTACCGCAAGATGGCAGGGGTATTTTGTTCCT